>MDTA01064037.1_pt1 | contig 11694 bp, 9 predicted proteins | sample 811151 | NCBI WGS metagenome assembly MDTA01 (sample SAMN05326648, study PRJNA326480) | marine metagenome | isolation source: seawater | place: Indian Ocean: South | collected 2010 | reverse complement strand
TCATATCCACCAACTTGATTACACATTGCAATCACGACTTGATTTGCTCTTGAATTTTGTAGTAAGCAATCAATGTGCTTTTGTTGTTTTCCCTTGACAAAAGGTGAAGCGCTTGGTGAAAGGATGACAGAACAGCCTTGAGATATCAATGTTTGAACAGGATTATGATCGTAAGTTGGTGCTGCGTGAGCATCTTCGCCCTGCCATAAGTCTTCGCAGATTGCGACGCCAATTTTGATACCATTAATTTCAAACAAGGTAGTCGAATCACCCGGCTCAAAGTAACGAGACTCGTCAAAGATGTCGTAATTGGCAAGCAACTGCTTATCGTATTGGGCAATGATTTCACTGTGTTGAAAAATACTGACTGAGTTTCTCAACCTTCCAGTCGCTGCATCTATTCTTGGATGACCAACGACAACGGCACAATCTTTTGCGCGTGCCCTAATGGTCTCTAACGCCTGGTTGCAAGCTGAGACAAATCCGTCGTCAAGAAGTAAATCTCTTGGCGGATAGCCACAAAGTGAAAGCTCAGATGTCACGAGCACATCAGCTTCAACTGTTGACAATGCATTAACAATCGCATCTGCATTTGCATTGACTGCTCCAACGGTTGGGTTGAATTGAAACACTCCAATTCTCATGTGTGTATATGGTAACAGCGAGCGGTGTGGAACGACACAACTGGTTGTATAAAACACAAGGGACGCAGTTGCCTGCGTCCCTTGCTTATATCACACACTGGTTTGGTAAAAACCAGAAAGGAAAGGAGTCAATAAATTATTGCAACTGATTGTTCGATTGCGTCAACGACTTGACGGACTGTGAATGGCTTGCGGAGCACTCCGTCAAAGCCACTGCATGTCAATCGAGTAACTTGGCCTTCTGTCAATTGGCCGCTCATCGCGATTATTTTTGTTGACTGAAGGTCTTCACCACTTCTTAGGTTGTTTGTAAATGAAGCATAATCTTCACCACACATTGACAAATCAAAGAGCATGACATGTGGTCTAAAGCGCTCACATTCAATACCTGCTGAGAATGGATTAGAACAAGACTGAACGACATAATCTGTTTGCTCAGCAAACACTCGCTTTAGCGTGTCAAGAACATCTTGATCTTGATCGACAATAAGGACTCTTGTGTGTCCCGACATCAATCCATCAAATGGAATGCCATGTTCTTGCATAAATTTCATTAGTGATTGCACTGGAATGCGTCGGTCTTTTGAACCAGGGATTCGATACCCCTCAATTTGACCCGCGTCAAACCATTTGCTGACTGTACGTGCAGCAACATTGCATATCTTGGCGACTTCACCAGTAGTTAAAACATCTTTTTCGAACGGATTATTCATTGCCTCGTTCACCTTAAACAAAAAGTTACGGATGAGATCCACGCCTCCACGTGGGTTAAGAATGCAATGCATCGGTGACTTCTCGAGGCGTATTCAGCAAGAGCATCGGGAATAAGCGGAAAAGACGAACGAACACGAAGAAATTGCTTTCTGCGCATCCGATAACTATCTATAAAAGGTATTTTATGTGAATATAGGCTGTTTTAGACACGATTCGTTACGCAGTTGGACCTGCGTTGCGAACATCCTCATTCATGTCGTACTTCTGGTCATTTGATCTGAATTTCTCAGCAAGAGCTCGAGCTTGAACATCGTACGCATCACCATCTTTCCATGTTTTGCGGGGATCAAGTACGTCGGATGGGACTTTTGGTGCAGATGTTGGAATCTGCAAGCCAAAGATTGGATGTGTCACAAATTCAGCGTGTGCGAGGGTACCGTCTAAGATTGAGGTTACAAAGGCTCTTGTGTATGGCAACGAGAACCGCTCCCCTGTTCCGTAAGGACCACCAGTCCAACCTGTGTTGAGAAGCCACACATTTGCATTATGGGCATCGACTCTTTTCGCTAGCCATTCAGCGTACTCCATAGGTGGTCTGGGCAGGAAGGGGCCACCATAACATGGGCTGAAGTTTGGTTGTGGTTCAGTGACACCTGCTTCGGTACCAGCAAGTTTTGATGTATACCCATTGATGAAGTAGTACATCGCTTGCTCTTTTGTAAGCTTACTGACAGGAGGCAATACACCAAACGCATCTGCTGTCAGGAAGATGACATTCTTCGGATGACCACAAACTGATGGAATCTTCGCGTCAGGAATGTAATCAACTGGATATGCAACACGCGTGTTCTCTGTTTTTGCATCTGAGTCATAATCTGGCACAAGCGAATCCGCATCGAGCACCATGTTTTCTAAGACTGCACCAAATCGAATTGCATCCCAAATTTGTGGCTCACCTTCTTTTGAAAGCTTAATGCATTTTGCATAGCAACCGCCTTCAAAGTTAAACACACCATCTTCACTCCAACCGTGTTCATCATCACCAATGAGGGGTCTGTCTGGATCTGCCGAGAGGGTTGTTTTACCTGTGCCACTCAATCCAAAGAAGAGTGCCACATTTGTTTCGTCATCTTTGTCGACGTTTGCTGAACAGTGCATTGGGAAGACGTCAACTTCTGTCATGTCGAAGTTCATAGCATAGAAAATTGATTTCTTAATCTCACCAGCGTAGCGAGTGCCACAAATGATGACTTTTTTCTGTTCGAGTGATTGAATCACCGCAACTTCTGAGTTCAATCCATACTGTTCGTAATCTTCAATTCGCAAATTGCACGCATTGATGATTGTCCAATCGGGGTCAAAATCTTCAGTAGCGTTTTCATCACGAATGAACATCGTTGCTGCGAAAAGGTTGTGCCACGCTTCCTCAGTAACAACTGATACATTCAATCGATATCGCTCGTCAGCTCCAGCAAAGCCATTGAATCGGTAGAGGTCTTCCTTACCTTTGAGGTAGTCGAGTGCGAGGGCTTCAATCTTTGCAAAATTATCTGGTGTTATTGGGCTGTTTGCACCATCCCAATCTATAGCATCATGGATGCCAGGAGTGTCTTCAACAAACTTGTCCTTAGGTGAACGACCGGTTCGTTCGCCTGTATCACACGCTAAAGCGCCATTTGAAGCGAGGACGCCTTCGCCATTTAGAATTGCTATCTCAACGAGCTTTGCAGTAGATAAATTCGTGTGTACAGTGACGCCTGGAAAATCGAGTTTAGGAGTTGCTGTTTTCATTGAAAATCTCTTATAAAAGAAGGTGAATTCATATTCTTGATTTAAACGCAATATTGTACTTATCAATCGGCTAAATGGGAAGGAATAAACCCTATGAATTCTGAATAGATATTGACCAATTTCACCTTGTGAGATACTCTGCGACTCCCACCCAATGGCGACCGTAGCTCAGTTGGTAGAGCACCGGGTTGTGATCCTGGTTGTCGCGGGTTCGAGCCCCGTCGGTCGCCCTTTTTGCATTATCCAAGTTTCTTCCCGCACTCGCTGCATGTTTGAGCGGTAGTTACTTTTCGGGGATACCCACAATGCTTGCAATGCGATTTCGTCCAAGGACGCTTTTTCCAAAAGACCAACATAAACACAAATGGGCCAAACAACCAAAGTCCCGCCATAAATGACAAAACGAGTGCCCCAAATGTGCCTGCTGCGCAATAACAATCCGTCTTCTTTTTCACCATTATGTGAAGTGGAATCACAAGCAAGAATTCAATGATCGAGCCTGCGAATAACCTCCCTGCTATTCGTCCCAAATAACCAGGATTGTGATGGTTGATTTTAACTCGGTGCCAAAGAACAAATGCCCAAGTACTCCAAGACAACAAAATAAAGCCAAGACTACCTAAAAAGAGTGAATCCAATAGATACTTCGTTTCAACTGTGAAGATGTTTGGAATCCAGAGCAGACTGTAGACTGCCATGGGATACGACCATTCATCCTCAACACCAAGAAAAAGCGTCGATATAGCAGAAGCCACGGTCATCGCAAAACCAACTGTCAGTGCTCCCCCAAGAAATGCTGCAATGGCAACTTGAAGTCTCAGTGATCGCGGCTTGCCCCCTGCTTTTGGTTGGGTTGCTAATGGAACAAGAAATAAAAATTGAGAACCCGTAAAGATGACTGCTGAAACAAAAGCCCATACCAGTGACTTAAACTCCATAAGGACATTGCCTGCAAACAGGCTCATCGCCGAGATGTAAGCACAGAACACAACCAGAAAGTTCACAAAACACAGACTGACTATTTTCCACCGAGTTACACCAAACATACAATCATAATACCTCAAGTACAATGTTAATCATGCAGTTTCACGCACTACAATTCGATGCCCAAATCAATGATGTCAAGGTCAACAGAAAAACCGTGGAGTCAATGTGCAATTCTCTACCACTTCAAGGAGATGATTTCATCGTGCTTCAAGAGATGACCGACACAGGATGGTCGATGGATATCGAGGCAGTTGGTGAACACGACACGCTCGACTGGGCAACGAAAATCTCACAGTCGCACAATGCATGGGTACAAGTTGGGTTTGCAAAATCAAATGGGAAACGAGGAACAAATTGCGTTTCAATATGTTCGCCCTCGGGTAATGTCATAGCGACATACGAAAAAACATATACATGCAACCCTTTTGGAGAGAATGACACATACGACTGCGGGGACACCCTGAAGATTGTTGAAATCGACGGTTACAGAATCTGTCCGATGATCTGCTACGACACACGCTTTCCTGAACTTTGGCGACTTGCCGCCTTAGAAGGCGTTGATGTATTTACGGTTTCATCAAGCTGGCCATTGGCTCGAATTGAACAATGGAAGGGACTACTTGTTGGTAGAGCTATTGAAAACCAAGCCGCCCTCGTTGCTTCAAATCGCATTGGGACTGATGCCATCGCACCTTGGGGCGGGATGTCCCTCATCATCTCAAATCAAGGCGCAGTTATTGAGGATGCGTCACTTGATTGTGAAGAAGCCATTTCAGCAGAAATCGATTTAGATGTAATCACAGAGTGGAAAAAGGCATTCCCAGTTTTTAACGATGTGAAGCGCGATTTACTTGGGAAGATGCGAGTTGAGACAATCTTGCCTTGATGGAATGGGGTAACCCTGATACCCTTCCCTTCCTACTGACGGCGAGGTAGCTCAGTTGGTAGAGCACTGCATTGAAAATGCAGGTGTCCCCGGTTCAAGTCCGGGTCTCGCCATTAAAAAAGCCAAGCAATTGCCTGGCTTTTTTCATCCGACCTTCTTGAAGCGATCAAACCTCAACTTTTGCATTAATGACTTCATCGTTTGATCGGTTGAACTTGCATCGCCTAGTGAACTCAACGGATAGTATTCATTCAGTGCTTCAGCGAGTTTTAAATCACTCGTCAACACGAAATAGGCCGGGCAACACAACACACGAGTTGCAAATTTAAGCGCCCTTTGGATGTGGTTTGGAGCTGTGGCTAAAACGAGCGTTTCGCCTTCAAGGTTCATAGGAATGCACCTGAATTGCCATGCCTGCCTTGCACTCATCATGAGCATTGCATCTTTTCTTGGCTTGTAGACCGATGGGTCAATCGTAGGAGCATGCTGCGTGTACTGCGTAGCCCATGCTTCTTCAATCGCTTCAACTGAAATCCCACAAAGCCATTCTGCAATTACGCCGAATGGTTTTTTGTTTGCTTCTTGCTCGAGCAAAATCTCGTCGACTTCACTTGAAGTCAGAAGACCTTGCTCAATGAGGATTTCTCCAATGCGGAGTTGCTTACGATTCTTCCATGATGTATTAGCCATGGTGATGGCATCGTCAACTCTACCGACTACCTTCAATGCAATACAAAAACACCGTTCATAATCGAAAAGGCGTTCGGATTATGCGGGCACAAAATGTGTTATCAGGCACTTAAACAGTTGCGAGAGCGTCTGAAGAGAGATTCTCAGGGTTTAAATCAAGGAGTTCTGGATGGGTAAAGATACCGTCCTGCCTGATGATTTCGTCATCAAAGGTGATGGTTCCCCCACCGTAATCCCCACGCTGAATGAGCACCATATCCCAGTGAACTTCAGATTTATTCGTATTGCAGGCGTCATCATAAGAGTTGCCTGGTGTGAAGTGAAGTGATCCAGCAATCTTTTCATCGAAGAGAATGTCTTTCATTGGTTCTTTAATGTAGGGATTGAATCCAATTGCAAACTCACCGATGTATCGAGCGCCTTCATCGGTATCGAAAATGTCAGCAAGATGTTCTGCGCCTTGGTCAGCGTCAAACCCAACAATCTTGCCGTCTTTAAACTCAAGTCGCACATTTTCAAATGAGTGGCCCCTGTAAATCGTAGGCGTGTTGTAATGCATGATGCCATTGACGGAATCTTTGACAGGTGCCGTAAAGACTTCACCATCTGGAATGTTGTGATTGCCGCAACATGGTTGCACTTGAATGTCTTTAATTGAGAATGTTAAGTCTGTGTCGTTTGGTCCCTGAATGTGAACCTTATCAGTCGCTGACATCACATTGACAAGACCCTGCGCCGCAGCTGCCATTCGACCATAGTCAAGCGTGCAAACATCAAAGTAGAAATCTTCAAATGCTTCAGTACTCATGCCAGCAAGTTGCGCCATTGACGGTGTTGGCCAGCGAAGCACGCACCACTTTGTGTGATTGAGTCGTTGATTCATATGGACTGGGGACATATATCGTTTACCCCATGATTGTTGCCGACTTGGATCAATGTCACTCATCTCACTGACATTGTGTGAACCACGAAGTCCGATGTACGCGTCCATTTGTTTCATGCGTTCGTTGTCGTATGCACCCCATACCTCAAACAAAGTATCTGAACCACCTGCTTGCAGTTGTCTAAGGACTCTTGTGTCTCGTAATGCAACATGGGCGTTTCCGCCGACTTCTTGTGCTGCTTTCACAAGTTCAACAATCATTTCACTTGGCATATCAAAGCCCTCAATGAGGACATGCTCGCCTTCTTGTAAAGTTGTTGAATGTTGAATTAGTAAGTTTGCTAGTTCTGCGTACCGTTGGTCTGCCATGTGAGGGCTCCTCTTTCTGACCCAATATCATACCCAAGCACTATTCAGTTGAAAAGAGTTCTTGAGCGAGATTAAGGGCGCTTGGCTCGATTGAGTGCTGTTCTCTTACCCAAAGTTTCCCTTGGTATTCATGATGCATTGGAGCAACCCAGAACCAGCCCGCGATTTGCGATTCTTTCTTTTGATTTGATTGCCAGAAACCATCATCAGAACGCCCATGTGCTACTCGCTTCCCTTTCTTTGGATGTTCATCCCAACGCTCTACATGACCTCCAAGTAAAGCACTTTCAACTTCATCAGCACCTTTTACATCTGAAGTGCAGACTAAAATCAAGTTCGCTTCTTTCGGCATGAATTGCTGGCGAGCCCTGCTAAGGAGCTTTGTTACTTTCACAGTGTCATCTTGGAATCCATCAGATAATCCAATCACGAGTGAAACACGTTCACCATCATGTGGCGCCATGATTTTTGCTCCACCTAACTCATTCTTCTCTTCATCTCGAGCAACAAACTCATCACCAAGTTTTGCTGTTTCTATGAACGAAGCGACTTTTGTGACAAACAACTGCATTTGTTCGTCAGTCAACCCTTGATGCCAGCGGATTTTTACAACCCATTTTCGTTGAATGTTTTCAAGGACTCTTAACCGCGAAGAAATTGTGATGCGTTTATTTGCTGGCTGGCGACCACCAAGCCGTTTCACATGAACGAATAGTTTTACGCCGTCTTTTTCAAGAAGCAGGTCGCATGTCTTTCCAGATGGCGTCTTAACTTCAACTTGAATCGAACATCCATGCTTTCTCGCGTGGTGAGCGACAATGGCTTCAGCAAATGCATCTAAAAATCCCCTTCGTGTTGTGCGGTGTTGAATGCGGTGATACAACGCATCAAGTTCAGAATCGCCTTGCCAAGAACGAATTGTTCCAACAATCGTTGGATTCAAATCGTTTGCAAAAATGTCCAATCCTTTGCTTTGCGGCGTCACTGCGAGTGCTTTCTCCTGAACTTCACATATACAGTTTACACATGAAATCGGTGTGGAGGCACATTGCAGTACGATCCTGCTGACAGCTGATTGGGCCAAAGCCGTTCAAGCATTTCTTTTGCAGGCTTGCCGTCAATCATGATGGAATGACAGAGGGACATCATCTTTTCAAGTTGATGTTGACCGACTTTGAGTTCATAGATCGTTTTGTCTTCAGTCCAGTCACGAGAAACAATCTCGGTTCTCTTTTCGATGAAATCGATGGCTTTCGATGATGCCGTTGGTAGTGACAGCGTGATCTCCTTAATCGGACCGACAACAAATCGCCTAACTTCTTCCTCAAGCACTTCAACACCATCGCCTGTAATGGATGACAGTTGGATAGCATCTGGAAAGCGTGACGTCCAAACGAGCGCGTCATGAGGGCTTGGCAGTTTATCCATTTTGTTTAGGACAATGAGCCGAGGTTGCTGCGTTGCGCCAATTGAATCTAAAGTGTCTTCGACCGTTTCAAGATGTAACATCGCGTTTGAGTCTGAAGCATCTAGGACAATAAGAAGGAGTTTGCAATGAATTGTTTCTTCAAGAGTTGACTTAAAACTCGCAACAAGGTGGTGTGGCAATCTTCGAATAAAACCAACTGTGTCAGAAAGCATGCATCCAGTGCCACCGCCGAGCTCCCATCGCTCAATACGTGTCGAAAGCGTCGCAAACAACTGGTCGTGTGACCAAGCACCACCTGCAGTCAATTGATTGAAGAGCGTTGACTTCCCAGCATTGGTGTATCCGACGAGCCCAACGGTAAAGTGGTCATCATTTCGTTTCTCAACTTCACGGACTGCTCTGTTTTGAATTTGGGCGAGTTCTTTTTTGAGTTGGCTTTTCTTTCGTTTTACTAATCGTCTATCGATTTCGAGTTGTTGTTCACCTGGACCCCTTGTACCAATGCCAACTGGAGCGCCGCCTGTCACTTGACCAAGATGGTCCCACATTGCACGGAGGCGTGGATAGGTATATTCAAGTTGAGCAATCTCGACTTGCAATTTTGCTTCAGCTGTTGCTGCTCGTGAAGAAAAAATATCTAGAATCAATTCACTTCGGTCAATGATTTTGCATTCCGTAACTCGTTCGATGTGTCTGATCTGAGATGGTGTTAAATCATGGTCAAAAATAATGAGCGTTGCTTTGGTGCCTTCAACAAGCCGCTTTAACTCATTGAGTTTTCCTGAACCAATATATGTTTTTCCATATGGAAGTTTTCGCTTTTGGGTCAGATGTCCAACGACGATTCCGCCTGCCGATTCAGTCAATGCGCTCAATTCTGCAAAACGGTCATCAAGTGGAATCGTTTCACCAAGGAGCGTCACTGCAACCAAGATTGCGCGTTCCTCGACAACATTTAAATCTTCTCTCTGTTGATATGCCATTTTGCACCAATTGAAGGGGTCTATTTGCTATTGTAATCAACGAAAACGCGTTTAAGAACAACGAACTGGCGGGGAAATGAAAAGGATTTGAATCAATGATTCAACGTGCAAAATACCTACAAGGATTGTTAGTCGTCCTCGCGACCCTGTGCATCGTAAAACTTTCCATTGCAATCTCATCATCTTCCCCTAGTTACGAATGGTTTGATCCTCTGATTGATGTCAGAGGCATGCTCGTTGATAGACACCTCCAAGACCCTGACCAAGAAGCCATGCAGAATGCTGTCATCGAAGCAATGATTGAGTCGCTGGATGACCCGTACGCACTTTTTGTTCCAGATGACAAAGAAGACGCGTTCATTAAAGATTTAGAAGGTGACTATGCTGGCATTGGTGCAGAAGTTCGGATGGTTGATGGCAACCTCACAATCATTACACCGATGGAACATTCCCCTGCATTAGCCGCTGGTGTTCAAGCGGGCGACATTGTTGAAATGATTGATAACGAACCCGCGAAAGACGCGACCATTAATGCGCTTATTGACAGACTCACTGGACCAGTCGGTACTGAAGTTGTGCTTGATGTTACGCACAAGGACGGCTCTACCGAACAGTTAACGGTTGTCCGTGGTCATATTAAATCTCAAAGCGTTACAGGACTCGTCCGACGTAACCAAGAGTGGTCATGGTGTCTCGATGATATTAATGGCATAGCGTATATCCGTATAAGACAGTTTCTCGACACAACCCCGCAAGAATTGCTCGATGCAATTCAGTTAGCGAATGATGCAGTACCAATCAAAGGGCTAGTGCTTGACTTGCGCGAAAATCCAGGTGGCTCACTACCTGCAGCAATCACAATCGCAAACATGTTCCTTAAAGAAGGCACTATTGTTTCGGTTTCAGGGCGAAGAACTGAAGCGCGTTCTTGGGATGCGCAACCAGACACTATGCTCAGTGATGTCCCCATGCTCGTCCTTGTGAACAACACTTCCGCTTCAGCCTCAGAGATTGTTTCAGGAAGCTTGCAAGCACACGGCCGAGCTGCAGTGCTCGGCATGCGGACATTCGGAAAGGGTTCCGTTCAGGAAGTTATGGAACTTGCCTCTGGCGGCATGTTGAAATTTACAACTGCTCGTTATGATCTTGCAAATGGAAGAACAATCGACAAAAGACTTTCAGAAGATTCTGGTTTGTGGGGCGTTGACCCCAACAGTGGCCTCGTCATTCGAGAAACCCAAGAAGAAACACTGGATCGCATTCGTAGCCGAGAACCATACACCGTCATTACGCAAGATGAACCAGATGATTTTCAATGTGGGGATCGAACGTGGATTCAAGAAGTCTTGAAAGATGTGCAACTCGCAGAAGGCATGCTCGCGATGCAGACTTATCTTGATTCTAGAGAGTGGCCATCTTTAAGTGATGAGGATCCAGTTCTTGCTGGCATCACAGAAGAAATGACTGAGCTTGCGAAAGAACGCATCGAAATCTTAAAGTCACTAGTTGACATTGACAAACAGTTATCTTCACTCCAGGGCGAAGTCATTGAAGACATTGTGATCCCTGACGAGGTCAATGGTGACAACACGACGATTACGCTCACAGATGAAGAAGGCAACGTTATTGGTTCGTGGGAAGTTTCAAGAGGTGACGTCAAAGGCGCACTTCAGTCACTGCACCTAAAACAAAGTTCGCAAAAGTAATGATTGTTTTAGGCATAGAGTCAAGTTGCGATGAAACTGCAGCAGCAGTTGTAGAAGACGGGCACATTGTCCACTCGAATGTAGTTGCCTCTCAAGATGAATTGCACATTGAGTACGGCGGTGTTGTTCCAGAAATTGCAAGCAGAGCGCATGTTGAACGAATGCTCCCTGTTGTTGAACAGGCCATTCAGCAAGCAAACATCTCACCTAGTGACCTCGATGGCATTGCAGTTGGGAACCGGCCCGGTCTTATAGGCGCGCTTCTTGTTGGAGTCACAGCAGCAAAATCTATTGCATGGAGTTTGGATGTGCCATTTGTTGCAGTTGATCATGTCCTAGCACATCTTTATGCTCCTAATTTAGGCGACGCCCATATTGAATATCCCGCACTTGGTCTCGTTGTCTCAGGTGGCCACACATCAATCTTGAACTTGTCCTCACCAATCGAAGCAACCTGCGTATGTAAAACCGTCGATGATGCTGCAGGCGAAGCATTCGACAAAGCTGCTTCGATTTTAGGACTTGGTTGGCCTGGGGGACCACTGGTTGAGGAAGCAGCACAAGGAGGCAACGATGTGTACAAACTGCCAAGGCCAAAGAAAAAGAATGAAG
>MDTA01040023.1_pt1 | contig 11694 bp, 11 predicted proteins | sample 811151 | NCBI WGS metagenome assembly MDTA01 (sample SAMN05326648, study PRJNA326480) | marine metagenome | isolation source: seawater | place: Indian Ocean: South | collected 2010 | reverse complement strand
TATATTTCTCAATGGAGATGTTAAATCAAGATCAAAACAAATATTAAACTTTTTTTTAAAGTACCTTTCTGCCTCTATAAACGCATGTCTAATAGCCAATAGTTTGGAAGAATTGCCTTTCGAAATATTTTTAGGTCTTAAAAACCAACTTTTTGCTCCATAAAATTTTGCTATTTTTTGTATTTTTAAAGAATCAGTTGTTACTATTACTTCATCGAAAATTTTAGCTTTAAAAGCTTGTTTAATTGTATATGAAATTAATGGTTTGCCGTTAATTTTTACTAAAGCTTTATTTTTAATTCCTGTTGAACCTCCCCTCGCGCAGATTACACATAAAATTGACATGATAATTAGTTAAAATTTTTAAATGCTTTGCTAAAATCTGATAATTTTCCTAAATCTGTCCAAGCATTGCTAGGCACTTCATATACTCCAATTTTCTTTTTCATTTTTAGGCATTTATTTATTAAATCAGTCAAATCAAATTTTTTATTTTTTGGTATAAGATTTATTATTTCTCTTTTCATCACATAAAGCCCGGCATTTGCAATAAAATTTAGTTTTGGTTTTTCTTTAATTGAAATAAGCCTTTTTTTTACAACCTTGCAAGATCCATAAGAAAATTCATGCTGAACTTTTGAAACAGCTAAAGTTAAATAATTCTTATTTATTTCATGATAATTATAGAATTTTAAATAATCAATTTTAAACAAAGTATCACAGTTAGACAGCAAAAAATTATTTGATTTAATCTTTTTCAAATATTGAATACCGCCTACAGTTCCTAAAGGTTTTGGTTCTACTACATAATTAATTTTAAAATTTTGATCGTGATTATTAAAATAGGATTTAATTAAATTTGCTTGATGATTTAAAATTAAATGAAAATTTTGAATATTAAAAAATTTAAAATTTGAAATTATGTGTTCTAACATAGGTTTGTTATTTATAGGAATTAACGGTTTTGGCAAAACTGATGTATAAGGTTTTAATCTTTCACCTCTTCCCCCGGCCATCACGACTACCTCAATTTTTTTTAACTCTGAAAAATTTTTTTTAGATCCAAATACATCTTCCCAAGAGATTATTTTTTTTACTAAATTTTTTGAGTCAACAACTGGTATTATACCAATCTGTTTGTCTAAAAACATTTTACTTACTTTATTTAAACTATAGTTTCCAGAAACTACCTTTTTTGGATTTTTATTAAATATCTTTTTTATACTTGAATTTAAATTATAATTTTTAATTAGTGCAGAATGTATATCTCCCTCAGAAATAGTGCCAAGTAGAAATTTATTTTTTTTAACAACTAATAGCGTCCTCGTTCCATTTTTCTTGATCTTAATCATGGACTCTTTAATTGAATTTTCTGTATTTATTAAAAATAAATTTAGATTATTGGTCATGATAATTTATAATCAAAAAAATCTTTTGTTTTGATTTTTGTTAAATCAATACGTCTCAAAACTTTCAATATTTTATCCGAACTATTTTTTTTTTCATAGGGATTAGTTGATTTTCTTAATATCTTTAAAAAATTAATAGAATAAACTTTCTTGATTGCTTTCAATATTTTTTTTTCATTGAATTCAACATTTATCACTGATTTTGAATGAATTCTCCCCTTTTGTCTTGATCCAAGATTAATTGTTGCTTTCTTAAATGAAGGCATTTCAATAATACCGCTAGATGAATTTCCAATCATGAAATCAACTATTTTACAGATAGAAAAGTAATAATCGTGCCCTAATGATTTAAACAAAAAAACATTTTTATTTCCTTTTTTAAAAGTTTCTAAATTTTTTGTAATTACTTTATAATTTTGGTCTGCTCCTGGTAACGTTATAATAATGGAAGTATCTTTTAATTTTTTAAGACAATTTAAACATTTTTTTAAATTTAAAATATTTTGTTCTTTTGTTTTTGTTGTTTCAGGATGGTAAGTCATCAAAATATTTTTTTTATTAAATCTAAGTTTAAGCTGTTTTTCCAAATATTCTTTATTGAATTTTTTATGGTTTTTTATAGCTTCAACTCCCATAGAGCCAACCTGAAATATGAATTTATGATTTTCTCCTAGTTGTTTAACTCTATTGAAATAATCTTTAGTTGAAACAAAATGGATATTTGAAAGTTTTGAAATTGAATGTCTTATACCATCATCTAATGAACCAAGGGTTTTTTCTCCACCATAAATATGTGCAACAGGAACATTATTTAAATAAGCGGATATAACTGCTGCAAAAATTTCATATCTATCTCCAAGGACTAAGATCAGATCTGGTTTTATCTGTAAAAATTTCTTTGAAAATTTTTTTATTCCAATAGAAAGATATTTTGCTATATCGATTGATTTTTCACCTTTAATATTTAAATCAATTATACTGTTTATATTTACACCGTTTTTTTTAATATCTTTGATTGTATTGCCAAAAAAAGTTGTATTATGACTTCCTGTAGCTATTAAATTATGTTTTAATTTTTTATCTTTTTGTAATTTAATAATTAAATTTTTCAGGATAAAGAATTCAGCTCTTGATCCTGTTATAGTACACAATTTCATTAAATTTTTATTCCTTGATTTTCAATAAATTTTTTTTTTGATTTTTTACCTATAATCTTTTTCCAATCTGAAGCGGGTAAACCATTTATAGATCTTTTTGTAATTAAGTTATTTATTGTAAATTTATCTCCCGGTAAAATCTTCTTTTTAGCTACAATTTTTTTTCTAATAAATTTTTTATTAATTAATTCATCTTTCAAAGGTTTTTTTTGATATTCTCCTAAAGAATATTCTGCATATCTAATCTTTTTTATAAAACTTATCAACTCCTCAGGATTTAAGCTAGACTTATGATCAGGTCCTTTTTGATTTTTATTCAAAGTAAAATGTTTTTCTATTACTCTTGATCCCAAACCAATTGCAATTAGAGATGCATTATAACCTAAAGAATGATCTGAAAAACCTACAGGTAATTTAATATTATTTTGAAGAAACTTAATTGAATTTAAATTCAAATTTTTCTTTTCTGCTGGGTATTGAGAAACACAATGCAAAATTTCAATATTTTTTTTGGGAGTTCCTTTTGATAAAATAATTCTTATAGCCTTTTTAATCTCCAAAAGTGTGCTCATTCCAGTAGAAAGAAAAATTTTTTTTTTTAATGCACCAAGATATTGTAAATATGGAACATCATCAATTTGACCAGAAGGAATTTTAAAAATATTAACCTTTAATTTTTTTAGAATATTAATACTGAATATATCAAATGGGCTTGATAAAAATTTAATTTTTTTTTTTTTACATCGATTCAAAATTTTCCTAAACTCTTTTTCAGACAAAGATAATTTACTAAGCATTTTAAGATGGCTATTTTGTCCTGAATTCTTTTTTTGATATTTTGCTAATCCTAAATTAGAGTTTGCTAAAGACTTAGGATCAAATGTTTGAAATTTGATATAATCTGCACCAGCTTTTGAAGCAACATCAACCATTTTCAATGCATTTTTTAATAAACCATTATGGTTAACACCTGCTTCGGCAATGACAGTAACTTTATTTTTTAATTTCATTTTATAACGCTGTTATTTGAAATATCTTTAGTAACAATCTGACCCATGCCAATAAAACAGTTTTTGCCAATTTTTACTCCCTCTCTAATTACAGATCCGCTCCCAATAAAAGTATTATCTTGTACCGCAACATCTCCGTTGATGACTGCCCTGGTTGAAATATGACAATTATTTCCTATTTTTGCTCCGTGTTCTATTATTGCTGAAGTATTAATGATGCAATTAAAACCAATTTTGGCTCCAAAATTTATAACAGTGTTATGATGAATAATTGTTCCGTCCAAAATTTTTACATTTTTTGAAATATATGATCTTGGTGATATAATTATCGGAAACTTAAAATTCAATTTTCTAAATTCACTAAATATTTTTATTCTTTTTGAGGGAGATTTAATAAAACCTAAACTTACGTGCAGATAGTATGATTTTTTATTTAATTTTTTTAAATATTGCTCATTTCCAAGAACTTTATAATTTAATATTTTTTTTTTCTTTTTAATATCTATAAAACCTTCAATTTTGTACTTTTTTGTTAAATGAATTACATCAATACAAGATTTGGCTTGCCCTCCTGCACCTATTAAAATAATTTTTTTCATTAACTTAAAGTTTAATCATTAAAAATATCAATTTTATAACGTCTTAAATTTTCTTTTTTTGAAAACCATTCAATTGTTTTCTTCAAACCTTTATCAAAACCATTTTTTTTTGTGTATTTAGGCGTCCAATTTAAAAGGTTTTTTGCCTTTTTTGTATTTGCAAACAACCTTTCAACTTCACTTTTTTTCGGCCGTACTCTTTCGCTTTTTTTTTGAATAATCAATTTACGACCAATTATTTTTGAGATTTTTAGAACTAAATTCTTAACAGAAATTTCAAAACCGCTACCAATATTTATAATTTCTCCTATGTCTTTTTTTTTGTTTAGAGCAGCTAAAAAAGCATCGGTTGTGTCATCTATATAGGTTAAATCTCTTGTAGGATAAAGTGAACCTAAATTTATAGTTTTGTTCGCTAAAGACTGAGTGACTACAGTAGGTATAATTGCTCTTAATGACTGTCTCGGACCGAACGTGTTAAATGGTCTAAGTATACTTATGGGGACATTATATGACTTGTGGTAAGACAAAGCAATTTGGTCCGCAGCAATTTTACTAGCTGCATAAGGAGATTGAGCTGAAACCAAATGTTTCTCATCAATTGGTATATAATTTGGTGTTCCGTATACCTCACTGGTTGATGTATGAATTATTTTTTTTACATTAGAGTTAATAGATGAATTTAAAATATTCATTAATCCAATAGAATTTGTTTCAAAGTAAGATTTTGGAGATCTGTAAGAATATGGGATCCCGATTAGTGCCGCTAAATTTATTACTACATCTGTATTTTTTCTTATTAACTTGTTAATTGCAAACTCATCTCTGACATCACCAGTTACAATTCTCATACTGTCTCTAATTTTTTTGTCAATATTATCTAACCATCCCCATGAGTTAAAAGAATTGTACAAAACTAAACAGGTTAAATCGTGACCTTTTTTGACAAGTTTTTCAGCAAGGTGGGAACCTATAAAACCTTCTGAGCCTGTTAAAAAAATTTTCATAAATTAAATATCTTTTTTATAAATATTGTATTTTCTAAAATCGTTTAATGTATCTATTTCAAACCAACTTTTATTATAATTAATTACTTTAATAATTTTTTTATTTTTTTCTAAAAATTTTGAAAAAAAGGAAGTTATGTCCAAACTATTTATATCAATTTTATATGTTTTGTTAAACTTTGAAATTATTTTCCATCCTCTTGGAGAAATTTTAAAAAGACCTGCAAACTGACCTTTGACAGAAGACATAGTATTTACTTTGCCTCCAATTTTCGTTAAATATTTTCCTTTAAAGTCAAAATTTTCCAAATCTTTTAAAGGATTTTTAAATCTCAATTTCCACGTCTTTTTCCAATTTTTATTATTCAAAATTACTATATCTCCCTTTTCTTTAATCAGAAGCTTTAAAGCCTCTTTGTCATAAATTATATCAGAATAAGAAACAATACACGTATTAGATTTTAATATCTTAGATGCTCGTGTCAGAGAGTAAAGAATATTTGTTGATCTCCATTTGTCATTGACTAATTTTTTATGTGGAAATTTTTTGAATAATTTTTTTTTATAACCAACTACAATATTTATTTTCTTAATATTATTTTTTTGAAAATTATCAATTACTATATCTATATACCTCTTATTTCCTATCACATTGAAAGATTTTGGTTTTTTCTTGGTCAAATGACCTAGCCTTGAACCTCTTCCAGCTGCTAAAATTATTCCTTGTATCATCAAGATTTTGTCTTCTTACAAAGAAAAATATTGCTTCCTCCAATATACTTTAAAAAAAATGAAAAAATAAATATTTTATTAATTATCATCAAAAATCTGTCTAAAATTGTTAGAATTATTTTTGTAAAGATATTTTTATTATTATAAAAAAAAGGAAAACTTATAGACTTTTTCACCCAAAATTTGTTATTTTCTAAAATATTTCTCAATCTAGAATATGATAGCAATCTTCTATTGGTCTCAAATTTCCATTTATCGTTCCACCCGTAGTTAAATAACCAACTATTCATCCACCATGATTCTTTATATTTTTTGAAGTGCCTTTTTAATTTTGTTTCTAATAATAGAGATTTAATTGTATCAGAGTGTGAATATTGATGATGTTCTCCTAAAAGAAATTTTGAAAAATTTATCAAAAACTTTCTAGGATGTATCATTTCATTAATTTGAAACGTGTTAGTTTGGGCAATAATGAGATATCCATTTTGTGTGAGGACTCTCCTACATTCTCTTAAGCAAAAATTGGGATTGATGACATATTGTAGAGCGCCAACAATTATAATCACATCTATAGAATTTGATTTGATTAAAAGTTTCTTATCCATTGAACCTACTAAAAATTTTGCTTTACCGCTTTGAACTGCTTTTTTATTATTTTTTTTGGCAAATTTAGCAAGAGGTGCAGAAACATCGATACCATAAAACTTTTTGCATCTTTTTATAAAAAGAGTTGCATTTTGTCCTGCTCCATACCCAAGTTCTAAAATAGAAATTTTTTTTCCTAAATTTAAACTATCTAAATAATTTAAAACACCCTTACACCTAGAATTCATGTAATAAGTATTTCCATCTTTTTTGGTATATTTAAAATTATCGTATTTTTTTACGTAATTATAATTATTCCAAAGTTTAGACGTATTAATTTTGTATAATTCTTTTTTTTTCACTTATTTAAAAATTTTTTTAAGCCTTATATTATTTATTGCATTTACCTTTTGATCTCTCTCTGGATGCCACATCCACCCCTCCCAAGAAAATTTTTTATGTTTGATTGACTCAATATTTCCATCTACTGACTTAGTAGTTATAAAAAAGTTTTTTGGGCAAGATTTTAAAGAATAATCATGATAACTATTTACTTTTTTGGGAAATTTTTCTTTTGTTAAATTAATTAATTTATGATTTTTTCTAACATGATTTTTCACTTTTTTAAGATTGCTTCCAAACTTTACACCAAGAAATTGCATTCCGTGACATATGCCTAGAATTGGAGTCATGTTTAGCAATGAGTAATCAACCAATAAACTTTGAAATTTATACCTGATACTTTTTTTTTTGACATCATTTCCACCTGATAAGACAATACCTTTTAATTTAAGTGACGTTAAAAAGTTATATAATTTTTTTTTCTTTAATATTGTTGTCTTATTAGAAATTATAATTGGATTATATGAATTGCTTATTAGCCACTTTATGAGAGCGTGATCTAATTTATCGTTTATTTCTCGTCTTTTTGTATTTATAGAGATCTTTGGACTAATTAAAATATTCTTCATAAGTTATTATTATTAAATTTTTATTTAATTTGACTGTTTTTTCTAAATACTTGATTAAAATGGTTAATTTTTGTCACAGGCTACCTAAAAAAGGTTTATCTTTTGTTGACATCGAATTTCAGAAACATTATATAGGTCATCTTATGCAAATAAAGCAACTTTTAACTTCTCTACATCCAAAAATTTCAGAAATGCCTTTCATGAAGGAATTAACCTCTGGAAAGTTCCAAAGAGAAGAGATTTTAAGAAGCGAGGTTGTAGAATTATATCGTGCATTAGATACTAGGCAAAAAATCCAGGACATATATAAAAAAAAATTAGCTGAAGGCCTTAAAGAAGGTTTAATCAAAAAAGATGATCTAAGTTTAATGCAAGAAGTAATAGATGATGAAGGTGAAACTCACGACCATATAGATCATTTAGATATGAGATTTAAGCTTTTTGTTGGCACAGATATTAAGAGAGGGAAATTTCCAAAAAAAAATGATGAACTTCAAAAAATTAATGATGAGTGGGTTAATATTTGTAAAGAAGCAAATTTGTGGGAAATTATGGCTTGTCATTGTGCAATAGAAGGTTGGTATCCGGATATATCTAAAATGTTTGAAAATGAATATAAAAAAAGAGGTTTTAAAGATGATGAATTAGAAATTTTTATAGCTCACCAAGGCGCTGATGTTGAACATTCTGACGCTCAATATGCAATATTAGAAAAAAATTACTCAAAACTAGATCCTTCAAGAATTGAAAAAATGGTTAAAAGAACTTTTGGAACTTCAAAAGGATACGAAAAAATGAAACTCGAATTTGCCAAATCAGGTAAGCCACTTAACCAATTTTTTAATTAATTATAATTAACCTCTTTTAATTTTCATAACAGCTAATTTCCTTAAAACAGGATGAGCAAGATAATAGTGTAATTTTTTAATTTTTTTTTGTGGTCGAGACTTCAACTTATTAAAATTCTTGATTAAATACGCTAAACAGACCTTTCTAATTTCAATATCATATCCTTTATCAATTTCTCTTACTTTTTTTGGAAATGGAAATTTTTTAAAAAAAAGAATATCTCCACCATCGAGATTTAAAGACATAATTATTGCACTACAGCCAATCTCTTTTTTTCTTAATAAACTATAATAAATAGAAGTTGCTCCCCTGAAAAGAGGTAATCTGCCCGGGTGGAAATGTATTAAATTTTTTTTTTTTAAAAGGTTTTTGTTCCTGATAATTTCTCCATGTGGCAAAGATAAAACATAATTTTTTTCTTTTTCTCTTAACAAAAATTTCATTATAAAACTGCTAAATTTATTTGAATTAAATATTTTTTTTTTAAATTTTTTATTTTTTATAATATTTTTTATTTTATTTGCGATAATCGAATTTTTATTGTCATTTATATAAATAATTTTATTTGGATTTTTTTTAAGATTAATAAATACTCTCAAATACTCTAGAGATCTTAAATTGTTACTAATTATAATCGATAGAGAATCTTTCATTGTTTTACAATCTTGTTTATAAGTTTTTTCTCTTGGTTAATTAAACTAATTAGTAAACTGTCATAATATTTATAATTTTTTTTATTAACACTAAGTTTATCTAAAATTTTTAAAGTAATATTTAATTTTTGATAAATATCTATTTTCTTTACTTTCATTATAAGAAGACCTAGGTATATATAAGATTGTAAAGATGTTTCTCTTTTTGAAGTCATTTTGAGTGTCTTATTATAATTTTTTTTCAACTTAAAATTTACTTCAAATTTTTTATAAAAGGATTCAATTCTTTTTACGTTATATTTTTTTTTTTTCAAAGTAATTTTTTAATTCAGAAAATGTTTTGTCCTTTTTTGAAATCAATTTTTTTGTAATTAAACTATTCTCAATTTTATTTTTAAAATTGGCTCTATAATTTTTGAAATCACTTAAAAAATTTTTTTCATGGTATTTTGACTCTCTATATTTATTCTTTATAAATAATTTAATATTTTTTTTGTAATAATTCATATTGATTTTAACTATTAATTAATTTCAATTTTCTTTAAAGCGCAATTAAGAATTAATTGTTCATTATTTTTAATATCCTCAAAAATTTTTTCTCCTACACCAATGGCAGCAGGAATTTTAAGTTCATTACATCTAATTGACATATGTGAGTTAGCTCCCCCAAATTTAGTAATTAAGCCTTTTATGTTGAAATTAAATAACCAATCAAATCCTGGATCAGCATTTTCAATTAAAATTATTTTTTTATTTAAATCAATTTTTTTTGTACTTATTTTATTATCAATATAAATTACTTTCGATACAATTTTTTTATTTCCAATAAAGTTTGGTGAAGAAACTTGGAATGGTATTACATCGACACCTTTTGAGTCTGTGAGTAATAATGGTAGCTTGACATTAAGATTTATTTTATACTCATGTTCTTTTTTATTTATTTTGTTTAATAAAGAAATTTTTGACAATTTATAAATTCTTGGGTGAATAAGGTCCTCAATTGTTAAAAAAGATATCTGTTTTTTTGATAAATTTTTAGATTTAGCAATTTGTGATATTTTTTTTAAGATTAAATCGACATTTTTTGTAAAAATAAATTTACTATACTCGCGAGCTTCTATTCCATGTTTAATATAATTTAAAAGTCCTGAAAAAGTTAAATTTAATTTGTTTTTTTTTAATAAATTTTCAATTTTGATTTTCTTTGATTTTTCTATGAAAAAACCAGTTTTCTTTTTAATATTAAAATTTTTTTTGATAAAAAAATCTTTTTTAAATTGAGAATAATTCTTTGAATTTATATCATATGTTCCAGGTCTTAAATGACCATAAGTTTTTTTGAATGAGTTAAAGCTGATTAAATTTTTTGATAATAAATTACAATCGTAAATAAATTTTGATGTTATTGTTTTTAAATTAGACTTAAAATTGTCAACATCATTATTAGTTATTATTTTTAATCTAATTAAAGATCTTAATAAATTTTCTGCTATGAAAGCATGTCTAGCTAATATTGAAAAAGGGATGATACCGTAATTAACAGTGAAATTAATGATTTTTTTTAAATTTTTTTCATTTTTTAATTGCTCATAATTTTCATTCAGTTTTTTTATTTTATCCAAATTAATATTAATTGATCCATTGCTTTTATTTTTTAAATTTTTGGTAAATATTTCGTGATAATTTTCTTTTAAAATTAAAATTTCTCTCTTTTTAAGAAGGTTTGGACATAGCTCATTTACTCTTTTTTCAAAATCAAAAATATAACAATTGATTGCGATATCAAATTCAATTTTGTCGTGTAATGATGGGTCTTCCTTTAGTTTTGATATATAAAAATCAACTAGTTTTTTTTCTAATTTTGATGAAATATTTTTAGGTAAAAAGGATATAAAACTTTTTCTTACGTCAATGAATGACTGCCCTAAAAAAATTTTCATTAATTCTTTTTCTTTAAATCTATTGCTATATCCCATGATATTTCTTGCGCTTATCCATGAGTAGTCTAGAACCAACGTTTTATATAGAGATGATAGTAATGGATATGGATGCCTTCCAATAATTTCTGCAGGATTCCAGTCAGGCATTTGTCCGTAAACTGTATTCCATTTTTTTAATTTATTTTCTATTTGTTTTTTTAAATTATCTAATTTTGAATAAATATCTTTGTCCAATTTTTTTGATACTTTTCTACTTAAAATTAAAGGTCTAACTTGTAAAATAAAAACTTCTAATTTTTTTGTAACAATAAACTCAATATCTAATGGAATATCTTTATATATTTTCTCTATTTCTTGAATTGCTTTTAAAAGTTTATAAAACCTTTTAGACTTTACGTTTGATAATCTTTTTTTCAGAACAAATAATAACCTATTAGAATTTAATGAATTTCCAGAGGTGACGGTATCCGATTTACCACTTACATCATCATAGTTTATTACATAATAATTGGCCGCAGTATTTAGATCTCTATTAAAAACAACTCCAGAACAATTTATCGAACTTACCATTTTTTGAATTAATATTTTTGATTTTTTCAATGAAGTTTTTTTATAACTTTTAATAATTAGATTAATTTTTTTTTTGATTTCTAATGGCCTTTTTGAATTTACGTTTAAAAAAGAGATATATTTTCCTGCATTAGATCTATGTTTTCCATCTTCATCTGCCGCCGATGATCTAACAACAATATTTCCAATAAAAATTTTTTTAATCTTTTGTA
>MDTA01006189.1_pt1 | contig 11694 bp, 8 predicted proteins | sample 811151 | NCBI WGS metagenome assembly MDTA01 (sample SAMN05326648, study PRJNA326480) | marine metagenome | isolation source: seawater | place: Indian Ocean: South | collected 2010 | reverse complement strand
CTTGTTTTGACTCAAAATTAATTCCCGTGTGGTTTATTATAAAGGAAATTATTTAAATAACCCCATACCATAAGAGGCTAAATATGCGATTTGCTTATCATCCATCAATGTGTGATCCATCCTTCTATTTAGAGCTTGGAAAAGCAGCAGAGTCTGCTGGCTTTGACGTCATAACATTTCCTGACAGTATTTGTTATCCAAAGGAATGTGATTCAACTTATCCATATAATGATGATGGTTCAAGAGAATTTCTTGACGGTGTACCCTTTCTAGAACCATTCAGTATTATTCCTGCAATAGCAGCAGTAACTTCGAAGCTTGAATTTTCAACCTCCGTTTACAAGCTTGCTCCAAGACAAGCTGTTACCACAGCAAAATTTGTTACAACTCTGGGTGTTATGACAAATAATCGATTTCATTTTGGTATTGGTGTTAGTCCTTGGTATGAAGATTTTCTCGCAACTGGTGAGCGCTGGGAAAAACGTGGTAAGAGAATGGATGAACAAATAGATATTCTAAAAGGATTGATGAATGGAAGTTATTTTGGGTATAAGGGAGAATTCTATGACATACCAGAACTAAAGCTTTGTCCTGTTCCTTCAAAACCAGTTCCAATTTTAATAGGAGGTCATTCAAATCTTGCTCTTAAAAGAGCTGCAAGGGTAGGTGATGGTTGGATAAGTGCAGGTCTAACTCTTGAAGAAACTGAAACTTTAATTAATAAAATTAATAGTTTTAGAGGTGAGTTTGGCACTTTGGATCATCCCAATTTTCAGTTCCAGGTTATGGGTGAGGCTGCCTATTCTCCAGATGGTATTAGACAATTAGAAGATCTGGGAGCAACTGAGGTAATTGTTGCATTTAGAAATGCTTATGAGGGTGGTCCTGATGAAAGAACTTTAGAAGGAATGATTGCTGAGATTAATTGGTATGCTGAAGAAGTTATTAATAAAGCAAAATAATGGTCGGGATGGCCGGATTTGAACCGACGACCACCACACCCCCAGTGTGGTGCGCTACCAGACTGCGCTACATCCCGAGCTAAGAAATATTATTGTAGCCTAAAATAATTATTGTTTTTAATGTGTAATTAATTAACACTTTCAGCATAATTGAGTTAAAATATTCCATAACTTCAAGGATTGAATTCCTTGTGTTTATAAGTAAAACCTAATAACATACGTTCTTAGGTACATAGAGGAGTAAAAACATTATGGCTAAAATTAAAAATAATTTTAAATATGTACTAGCTTTTGTAGCTGGTATATTTGGTGCAAATAACGTTATTGCACAAGAAGAACAACCATCTAGTGCAGGCTCAGAAGCCTCAGGTGCTGCATCAGGATCATTAAGTGCTGGCGCTATTGCTGCTGCTGTAGCTGCTGCTGCTGCGATTGCTGCTGCTGCTGATTCAGGTAGCGGAGGCGGTGCTGCTGTACCAGCTCCATCACCGACATTAGGACCTCAGCCAAGTCCAGCGCCTGCTCCTACTCCAGCTCCTGCTCCTACTCCAGCACCAACTACCATAGTTGATACTGTTGAAGTCGTTGAAGTAACATCAACTGGAACATCTACCTCAACTAGCACAGGAACTGCAACAAGCACAGGAACTGCTACAAGCACAGGTACTGCAACAGCAACAGGTACAGCTTTAGCAACTACTACTGCTGTAATTTCCGATGATCCTAATGATAATTCATCATCAACAGTAACTATTACCGACGTGATTAATGTTGTAGAAGTAGAAACTGTTGTTGAGGTTGTAGAAGAAGTTGAAACTGTAGAGGAAGTTGAAACAGTTGTCGAAATTGAGACATCATCAACCGGTACTGGAACCGCTGCAGGAACAGCAACTTCTCAGTAATTAATTATAGCCATATTTAAAGGAGGCGTAAGCCTCCTTTTTTTTACCTTTTTACTTCGTATAAATTAATTTTTGGATTCATAGGGAAGTTATACTCTGATTTAACTATTCTATTATCTAAGATCCAATATCTATTTTTAAAAGTTCTTTTGATTTGTGGTAATTTATTTGTCTCAACAACAATATACCCGGAAACTAACTCTCCATTAAATTTGAATTTTGTCTGTTCAATTTTGACACTTGAAAGCAAGGCTAACTCATAGGCGCTTGGATTGGTAAAATCAATTGTTCCAGATAGTTGAAATTGTTTACCGATATTGTTGTAATTTAATATATCAGAAAAATAGTTAGGCGCTGGGTTTCTCTTTATATCATTAGCAAGACCTTCAGTCTTGACAAGGAATCCTTTATAGACGAAAAGTTTTATTCCATCACTAGATACAAATTCAAAAATATTGTCTCTTACATATGCCAGAACCATAAGAGCATTTTGCCCGTCATTGAGTTGTGCATTTATAGCTGTATATGGAAACTGGTCAATAAATTCTTGATCATAAACAGCTTCATCCTTTCCAAAAAATGCATCTCCTGAAACTGATAGAACATACCTCGGCAAAGAAGCTTCCTCCAATAAAGAACAGCTAGAGATTATAAATATTATTAATATTGATAATTTTTTATCTAAAAAACTGATCATTTTTATCCATAAAATTTAAATAGTTGTGAGACGTTGTAAGGTCCCAGAGATTACTTCCAACGATTAGTTTCGCAGCGCCATCTCTCGTTAGAGGCCTCAATCCAAAGTAAGTTTTGTGTTTTGCAGGAATATTCAAGAAAATCTCAATTGGAACATTAAAGTAAAACCCTTTATCAAAACTTCCTTCTCCAAATTCTTCTTTGCTGATATCCGTTTGTGATGCAAATGCTCCTATCTCAAGTCCATTTCTGAAATATCTAGCTGCCTCAAAAGTAACTCCAGAATCTTTAGCAAGATATTTGCCGCCACTCAATTTAAATAATATTCTTGACTTTGGTTCTTGATAATAGAATGTTAAATGGCCTGTGAAGGTTTCATAATCTTGAAATCCGAAATCTTGCTCATAATTTCTTTGTCTGACAAAATATGCATCAGCCCCTACTGCGAAATTCTTATCAAATGGTCTATACATGACCTCTCCACCAATACCACCAAACATTTCTTCAAAAATACCACCTGAAAATTTATAGAATATTGAGGAATTAAGTTTTTCGACATAGTTTAATTGTGATCTTAATATATTATTCTTGCCTTGTTTAAGGTATTTAACAATATCCGTTCTCACGTGAGGTAATACGCTATCTGACGCTAGTTTTAGATTACCAAAGTTATCTGCAAGGGATATGCCAACTATGTTTTTCCAAAATAACTTTCTTGAGAATGCTGTTTCTGCATCTATTCTTATCCAAGCTTGACCAAAATAGAAGGCATCAGGTCCTCCTATATGGTTTCTCAATGCAGGTGAAATATTATAATGAAAGATAGGATATTTAACTTTTGGAACAAATTCATTGATATTTTCAAAAGGCTTAACAGTCCCCTCCTTTATATATATAGATTCCTTAGCTAAAACAGTATCATAAGTATCTAAAGCCTCTTCAAAAGCATCTCTAGATATTATTGCTGCATAATTGCTATGTCCAGCAGTCGTTTCCTCAATGTGAAAGTTCTCAATTATTTTTGGATGAGTCTTATTCATAACCTTAAATGTCTGAGATATTAATTGAGGCTTACTTAGGTATCTTCCTTGCGAGACTAGTATTTTTGAAGTTTTATTCTTCTTATCGACTGTTTGAGATTGAAGATAAATGCCATTATCTTTCAAATGTTTAAGAGTATTGGTGTATATTGCTTCAGATCTGACATTTCTATTTTTAGAATAATTAAATCTTTCTTCAATTTTTACCTCTTGCTTACTATGAGGAACAATATTTTGGCTCAAATTAAAAGAAATATTCCAAGCTAAGCTAAATGTATTTCCACGTTCATAATTCAAAGATAACCTTAAATTATCTTTGATAATTGGAAAGTCGAAGCCAAAGTTATAATTTGAGTCCTTTGGGAGAGGCTTGCCTCCCTCCTCTAAATAGTTATTGGAATCATATTCTAATTTAAAAACTGTTCCTCTAGCATATGGGAGCACATAATCAAAACCAAAAAATAATGAGGATGGCCCTGAAAACCAGGTTTCATAAGCAAGCTCTCCGCCTGATGAGCTTCTGGAACCTTTTCTTGTTCTTTGTGAAAAGCTTTCACTAATATACCTAAATGGGTTTTTGATATTATTTTCAGATCCAAGGAATCCAGTAGCTAGTCCAAGATTGATATTAAAGTTATTGGAACGCTTAGAAGCTACAATATATTCTGAGGAGAATCTTCCAGTTCCTGCGAGATCTCTAAAACCAATCGCTAAATCTGGTAGATATCTTGTCTCTTTAAAAAGTCTAAGTTTTAAATTGAATCCTTTATCTTTTAAGGTTTGGTCTCCACTAAATTCGAATGATTGACTATAGAGTGTATGAGCTATATCTACATATCGATAGGATGCTTCCATCCAGCTAAATGGATATGCTGTTATTACTCCTCTTTTAAATGGCCCACTATCACTGAAAGTAAATCTTGCTGTACCATCATCTGAAAATCTTGCAGAAGGTGTCTGAATAAGGCCATGAGATCCAAATAAATTTATCGATTCGCCATAAACAGGATAAATGTAATCAGAAATATCTGCCTTTAATGAAAAACTAGTTATTAAAACTATGCATAAAAAATTAAGTGCTGTTTTATGCACGACAAGCTAATCTAGTTATTATTTATTGATGCAATAGATGCTAATGAAATTGATAGGCTGGCAACTGTGGGAGCAAGTGTTTCAACCAATGAAAGGCCATCAAGCACTCTGGACTTTCTTGGAACAATTATGTTTGAACCGGGATCAATACTATCTCCAGAAAATAAACTCAAAATACCTTCATTATTTCTAACTGCAACTCCGTTCGGCAGAATATAGTAAATATTCGAGGAATTAGCTCCATTTCTAAGGCCGCCTGACATAGAAAGATATTTTTCAACATTATAGTTAGCCACGTATGGTACTGTGATAGGATTAAGCACATGCCCAGATATGGTAACTGTATTATTTCTAGTTGGCATAAATATTTTGTCGCCAGATTCAACCCTAATATTTAATTCAGGAGAATTTTTTAAAGCAGCAATATCAAATTCGGCAACCAATCTTCCAACAGCTTCGACTGAATCAAGTTGTGTAGCAAAATCTATAATTTGATTAATTGACTCAGGATCGGCTGTCTTAATGGCGCCAGAGGTAATAGCACTAGCTAAGCCGTCTCTCAAATCTTGCTTAGCTCTCTCCAAGCCTAATTTTTCTCTTACTTTAATTGATTCTCTTGTAAGAATGCCTGCTCTTGGATATGCATTTGATTTATATCCACCAGCTCTTTCAATAATAGAAAAAAGAGTTTCATTCCTTCTTATTTTATAAATCCCAGGTGAGTTAAAAGCACCCCGCAACTCAACATAACCTAGTTCTTGATTAGGGAATTCATTATTAATTGAAAGTGTATCATAGGGATTCAAAGTTAAGTCATTACTAAAATTGACTAGACCTCCAGATTTATCTACTAGCTCAACTGAAGAAATACTCGAAACATCTATAGGGCGTGACATAGAAATCAAGTCTTGGGCATTAAATTTATTACTGATGGGAAATAATCCCTGTTCATATACCTCTCCAGAAACGAACACTGAATTATTTAATAAGAATGTGATAAGTCCCTGATTATTGTCAAAAACCTTCCTACATTTTCCATCCTCCTCTTTAACCATGTCTGTTTTAAAGTTTGAAAGGACCCAAGCGGCAGAGTATTGATTTTGCATTTTCTGAAGATCAACTAAAGATCGACATACATTAGGATCAACGCTTTCAATAATGGCTTCAGTATCTGAAGGCTCTTTTTTTTCTAAGCTAGGAACAGATTGATTATTAGTATCACTATCTCTTGTTATGGCGTTTGGATTATTTACGTAAGTAGGAGCGCTACCGGATAAGGATAATATTAATAAATTAGATGACATAAAATTAATATCATCTTTAGAAAATAGAATGATTTTATCTCCCTGCTTAACCTCTAAATTATTGAATATATCTTTATCGAGTATGTTTATAGAAAAATAATTTACTGTATTAAATTTTTCGTTGAAACGAGCAAGCACCGCAATGCCTTTATAAATTGAGGCGTTCAGCTGTTGTGGGTTTAAAAAATCAGAAAGTTTTGATTCGGATTTAATTGAAAATACCCTGGACTGATTACCCAGTCCTTGAATTTCAAATGTGTTATATGAATACTCTAAATTATCATTTATGAATAAAACTGAATTATTTTCAATACTAATATTCTCAGGATTTTTAAGGTTAATATCAGAAACTTTATTTGAGAAAATGTATGTAGCCGAATCTGACGAAGAGTATGTTGTTCCCCCTGCAAATTCTATAAGGTCACTCATGGAGTCACTTTCAATGGCTTCATAGATGGCTTCTCTTTTTACCCCTCCAAGAATTGCAATTTTCTTTTTAGCAATTGGAACATGTACGCTATCTCCATTTCTTAGAGCTATATCATCTAGCAATGAGGAGTTACCTAAAAGGATTTTATATAAATCAAGGATGATTTGCGATCCATCGCTCCTCTTGATGACAATTTCCCTCAATGATGCATCTTCATTTAAACCGCCTGCTACATTAAGCAAATTTGTAACCCTTGTTAAGTTTCTTATTGAGTATGTTCCTGGAGTCACTACCTCACCAGTAAGCACCACAGATATCAACGCAGTATTTAAAATAGTTAAATATGGGCTAGAGCCTGGAAATCTGAAAGAGAACTCCTCCGAAATGACGTTCTTAAGATCAGAAAGTTTTAAACCTAAAACACGTTTTGCACCTAAATATGGGATATTTAAGTTACCGTCTTGGGTAACTCTGAGTTTGATAACTCTTCCATTAAATTGAGCATCTGCACCAGTAACTTGAAATTCAAAGGTATCACCTATTTGAATTTCATAGTCTGGAGGTAATGAAACGTCCTCATTAAAAAAAAATGAATATGGGACACCTGAAAAATAGTTATAACCAAAGTTATCATAGGAATCTCTTACAGTAAGATTAAAAGGAGTAAGATCAATAACAGTTTTAAATTTTTCGTAGTAAGACTGTGACTTTCTTTGGTTTACTCGATTTTGCTGAACAACATTATTTAACATTGTATCTGATTCAGCTGAGGGATTAGTTTTAGTTTCCATTAAAGCAGCTGAGATATCCATAGGTAGACCCTCAATAAGTGCCATCTCAGTGGCAGATAATTGTGCTTGTCCTTTGATACTTATAAGTGTGCACAAGGTGATAAATAAAAGAGATCTACGTGATATATTCATGATGATTATTATACGTTATACCTTTACCAAATCATTCTTTTATTAAAAATAAACCTCTTAGCTCCTTATTGGATATAAGAGCTAGAGCTCCTATAAACAAAATTTCAAAAAATAGATTTTGAATACTAGAAATCGAAAGATTTTGTGTTAATAGAAATGACAAACAAAAAGAAATCCCTATTATCCAAATGGGCTGCAATATTGATTTAAAGTTTGCTAACTGATGAAAATTTAATTTAGAAAAATTAAATAATAATAGAGAACCAAAGATAACACTTACAATACTCCCAATACCCATAAATTCGTAATTAAAAACAATAAAAAAGTAAATTAACAATATCTTTAAAATAATTATTGAAACTAAAGAATAAAAGACTAGTCTTTTTTCCATGGATACAAGTGGCAATAAAATAAGATAATTAAAGTACGTAATAGCTCCAACAGATGCAGCAATGAGAGTTAATTGAATATTACTATTTAATAGAAATTGAATTTTGAACATCAAAAATAGCTCATTTGCATAATGAAAAAATATATATATACATGGAACAAATATAATAAAAAATACAGAGTTAAATTTCTGTATGCTATTCTTCACCTCATAGTTGTCAAGGTCTTTTGAAGCTGAAAATATTGGATAAATAATAGGTACGAATATGAAAAAAGCAATTACTGATAGCGATCCTATAGACCATGCCGCTGAGAAGACTGCTACCTCCTCAATACCCAACAAGTAAAGCACTATAAATCTATCAATAGTTGCAGCTATAAACATCCCAGCAGTTATAAATGAGAAAAGCATTGAAGATCTAATGATTGTAAAAGGTCTTTTTAAAAAAAGATCAAATTTGAAACCTATCTCTTTAAGAATAATTAAGATTAGAGTTAAAGCGAGAATAATATTCAAAATGGCCATCATAAAAAGCAATAATGTAAGTGAAAGATCTAATATGATGATTACTCCTATACAAAAAAGCTTAATTACAAGCTTCAGAAATAGTGCCATGCCGGTTATGGAATGACTATTTGAAACTTTGCTTAAAGTTATTGAAGTTGATGTTAAAGCTTCAGAAAAAAAATATGCCAACACAATAAAGATAAATAATGAATTTTCTTGGGTATTAAAAAGAATTATAGATATAACATCTGGGAAGACTAATTGGAAAATCAATAGCCCTATAATGATGAATATATTAACCTTGATCATTAAAAAAATTTTGGAGAGGTGCAGCTTAAATTCATGTATATTTTTTTTTGAAAATTGATTTACTAAAAAGTTATCAAGATTTAGTAGCAGTATTAGTAAAAAAAGGGGGATTAGTGTTTGGATTTGAGTCCAAAATCCAAAAATTTCTTTCCCAAAATAGTTTGCAAGTATTGGAATCAATATAATTGTTGAAGCTTTTTCAAAAATGTTTGTTAGGGTTAATAAATTCAGAGAAAAATTATTCATACTCTTCGATCACAGTATCAAATAATCTCGTAAATCTTTCAGTCATTTTGCTCTCATGAAAGCTACTCACAAATGCTTCTGATGACAGATTATGAAATTGCATTGAATGCTCTACTCTTCTAATCATGTCATCAAAGAGCTTTGAAAATGTGTGATCGTCATGAACAAAATATCCAAGATTATTTTCCAAAATAAAATCTGCAATTATATTATTTTCATTATGGCCCATGGCTAGAATTGGTCTATTAGCCCCAATGTAATCAAATAGCTTTGATGTATACCACCCATCTTTGCTTGAGTTTGTACAATAAATCATTAAAAGATCAGCATCTTCTTTTAAGCAAGACAAAGTTTTTGGATCTACTCTTGAGCCAATCTCTATGCATCCACCAAGGCCAAATGAATCAGACAATCTCAACATATCCTCGTTTGCACCTTCACCAACAAATTTAACTTTTAGCATATCTTCTAGTTTTGGAACTTTATTCAGATAATTTTTAAGTAGCTTAAAGAAAAGTTTATGGTCTTGTATTTCAGGATATATTCTTCCAGCATACAGAATATTAATCTTTTCCAATGGTTCATTTTTAGGCGGCAGTTCTTCTCTGAAACTATGCTCTATGCATAAAGAATTACTATTATAAAAGAGGTTGTTTTCTTGCCAAACTGGACTTACAGTAACGACTGCCGCTGCGCGACTCAATGAGCTCTTTTGAATGAATCTGTCTAATTTTTGTCTGAAGAACCCATGGGGATAATTAAAATTATCTGCCCAAGGATCAACGAAATCTGCAATCCATGGCAATGAGTATTTTTTTGAGATACTTGAGCCTGCCAAGTGAAAAATAATAGGGAATTCAGTTAAAATTAAATCAACTTTATTATCTTTTAGAAATTCATTGGCCAATCTTTTGATACGAAAAAGGCTTAAGTTGTACTCATCCGGAATAAAAAGTAATGATGCAATAAACTTTCTAATGCGCCCTAAAGCATAGCTCATGTATATTAACAAACTTGATCGTCTTTTTTGCTTAGTATCAAATTGGGGTTCGCTCTCAATAGAATTTTTCTTTAAGAAATTTAGTATGCGAAGCTTATCAAAAAGATACTTAAAAACATTTTCAAGATTTAGTTCATCAGCATAAATTATTGAATATTCATCACAGGGTTTGAGCTTAGGCATCTCTTTTGGCCACATAGTTATAAGAATTGGATCGTATCCATAAGAAGACAAGTTCCTCAGCAATGGAGATATCCTGTGACCGCCTCTTACATGTGGCCAATAGTTACCAAGAATCAAAACTTTTTTTGTGTTCATCTTAATAACTCAAAATTGTTTCTATATAGGGCCTCAAGTATATATATTGAAAGAAAGAAAATAGCCGTCTCCTGTAGATTCACAATAACAAGTGAAAAAGGTATCAAACCTAGCATTGCAGATAAGACTAATTTATTCATAATTGATATTTTTGATATGCATATAACAAAAAAAATTCTTACTCCCCAAATTAAAAATAAAAAACATGCAATTAGTCCAAAATCGACAATAAATGCAGGAAGGCCAGTAGGTCTCACTTTGCCTCCAGTGCTTCCACCGTAATCAATAAAAGAGCTAAGCAAGTATTGATGAGAGTAAATTCCCTTTGGAAAAAGGGCGCTAATAGGATCTGTTATTACATATTGATAGGTTTGTATTAGGAAATAAATTCTATCCACTTCTTCAATCGCTTCTGCCGCACTTGAAGCCTGATCAACCGAGACTAAACTTGGGCCAAAACTTTCAGATGCTGCAAAAAAATTAACTAGCACAAAGAAAACTCCTAAAAAAAATGATACTGAAATAAATATACTAAAAAAAGATATCCTCAGGTCCTTATTTTTGACTCGAATGCCTCCAAAAAATATCTTTATGATATTTAATGGAATGATTATAGCTAGAACATATAGCATCATTCTTGAATCCATGCCTATAGCTGTTAAAAGTAATATTATTGATAAAAACGTAAATGATAATCCGCTGATTTCGTAATTTTTATTCTTTGTCTCCAATAAAAGAAATACATAAGATACTAAAAAAACGTATGCAGCTGTAGCAGTACCAGCCCATACTGAAGACTGCCACTCCCAATCCTCCTCATAAAAAGTTGCACCTGTATTAGCTGAAACTCCTGAAAGGCTTATCTGAAAAAATAATGAGATATATAAACCAATTAATAAATATTTTTTAAATTCTAAGAGTCTAGTAATATTTTGAAAAATAAAAAAATAGATTATTAAGAGAGGTATCACCCTTAATCCTTTGATATCCCAAAGCAATCCGGTAAAACAAGCAAAAATCAAGATTATTAGGATTATTTCAAGTAGATGAATTTTAGGTAACTTAATTGCACCACCTTGAAAAAGTATTAAAATGAGAGCACTCAAAATAATTAATTCATCAAGTGGATTTATGCCCAAAATTGCATACAAATTACAGAAAGGGAAAATGACCAAGATTATCTTGAGCACCAAATCTTTTTTATGAAAAAAATCTTGTTCTTGGCTCCAGGTAACTCTATTCATTCGGTGAGATGGATAAAAAATTATGAAAAAGACTTCAAAATAATTTGGGTCAGCTTACACCCCTTCATTGACGAAAGCAATGAACTCTCTAGCACAATAGTTAAAAAATTAATTAAATTAAAATTATTTAATTTAATAGCTTCTGTTATTCAATTCAGAAAAATAGTCTCTGATTTTGAGCCAGAAATTATTCATGTTCATTCACTGGCAAGATATTTGATGCCATTATTTGGTATATCTTTAATGAAATCACCTACTGTCATTCTTTCACCATGGGGATCAGACATTGTCTATGCAAATGAAAAAATTATTAATAAAATTTTTTTAAGG
>MDTA01126043.1_pt1 | contig 11695 bp, 5 predicted proteins | sample 811151 | NCBI WGS metagenome assembly MDTA01 (sample SAMN05326648, study PRJNA326480) | marine metagenome | isolation source: seawater | place: Indian Ocean: South | collected 2010 | reverse complement strand
CGCCCTTCTTCCAGAAAGTCGTCAATGCTTGTGCCATGGTAGATGATGGCGGCCTCCGGATTTAACCGGCAAGCCGCGAGGTAGGCTTGCTGGCCGCCGCGTCCGAAACCAATCACGGCAACCTTACCATTGGAGCCCGGTGTGGACCTCATGTGTCGCATTGCATGGTCTAATTCCTTGAGCCCCCATAAATTATTGGGGGGATTGATACTTTGGGAAGGTCGTTTTCCTGCATCTTGGGCTTCCAACCTAGTGGATGGCAGGCAGCAAGCAAAACCGCGATCAATTAACATTGCCGCAAATCTCGCGAGGGACCCATTCGCGTCAGGTTTGCCAGGCAATATAATCGCAGTCGGGCTGTCTGGTGCACCCGTCATGCTGATCTTAGCTAGGATAAATTTGCCATGATCAGCCTTTATATGTTGCAGCACAAATGTCATGTGGGAAAAAAAGGTTTGGAACCATTATCATATTGGGCGGTTTTAGAGTGTCACGTGGAATGCTTGAGGACGCTGTCATTTAAGCAAAACACTAATACAATAATATATATGTTTCAGATGCTAGGTGCACGTTTTTGTCTTGTGGATAACTCTGTTTATAATTTTCACGCTCCGCAACGGACAAATGCCTATTCCAACTGGGAGTCGATAATTAAATTCAATGATGACGTGTAACTATATGATTCTATTGAGAAAAACGCAGAATATTTAAATTAAAGAAAATCTTTAAACCGTCACTTACTTTGGGAGGAAAAATAAAAAGATGTGCAAAACTCATGGCACTTATAGCAGTATTTTTATCAGAATCGTTGTTGTAAATCGTTAATTCGATTCCTGAATTTTATATATAAACAAATTTTTTTTCTTAAATATTTATTTATACTTAAATATTTTTCCCATCGACTAGAAGTATTTTTTTTTATATTTACTCTTATCAAATTTTTTCAATAAGCTGATGCATTGACTCTTTAATTGATGATTCCCATATCCCGTACAGGAAGGGGCCCGCGTGGTTGGTATCAGGTTAACAAATATGGAGACTGCAACGGGGCAGGCGTCAGATTCAAGCTACATGCTCGGGCCAGGAGTGCAGACCGAATGGTAAGCCAAGCCAGCAAGCCAAGGGTAAGAGCCGGATTAATTGGGTAGCAGGGAATGCCCCATTAGGTATTCGTCTACGGACCGGGCGCATTGACGGCCTTCCCGGATTGCCCAGACGACCAAGGATTGACCCCGGCGCATATCGCCCGCCGTAAAGACGCCCGGCACGGATGTCCGGTAATCTGACGTATCCGCCTTGACATTGCCGCGTGGATCTAATTCAACGCCGAAATTCTGGACCATACCCTCGTGAACCGGATGAACGAAGCCCATGGCAAGCAGCACGAGGTCCGCTTGGATATTTTCCTCTGAACCTTTCACCTCTGCCAGAGACATGCGGCCGTCTTCCCCTTTTTGCCATGCGACCCGTTTGGTCTTGAGCCCGGTGATCTTACCGTCCTCCACCGCGGCTTCTGTTGTCGTGATGGCCCAGTCTCGTTCAGCACCCTCCTCATGGCTGGACGAGGTCCGGAGCTTTAACGGCCAATTGGGCCACGTTACTGATTTGTCTACTTTGGCGGGAGGTTGCGGCATGATTTCCAACTGCGTGACGCTTTTTGCGCCGTGCCTGAACGACGTACCGACGCAGTCTGAGCCTGTATCCCCGCCGCCGATTACAATGACGTGTTTATCAGTGGCGAGTATTTCTTGATTATCAGTTATACTTTCACCCGAATTTCTACGGTTTTGCTGCGCAAGAAAGTCCATCGCGAAGTGGATACCGTCGGCTTCCCGTCCGGGGACGGGGAGATCTCTCGGCGTTTCCGATCCGCCCGATAGGACGATTGCATCATAGCCGTTTTGCAGTTCTTCCATGGTAATGTCTAGACCCACATTGACGCCGGTCTTCATGGTGACACCTTCAGCTTCCATTTGCTTGACCCTACGGTCGATTAAGTGCTTTTCCATTTTGAAATCTGGGATGCCATAGCGCAAAAGGCCCCCTATTTTATTGTTCTTTTCAAAAAGTGTTACAGAATGGCCCGCTCTGGCTAACTGTTGAGCACAGGCCATCCCTGCCGGACCAGATCCGATGACAGCGATTGCTTTTCCTGTTTTTTCCGCGATCACCTCCGGATAAACCCAGCCCTCCTCCCAGGCCCGGTCAATAATGGCACACTCTATTGTTTTGATAGCAACAGGAGTGTCCTCTAAATTCAGTGTACATGACTCCATGCACGGCGCCGGACAAATCCGGCCAGTGAATTCTGGAAAGTTATTGGTGGAATGGAGTACTTCAATAGCTTTTTTAAATTCACCTTTGTATACAAGATCATTCCAATCAGGAATGATATTATTTACTGGACACCCTTGATGGCAGAATGGAATACCGCAATCCATACAGCGGGCGCCCTGTCTTTCAAGCTCGGCCCCCGGGAGAGGCTCTACAAATTCGTTATAGTGTTGGACACGCTCCGACGGCGGGCGGTATGAACGTTCAACAAGATTATACTCAAGAAAACCTGTTGGCTTACCCATAGTTAACCCCCCACCGCTACATCAATGGTGGACTTTCCCTCATCTTTCGTCCGTGACTGCATCTCCATAAGTGCGCGACGGTAATCTACGGGCATTACTTTTACAAATTTCGGTAAATATTCGTCCCAGTTGTCCAATATATGACGTGCCAGTCCGCTGCTCGTGAAATGCATATGATTTTCTATCAATTTACGCAGCCGGAGCCCATCGAATCCGTTCATATCGTGCATGAGATCGACAAGGCCATGGGTCTCCAAATCACCTTTTTGGTGAGAGTCCTCATGAACGCGATCTTCCTCTGGAATCGGTTCGAGCTCTACCATGGACATGTTGCATCGGATATCGAAATCGTCGGACTCATCAAGAACGTATGCTATCCCACCGCTCATACCTGCCGCGAAGTTTCTGCCTGTTGGACCAAGAACCACGACCACTCCTCCGGTCATGTACTCGCAACAATGATCCCCCACGCCCTCAACGACAGCGGTGGCACCTGAATTTCTTACTGCAAAACGCTCGCCGGCAACACCTCGAAAATAACACTCTCCAGCAATGGCGCCATACAAAGCAACATTTCCGATCACTATATTCTCTTCGGCACGAATAGGGGTGTCTCTCGGTGGGTAAACAATTAAATGTCCTCCCGCGAGACCTTTCCCAATATAATCATTGGCATCGCCTTCTAATTCGATGGTAATGCCTTTTGACAAAAAAGCGCCGAAACTTTGTCCCCCTGATCCATGACATTTTATATAGATTGTGTCTTCTGGTAACCCGGCATGGCCATATCGCTCAGCCACCTCGCCGGACAGCATAGCGCCCACGGTCCTGTTAATGTTTAAAACAGGGGTCTCAATTTGAACTGATTTCCCCTCTTCTAGTGCAGGCCGAGCACTCTCGATGAGTTCATTGTCTAGAGCCTTTTCGAGCCCATGATCCTGTGTTTCGCAGTGATGGACCGCAACGCCGGACTCCAAATCTGGTCTATACAATAACCTTGAGAGATCGAGGCCCCTAGCCTTCCAGTGGTCAATAGCCGCGGAGGACTCCAAAACGTCGGTTCTTCCAATCATCTCATTAATTGTTTTAAAACCAAGTTTGGCCATTATTTGTCTCAGCTCTTCAGCAACAAAGAATAAGTAGTTTATTACATGCTCGGGTTGGCCTTTAAATCGTTTACGTAATTCAGGGTCCTGAGTTGCAACGCCGACAGGACAGGTGTTGAGGTGGCATTTTCGCATCATGATACAACCCGAGGCGATTAATGAAGCTGTAGCAATCCCATACTCATCAGCGCCAAGTATTGCCGCTATAGCGACATCTCGTCCCGTCCTTATGCCCCCATCAGTTTGGACGCATACACGTCCTCGTAACTTGTTCATTACTAGGGTTTGATGTGTCTCTGCTAGGCCAATTTCCCATGGACCGCCGGCCTGCATGATTGATGTGATAGGGCTGGCCCCAGTGCCGCCATCTGCGCCCGATATAAGAACATGATCAGCATGTGCTTTAGTCACCCCAGCGGCGATCGTTCCTACTCCAATTATTGATACCAGTTTGACACTTATACGTGCCTTAGGGTTCACATTTTTGAGGTCGTGTATAAGCTGGGCAAGGTCCTCGATTGAATAGATGTCATGGTGCGGCGGCGGCGATATCAAGCCTACACCGGGTGTCGAGTGGCGAACGCGGGCAATGGTCTCATCTACTTTATGTCCGGGTAATTGTCCGCCCTCTCCCGGTTTTGCTCCTTGAGCCATTTTGATTTGGATCTCATCTGCATTGCGGAGATATTCTGTGGTAACACCGAAACGGCCTGAAGCAACTTGTTTGATGGCAGATCGCATGGTGTCTCCATTGGCAAGCGCCTCAAATCGCTCGGGTTGTTCGCCGCCCTCTCCAGTGTTCGATTTACCCCCAATCCTATTCATGGCAATAGCAAGATTGGTATGCGCTTCAAATGAAATAGAACCAAAGGACATGGCTCCGGAAACGAAGCGTTTAACAATTTCTTTAGCTGGCTCAACCGTGTCCAACGGGATTTCGTTGCGATCATATTTGAATTCCAGCAGTCCACGTAAATTCTTTAACTTGCGACTTTGATCGTTCATCTCAGCTGCGTACTGGTCGTAAATTTCCTGAGAATTCTGTCGCGCCGAATGCTGAAGTTTGGATATCGTATTCGGTGACCACATGTGCTCCTCACCGCGAATACGAAATGCAAGTTCCCCGCCAACGTCCAGGTCATCCCGGAGCACAGGATCATCGCCAAACGCTGCCAGGTGTCTATTGACGGTTTCTTCGGCTACCTCTTCCAGTCCAACCCCCTCAATTGCTGAAGCAGTATTTGTAAAGTATGGCGCGATAAAATCAGAGGATAGGCCAATTGCATCGAATAACTGGGCCCCGCAATAAGACTGATAGGTTGAAATGCCCATTTTTGACATAACCTTCAGTATTCCCTTGTCAATTGCTTTTATGTAACGGGAATGTGACTCGGCTACGGAAACATCTCGTGGCAATTCATCGTGCACATCTGTTATTGAGTCAAAAGCGAGATAAGGATTTATAGCCTCTGCTCCATAGCCGGCGAGCAAGCAGAAATCATGGACTTGGCGCGCTTCACCCGTCTCAATTACAAGCCCAGACTCAGTCCTAAGCCCCTCGCGAATTAGATGATGATGCACTGCGCCGGTAGCTAAAAGTGCTGGTATGGCAACATTGTTCTCGTTTATCGCGCGGTCTGAGACGATAAGAATATTATGGCCGTCTAAAACTGCTTGTTGTGCGTTTCTGCACAGTTTTTCGAGTGATAACTTCATGCCAGCGGCACCGTCTGATACCGCGTAGCACATATCTAACGTTATCGATTTGAACGTTTTGCCACGACTATCTATGTGTCGGATTTTTTCAAGATCCTCGTTGGTGAGGATTGGCTGTCGAACTTCCAACCGCATATGTGAACCACCGGAGTCTAAATCCAGTAAATTGGGGCGTGGTCCTATTAATGAAACCAGTGACATTACCAATTCTTCTCGAATAGGATCAATGGGAGGATTGGTAACCTGGGCGAAGCTTTGCTTAAAATAGTCGTAAAGAAGTTTTGGGCGGTCGGAGAGCACAGCATGGGGTATGTCGCGCCCCATTGACCCGACTGGATCTTGCCCGGTACTTGCCATTGGAATTAGGAAGTATTTTATATCCTCCTGCGTGTAGCCGAATGCTTGTTGCCGGTCGAGTAACGTTTTCTCATCCGGTTGAGGCAATTCTGACTCCGTTGGAAGATCTTCCAAGACGATTTGCGTGGCATTTAGCCAACTTTGATAGGGATGCGCACTAGATAAGCTTGCCTTTAGCTCTTGGTCATCGATTATACGCCCCTCTTCAAGGTCAATCAGAAACATTTTTCCGGGTTGGAGGCGCCATTTTTCAACAATTTTTTCATCGGGAATTCGAAGCACACCAACCTCGGATCCCATGACCACAAGGTCGTCTGAGGTGCGCACATATCTTGCTGGTCGGAGGCCATTTCGGTCAAGCGTCGCGCCAATTTGCCTACCATCGGTAAAGGCAACGGCTGCAGGGCCATCCCACGGTTCCATCAAGGCGGCGTTATATTCGTAAAAGGCTCGGCGCTCTTTATCCATAAGCGGGTTATCATTCCAGGCTTCTGGAATCATAAGCATCATTGCGTGTGAGAGCGAATATCCGCCCGCTACAAGCAATTCGAGTGCGTTATCAAATGTCGCGGAGTCTGAGTTCCCATCACCGATTAGTGGCCATAGCTTGTCAAGGTCCTTACCAAGTAGTTTTGAGCACATATTATGACGCCGGGCGGCCATCCAATTGATGTTGCCACGTACGGTATTGATCTCACCATTGTGGCATAAGTAACGGAACGGCTGAGCTAATTCCCATGATGGGAAGGTGTTAGTCGAGAACCGTTGGTGCACCAGCGCCAACGCAGACTCAACCCGAATATCATTTAAATCTAAAAAATAGCTGGATACCCGGTCTGAGAGCATCATGCCCTTAAAGCAAATGGTTCGCGCCGAGAGGGTTGTAATATAAAAGTTCTCCTTACCGGCTAAATTCGCTTCTCGAACCCTAATATGCGATTGTTTCCTAATTACGAACAGTTTTCGCTCAAAACTGTCCACGTTTTGGCAATCATTCCCGCGCCCAATAAAAATTTGCCGGACGAACGGCTCAATGTTCCTCACCGCCTCACTAAGCACGGTGTTATCGGTTGGTGTGTCGCGCCAACCCAGTAGAACCTGCCCTTCCTCTGATACGAGTGTCTCGATAGCGTGCTCGCACGCTGCTCGTGCGTTTGGATCTTGAGGTAGATATATCATCCCTACGCCATAAGTACCAATTTGTGGTAACTCAAAACCCAGAGATCCACACTCTTCTCGGTAAAAGCGGTCGGGGATTTGGATCAGGATACCAGCCCCATCTCCGGTCAAAGGATCTGCTCCTGCGGCGCCCCTGTGGGTAAGATTGTCCAGGATGGTCAGACCGTTACGAATAATCTCGTGACTTTTCACATTTTTTATATTCGCAACAAAGCCGAAACCGCAATTATCGTGCTCGTTGACTGGATCATAGAGACCCTGCTGGTTTGGTAATCCACTCGTAAACATCGTTCCCGTTCAGTTGTTGCAAACCGTTAAACTGTCAACCCCTGCAGCCCAGCTAAATTTGGGGGTTTACATCCTGCTAAATATTGCGCCACTAAATGCCATCCAGGAGAGTTATGGACCGTCTCCGTCTAAGCTCTTGACCCTGTTGTTGACGGCCTTCTCCAGTTTTTATTGTCAGCCAACCTCTCTGGGAAGGCCTGCTTAAGCCTACCTCGTCTGACGGTCAGCAGAACACCAGAGCCCCGGACCTGAAAAGCCCGATTGACGAACATTATCAACATGATACTACTAAACTGATACCCGTACGTCACGCTTTTGCAGGTATTTAATCCAAATAATTGTAATTGTTATAAAAGATAAAAGCCCAACCAAATCTCCCGATCCCATATCACGCAAATCAATTAGCCAAATGTATCAGTAAAAACTACAATAAGCGGTGGTTCATTAAATTGCCCTAATAGGCGACGCCTGCCCTCAAATTATGTAATAACCCGCTAGACTAAAACGTTTATTCGCTGCAATCATTGACATGGAAAATGTCTTTCTCAACTTATTAGAGTTGCCAACTGTTTTACGATAGTATTTGCGGCTGTCGACAATTGGTTTTGAGACAATGAGTGGCTGAGAAACCACAACGGAGACGACATTAAGCTTTTTCTATCGCCTTTGGCTCTGGTAAAAAGATTGAGAGAACCATTGTTATGACGTTGATAATTAGTAGTCGCAGCGCAAAAATAAATCACGGTTTTTGTGATATCCATCGTGGCACTATACGGAACATACTCGATATGATTTACATTAGGTTGTTAAGCAACTATCTCTATAAGATAGCCCAAAGGCCCCTTGGTTTAGTATTGTTCTAAGGATACCCCTCATTTTATGTCAATCAGGGTAAAAATTTGGGGTTGCAGGGGCAGCATTGCATGTCCCTCCCCCACCCATTTAAAATATGGAGGCAATACAACCTGCCTTGAAGTCGACGCCGGAAGCCACAAGATCTTGCTCGATTGTGGAACAGGAATTCGAAATTTAGGTAAACAACTATTGCAAGAAGATGCGAAGCATTGCGATATTCTATTAACACACACCCATTGGGACCATATCAACGGGTTTCCATTTTTCGCCCCAGCCTTTGATCCCACCTATAGTTTCGATATTTATGCCGGGCACCTCCTAGAAAATGGTGGAATACAAAATATTTTAGAAACGCAAATGGTTACTCCGGTATTCCCTGTTCCCTTGGAGGCCATGCGAGCAGAGCTCTCTTTCATTGATTTCCGTGCAGGAGACAAGCTTGATATTGGAGGACCTTCTCGGGTTAAGGTGCTAACAGCGCCGTTGAATCACCCAAATGGTGCGACTGGTTACCGAATAGAGCATGATGACAAAGCTTTTTGCCTCATTACAGATACGGAGCATGTGCCTGGCAGGTTGGATCAAAATATCCTTTCTCTTATTGAGGGTGCAGACCTTGTCATTTATGATTGCACCTACACCGAGTTTGAGTTTGCCTCAAAAATTGGTTGGGGGCATTCAACTTGGGAGGAAGGAATTAGATTGTGCAAGGCAGCCAATGTAAAAAGACTTGGCATTTTTCATCATGATCCTGATCACGATGACGAATTTATGGATAATGTAGCTGCTGAAGCTTCTGCGATGTGGGACCAGTCATTTGTAATCCAGGAGAATATGGACCTTCTTCTCTGAGCCCCACAAGCATTTTTAAATCTAAACCCTTAAGACTCTACTTTTACGGGTTCTCTGCGTAACTCGCGGGATTTTCGCCTGAATTTTGGGATCTTCAATTCTTCATAAATCGGTTGCCGGTTTATACGTATTATAACTCTGCGATTTGCGCGCTGATTTTCAACGATGGCAAAGCCCTCTTCATCCCGATTAGGCACTTTTGGTTGGGTATCCGCGTATCCTATAGCCCTAAGGCGGTTTTTAGTAACGCCGTAAGGCTGTTTGTTTATATCCGTCCTTTCTTCTTTTGATGTGGCAGACAAAAAGAACCTGACGACCGTTGACGCCCTGTTACCAGACAGTTCCCAGTTGGAGGGAAAGCGGTCCGTGCTGATTGGTTCGTCGTCAGTATGGCCCTCTACCGTAATGTTGAAATCCTTGTAAAGAGGCGTTGCAATTTCGTCATATACTTGCTCAAGAAACGGGATGGCCTGCGCTACAAGCTCTGCTGAACCCGGGCGAAAAAAAGCACCACTGTCCAATTCAAGTGTTATGCTACCTACAGCGTCTGTAGCCACCTTGGCAACATCATCAGCACCCTCATTTATAACCGTTTCTTTTATCGCGTCTTGCAAAACGTTTTGTTTTGACTCAGTTGGTGTGTCGGAGAAATTCTCCGCAACTCCGTTAGCCACCTTATCCAGCATGTCTAAGTCAACTTTTGAAAAAGAGACTAATAAGACGAAAAATGCCATTAGCAATGTTATTGCATCGGCATAAGTGGCCATCCAACTTTCATCAGGTGGCTCGGGCGGAGGTGACGGGGGAGCGGCCATTCATTTACCTGTTTGGGGGTTATTTTTTGATGTCTTTGTCTATGTTAAAATGTATTGCTGGATCTAAGTACCCGTTCATTTTGTCTTGGATATAACGTGGGCCTTTTTGATCAGCGAGTAGCACAAGCCCTTCTGCAACAAGGTAATTACGGAAACGAAGAATTTCCTCTCTTTGCTGGACTTTGTCTGCGGTTGGAACAAATATTAGGCGCTGGAACAGAACACCGTAAAGTGTTGTGATTAAGGCAATCGATAGACTCGGGCCCAGCGTTGTTGGATCATTAAGATTACCCAGCATTATTACCAAACCGACCAAAGTCCCGATCATACCAAAAGCGGGGCAGCAAGCACCAATATTGTTGAGTATTTTTGCCTGCACCGTATTTCTTCCGTAAGTTGTCTCTATGGTATTTGAGAGTATTTCTCTAACGTCGTCTCCAGAGTAACCAGAAATGACAAGGTCTGCACCAAACGCCAAGAAAGAGTCGACCTTGCCCTTTTTTACCTCGCTTTCCAGCGCAGGAATTCCACTCTTCTGCACTACGTAAGCCCACCTGATTATTCTGCCGACTTCACCTTTTATCAGATTACGACCAATGGTGGGCGCTCCATGGATTTTGTACGTCATTTTAAGTGCTAACATGACGTAGCGTATCTCGTATGACACAAAAGAAGCGGCTAGGGCGCCACCAACTACAATGATAAAGCTAGAGAGACTTACGAACACTCCATAGTTGTCGGTGCTCATAAAAATAGCACCCACGAACAGACCAATGCCTGCAAAAAATCCTAAAAGGGTACCAATCGACATTAATTACGTCCCCAAAACCATGGTATCTAAGCTGGAAGTGTATGTATAAATCAGAAATATTTCGTTAAGAGTTGGCCACCCAAATATTGAAATTTTAATCGATCGTTTTCCAGGCCGAGCCTTTTTTTCGTGATCCGGTAAGTGTCTTAACAAAGTCTCAAATGTCAAAGTTCCAACAACAAATAAATTAGAATAACTCAAGTTCATATTGCGCTCTCGGGGTGTTTAGGTCAAGCTGACGCCGAAGCTTGCGGTGGCAATCTTCCGAGTGAAAATTGATTAGGGTTCAACTTTTTCCTGGATGAATTTTGATGGTAAAACCTTTCCAAAAATTATCACTTTTAGACCAAATTCGGGGTCTATCGATACAAACAATTTTCGGAGTTTTCGGCGCCGAGGGGCGAGGTTCACCAGAGAATAAGAAGCAACGGAAATTTAAGATCGGAAAAGCTCGTTGGATTGGACTAGCTCTACTGTCGTGCTTTATGGCTGTTAGGATTTTTGACCCGGCCCCTCTGGAGACCGTCCGGTTAAAAGTTTTCGATTACTACCAGAATATTAAGCCTCGTGAAATTCCTAAAGACAGCCCCATCGTTATCATTGATTTGGATGAGGACAGCCTTATGGAAGTGGGCCAATGGCCTTGGCCGCGAAATCAGGTAGCACAGATAGTCTCAAACGCTTTTAAGTTGGGAACCGCAGTGCTTGGGTTCGACATAATTTTTGCTGAACCCGACCGAATGAATGGTGACAACGTAGTGAAAAGCCTGGTTGGTCTTGATACAGAGACCATTGCGAAACTGAGGTCGATTCCAAAAAACGACTCAATTTTTGGGAAGACAATCAAAAGCGCGAAAAGGATAGTAGTTGGCCAAACGGTTCTTCCAATCGAGAGGGTATATCAGGACCGGAAGCCTCTCAAAAATAGAGTTTTTGAGCGTCAGGCCAAGGGGGCACCGAAACCGCAGGAATGGGTGACAGAGGTTGGCGGTATTCTAAGGAATGTGCCGGAAATCGAGCGTATGGCGGCGGGGCACGGTCTATTGGCACTTGAACCAGAGGTGGATGGAATCGTAAGGCGTGTGCCCTCCTTTTTTAAGCATAGTGATCGTTTATACCCGGCTCTGGGCATCGAGG
>MDTA01152982.1_pt1 | contig 11697 bp, 9 predicted proteins | sample 811151 | NCBI WGS metagenome assembly MDTA01 (sample SAMN05326648, study PRJNA326480) | marine metagenome | isolation source: seawater | place: Indian Ocean: South | collected 2010 | reverse complement strand
GAGCTCACTGACTGGCTCGGTAGAGGCGTGCTGCACAAACTCGATCTGGCGTTTTCTCGCGACCAGCAGGAAAAAATATACGTTCAGAATCGAATGCTCGAAAACAGCAGGGACTTATATCAATGGTTGGAAGACGGCGCCTACTTTTATGTCTGCGGCGACGCCGATCGCATGGCACCGGATGTTGAAGACGCCCTATTGCAGATCATCGCCAAAGAGTCTGGCAAGGATTTAGACACAGCGATGGAATATCTGAAAACCCTGAAACTAGAGAAGCGCTATCTGCGCGACGTTTACTGAGGAAAACATGATCAACAGATGCAAGAGTTGCCCCAACGCAGCAGCTTTTTCTTCGTTTCACCAATCGAACAGCTACACGGCATTGATGTCCAACGCCGACCCGGCACTTCGATCCTTAGACATCGATGAGGCGATGTCGACGCTCGTGCAACTGCCAATGGATGACAAAGTCTTGACCACATTTAATGATCACGCCCTGACTAGTGGTCGCGGCTTGACACTAAAATGGGACCGGTACGACATCGACGGTCATCCCGGAGCGCAATCGATGCATCTCGAGTTGGCGCGCAATGACATAGGCTCTGTCGCGCTTCTGCCCGCCGCCCAAGAATTCCGCGGCCTAGATGTTTTACTGGTTTTCGGGCTAACCGGAAATCTGATTCATCGCGTGGTATTCGGTGCCTCTACTGCACTGGAACTGGACTATGTGAAGCAAGTAGAGCCTCCCACCCTAAAGGAGCCAGCGCCGCACTCGCATCAAGACAAGCCAATCGACCTGCGTGCAACCAGGGCGCTCATCGACGGTTGGGATTGCCACGGGGCGCGATGGCATCTGGAACAAATCCAGAAAGACCAAGGTAGAGCCAGATTGCGGACACTGCCTTTAATATCGAGTGAGCGTGCCAAGCGTGTCTGTGTCGACGCGCTCTATCCATGGCTGTGCGCAGCACACCGAGAGGGTTTGCCCTACGCTCGAATCTTGCCTCAAGGGAAATGGCTGCAGTGTGACTCAAGCGAGATATCCAAGGTCACCATAGAGAGCGGCTTTATCGCCATTGTCTCCACGTTGGGCGCCACTTTGTTTGATGTAGCGAACATCGCGCAGTGCTGGCGTACCGAGTTTCTGGATCGCGGCACGCCAGTATCTTTGCTAGAACTTTACAGCCAGTGCGGAGAGTGTATCGCTGTGCTCGCGCCTTTTAGGGATTACCTGCTGGCGCCTTGGCTCGACCAGACCGCCAGCCTATTTCAGTACTGACGACTTAACACCACCGCAAAAAGGCACCTCAGCACCGCCGTGTGCAGCCGGCCGCCGAACCGAATAAACTTACGGAAACTAGGCAAACCCCACCAGACGTTTTATATCGGCGAGTATAGGCTCAGCCTTTGCCGACGCCTTCTCGCGACCGGAATCCAAAACCTGCTGGAGCAACGCGACGTCGGATCTAACCCTCAGAGTTTCGTCCCGGACCGGGCCGATCGTCTCAATAGCCAAATCGATCAGCGTGGCTTTGAGTTTAGAGAATTGCCAACCGGCAACAATAGCCACGGTTTCTTCAAGCGAGGTATTGCCTAAACCGGCGTAAATGCTCAACAAATTTTTCGCTTCTGGCCGGTTGTCGAGGCCCTCTAAGCTGTCCGGCAATGGATCGGGGTCGGTCTTTGCCTTGGCAATCTTTTTCGAGATGTCATCGTTGCTGTCGAGCATGCCGAGCCTGCTCATGTCTGAGGGATCAGACTTGGACATCTTTTTAGTACCGTCGCGTAACGACATTACGCGTGCGGCAACCGGCAGAATAAGTGGCTCCGGCAAAGGAAAAAACTCCTGATCTGCATCCTGCGCGAAATCGTTATTAAATTTCTGTGCGATGTCGCGAGTAATTTCTAAATGCTGCTTTTGGTCATCCCCTACCGGGACCAGGTTCGATTTGTACAACAGAATGTCAGCCGCCATTAAATTCGGATAGACGTAGAGTCCGACCGACGCGTTTTCACGCTTCTTGCCGGCTTTTTCTTTGAATTGCGTCATCCTGTTGAGCCATCCGACGCGCGCAACGCAATTGAGTATCCACGCTAACTCGGCATGACCACTCACCTGAGATTGCACGAACATTGTCGCCTTTGCTGGATCGATGCCGGCAGCCAGATACGCGGCAGCGACGTCGAGCACGCTTTCCCTGAGAGCGTCCGGGTCTTGCCACACGGTGATGGCATGCAGATCAACGATAGAAAAAAGGGCGTCATAGCTCTCCTGGACGCCTACAAAATTGCGAATGGCGCCTAGATAGTTGCCCACATGAAGCGCGCCCGTCGGCTGCACGCCCGAAAAAACCCTCTTTTTATCTGAGCTCGTCATCTAAACCCTTGTTTTTGCAGATACGAGCGAGTTGACCTTCGGTCGTATGATGCGTCTGCGGTGTGTTTACGTTACGGCTGCCATGGTAAGGCCACGCTGGTCTGTGCTCAACTCAGGTTTGTGGAGACATCCGCCACGACAGCTGGGAAGCCGGCTCTGGACACAATCTGCTCGCGCATCATTGGTCGAGCAGTATCGTCTGCACATCTGCGAGCATGATGTCGGGGTGCAAGAACGATACGGAATAAACCTCGCGGATGAATTGTTCTTCATCGATCAAATAAACCCGCAACAGGTGTGAAAAGCTCGCGATCGGCTCCCCCTGTGCGTTAACGTCCTGAATGACGAATTGATTATAGTTTTCCAAGATGCCCGCCAGATCTTCGTCGCTGGGGGTGGTCAGGAACTTCCAGCTGGGATTTTTCTCCGCTGCAAATTGCGCTGCGTATTTTCGAAGCGCAGCAGGGCTGTCGTTTGCTCGATCAAAGCTCAGGGACAATAACTGAATCTTATCGGCCAATCGTGCGTCTTCGCTGACTCGTTGCATCACTCGATTGAGCACGTAGCTCGCCAACGGACAGCCATTTACGTCGCCACAGGACGTAAATATGAAGCTTAAGACCGTTACTTTGCCGCTCATCAGCGCATGCAGGGTCGTTTGGCGGCCGTCGCTTTGCACCACCTTACCGTTTTCGGCAAAGCTTATTCTGGGTCGTTGGTAACTACCCACGGCGGGCAGGGCAAAGCCGAGTTCACCATAACCCGGCGCCGCCACCGGCGCCGCTTGGTGATGACGACTCATGCTTGATGCGTGGCTCATTGCCACGGAGCCAATCACCGCCAGCATGGCCAGCGCTGCCGCCCCAGCTCTTTTCAAACTAAAAATCACTGCCGCTGGGCAAACATATTTTTTTGCTCGGGCGTTTGCATACCATAAAGTGCGTAGGCACCGAAACGCATCTGGTGAGGATAGCCTAGTCCTTCGGCAATGAAGTCTATCGTGCCTTTGTGGTTGAGCTTTCCGTCCTCAAAATTGTAGATTTTGAAATATTGCAGGTCCTCGCCTGCGGGCGCCTTTTTGTCCCACATTTCTAGCAGCGACGATGTGTAATAAAGACGCTTGCCGTCCCAACTCTGGGAGACCATGTTGACCTGCTCGCCAATACGCGTCTCACTTTTAAGTTTTGGCTCGAAGGGATCAGAGATATCAAACAATCTCGTGGTGCCGTCGTTCCAAGTATTCACCCAGAGCAGTTGGTCATCGGCAGAGATTGAAATATCTACCGGCAACGGCACTTTCGACGCATCAGCGATATCCGCTACCTTCTGCGAAAACCAGTCGTTGTCTTTTTCGTAGATCAGCCAAATCTCAGAAGTCAGCGCCGTAGTGGTAAAACAATAGTTATTATCCGACCCCCACGCACAGCGGATTTCCAGCGGCGCTCCTGGCACATCGAGTATTTTCTTAGGCTTACGGCTGTGTAAGTCCCAAACTGCGACTGTATTGCCAAAGTTACTCATCGCTTCGGCATCGGCAAGGAGTTCGCCAAGATCCGTCATATAGTTCTTTAAGCCGGTAAACGAGGAGGTCATGAGAATATTTCTACGTGGCAATGCACGTACATCGTATCCGTATCCATCAGCGAACTGACCGGATTTCACGGCCCCGCGCAATGCTCCATCCTTCGGCATCCAATGTGTGGCGATGTATTCGCCGGAGTTTGTATATTCCACTAAACCGGTCTCGCCACCGGAGTCTCGGTTGTTCGATAGACCCGTAATGAGGATACGACCCGGCAGCGCGTACGAAGTATGAGGGCCTACTACACCGCCAGACTGCTCCACAAAGTTGTCGATGGTCTTATGCAGGGTGGGACGCGCCGGATCGGTGTGTACATCAAAAATGAATATCTTGCTGGAAGATAGACCACTGGCCCATAGAAAGCGTCGGTCATCGGTCAACCCCGAGTGATGCGCCTCGTTCCTGCCGCCAACAGACAGCGAACTTACTACTTGCCCATAGGTCTGAGACGCCGGATTTACCGAAATCGTCACAAGCTTATCCTGCTCATCGCCTATGCCCTCGATGCCCAGAGTCCAGACGTAAACAAAATCCTCTTGGCCAACAATTTTCTGAATGTACGGCGACATGCACGTTTCGTCGGCCATAACCTGCTGGCTACCGAACATCGCAAAAAGAATCAAAATAAAGCGTTTCATGAAATCAACCTAATTCGTGTGAATGTGAAGTTTAGTCCTCGGGATAGTTTAGCCGGCGTCAAAAAAAAGTTTGCGCTTTTGGGTAATAACGTAATAACCGTTTTTCACATAGGCCGTGAACGGTAACGCTGCCTCGCAACGTCATATCGTGACTTCCAGTTCACGCCACAGGGTGTAAGCTTTCTGCATCTACTTGAGGACAGCTTGCAATGAAAACGCAACTTTTAGCCGTAACTTTACTCTCAGCTCTGGCGTGGAGCGCCCACGCCACGAAGGATTTGCCTTTTGCTGTCGAACCCGTCACCGCATTCGATGAACCCTGGGCCATGGCCTTTTTGCCCGACGACCGAATGCTGGTCACGGAAAAAAAAGGCCGGCTGCTGATCGTTGACCGTGACGGCAATAAGCGTTCTGTAAACGGGCTGCCCGATGTGGGCTATGGCGGACAGGGCGGTCTGGGTGATGTTGCGGTGCACCCAGACTTCCTGAACAACGGCTTGGTGTATATCAGCTACGTCGAATCAGCGAGCGACGGCACTCGAGGCGCCGTGGTTGGCCGCGGCAAAGTCGATATCGACGCGCGACGACCGATCCTCAGAGATTTCCAAGTGATCTGGCGTCAATATCCGAAGATGCTCGGGTACGGTCACTACGGACATCGCATCTTGTTCGATAATCAAGGCTTTCTTTGGATCACCTCGGGGGACCGCCAAAAATTCACCCCGGCCCAAGACATGCAGTCGAACGTGGGTAAGGTGCTGCGACTGCGCGATGACGGCACGGTGCCCGCTGACAATCCCTTCGCAAGCTACAGAGCCGACAATCCATTGGTCGACAACATTGGCGTCTATGACGAAATCTGGTCACTTGGGCACCGCAATCCGCTCGGCGTTGCTCAGGATCTGCAGGGGCAATTGTGGGTTATCGAAATGGGGCCCCTGGACGGAGACGAGCTCAACCTAATCCACAGAGGCCGCAATTACGGCTATCCCGAGGTATCTGACGGCAAACACTACGATGGCCGGCCGATCCCCGACCACGCGACAAGACCAGAGTTCGAAGCGCCCAAGGTCAGTTGGGTGCCTTCGATTTCGCCGGCGCATCTGTCGTTTGTGCAGGGCAAGTCGTTCAAGGCCTGGCGCGGACACGCCCTTGCCTCGGGGTTACGCTCTCAAGCCCTAGTACTGATCGGTATTGACGGCGACAGCGCCGAAGAGATAGCGCGATACAATATGAACGCGCGAATACGCAGCGCCATCGAAGGGCCTGACGGGGCGATCTGGCTACTCGAAGACGAACGCGGCAATAGTCAGGGGCGTCTGTTAAAGCTGACACCTAAGTAGTCACCTAAACCGCGCAAATTTCTATCTGGACAGCAGCGAATGCTGGGCCTATTTTTCGGGTTAACATTCAGCAGTCCGTCGCGAAACTCACGACGGCGTAGATCTGCCAAACGAGGTGCGCATGGCCAGACACAGAGGCGCTTTCAACCCCGAAAACCCGGCGCCTTACGAACTGTCCAGATCGAGGATCGAAAACTATATTCGATGTAAGGCTTGTTTCTGGCTTGAGCAGATTCATCGCGTGAAGCCGCCAGAGATTCCTTCGTTTACGATAAACACCACCACAGACATACTCTTGAAGCGCGACGCTGATGCGGTAAGAGGCACAAGCACATTACCTTTGTGGTCTGCCCATGGGCTCGACCATCTCATTCCCTTTGCGCACGAAAATCTCGAAAAATGGACGAACTCACTGCATTACGGCGCCAACGACAGTTACTTCAACACGGTGCATGTCCCGTCGAACATTAAACTGGGCGGCGGATTGGACGATGTTTTCCTAAATACCAAATCCGGTCAGATCCATATCGTCGATTACAAAAGCACGGCACAAGGCACCCGCAGCCCCGGCAAATACGAAAAGAAGCCTGTTTCCCTAAATGACCCGTGGAAAATCAGCTACAAGCGTCAGATGGACATGTACGTCTGGGTAGCCAGACAAAAAGGCTTTGATGTTTCGGACATCGGCTACTTTGTCTATGTCGACGCACAACACAAAGACATCAGTGGCATGCTGATCGATGACAATCCAGCGGTCGCGTGGATGCAATTTGCTACGTCGATCATTCCTTATACAGCGAATACCAGCTGGGTAGAGCCCACCCTGTTAGAAATACGGGAATTCCTGATGCAGACACGAGCCTGTCCCGAACATACCCCAAAAGGCGACAACTACAGCGGCTGCGATGTCGGGCGCTATGCCAACGAGATGATTAAGGCGCTAGAGCTAAAAAGTTAACGTTCGATGAAAACCCCGGGGCGTGAAGCCCCAGCGCGTTCAAACCTTTCATGCGCTTACTTAAACGCCTGCGCGAGAACTGACGCCATGTCATCAACGGCATTTTTCGCCGAGGTCACAACTCCGGTCTGGCAGACGAAGCCATGCATAAGTCCCTGATAGCATTTATAGCTGACCTCAACCCCAGCGGCTTTTAGCAGTTCGCCATAATCTCTACCTTCATCGCGCAGGGGATCGTATTGCGCCGTCACAATGTGCGCCGGAGCAACACCCTCGAAGCTTCGTGCTTTCGCAGGGCTCAAGCGCGGGTCATCCATGTCCACATCGAGGCCACCCAAATATCCCTCGTAAAAGTATTCAAGCACCTTCCTGTCGAGAGTTACCCCCTCTTGCAGCTGGCGTCGAGATTCCGTTTCCACCCCGTGGTCCGTACCCGGATAAATCAAAAGTTGCATTACAAATGGTTTGAGGCCTGCGGCTGCAAAGTGATTGCTCAAAACAGCCGACAAGTTTCCACCCGCGCTGTCGCCGCCGACCGCGAGGCGGCTCGGATCCATACCATAGTCAGCCGCTGACTGGATGATATGCGTTGCGGCGGCAATGCAATCTTCCACCGCAGCCGGGTATTTATGTTCTGGAGCAAGCCGATAATCCAAAGCGATCACCCGACACTGAGCGCCATTAGCCAACTGTCTGCAGACGCTGTCATGGCTATCTAGATTGCCGATCATAAAGCCACCGCCATGAATAAAAATAAGACCCGGCAGCACCGTATCGCCGCTTCCCGCCGGCACATAAAGACGCGCACCGATGTTTCCAGCAGCGCCGGGTACCTCGATATCTGTAGTGGCGTCACATGCGATATCTGTCAACGAACCCTGCTGACTCACCATGACATAACCCGCCCGAAACATTTCGATGGGCAGCTTCGTAACATCTGGCGGATTCGGGTTAGCTGCCGCGGCGGCATCAACAACGGCTTGCAATTCCGGATCTAAAACAATTTCCAACTCATCTCTCCCCGTGTAACAAGCTCGACAGCGTAACAGAAAGAGAACAATTTATTGGCCGAGAGAAACACGAGCCCATAGCGTCTAGCGCAGCTGCCAGATCGGACCCCGCGAAATGCGTCATGCCCTCAGCTTTTTCTTCGGCAGTTGCAAGCACAACTCGCGCGCCAACCACAAAGGCACCGAGTAAAGCGGACGCAACACCTTAAACACCAGACTCGCGAACTTCGCCCGTTCGACGCGCATACGAGGAACCCCAAGTGGACCACCAAATCAATACAGAGGACGATCGGGTCATAGGTTTTGCTGAGTTCGGTGATCCTTCCGGCGTGCCGGTGCTGTCCTCCACGGAGCGCCTGGCTGCAGGCTTGCGCCGAAACACTATGCCGAGGACGGCGCCGCTTCAGGCTTTAGACTGACTGGCATTGCTCGTCCCGGTTACGGTATCTCGTCCCCGCTGCGGGGCCGCAGGGTCGTCGACTGGACTCGCGATGCTTTGGCTGTAGCAAATCACCTGCAACTCGAGCAGCTTGTTCTTCAGAGTACATCTACCGGCGGCAGCTATCTTCTAGCCACGACCTCGGTCGCGGCGGACCGAGTAATTGGAGTACTCGTGTGTTGCGGAATGACAGATATGCACTGGGCTAATGGGATAGCAGAAGCCCGTATGGAATGCGCATTACCGATCTGGGAATCGGCCGACCGGGACGCTGCGATTGCCGTCGCAATAGATCAGTTTGGCGCCCCCGGCGAAAAGAGGCTCATCCCCAATAACGCTGCGCTTTTTGCTTTGCCGCCCGCCTCTTTTAAGCCAAAGACGCGAAGAATTCGATGAGCTCCTTATTCACCTCGTCGGCCCGCTCTTGCTGTAACCAGTGTCCAGCGCCCTCAAATTTTAAACATTTACGCAAATCCGGCAGCGTCGCTTGCATGCTGTGTAACGCTTCTGGCGTATTCCCTGCAACCAAATCGTGCTCCCCATAAAGATAAAGAGCGGGTTGTTCCAAAGACTTACCGACAAAGGGTGCAAGGTGTGCCGGCAACCTCTTGATGTTCCTATACCAATTAAAACCTCCTGAGAATCCGGCCGCGGTATGCTCTTTGACATAGAAATCCAGATCTGCCTCGGTGAGCCATTCCGGAAGCTTTTCCGGTATAACAAATTGCTCCGTCATTGTTTCATCTATTGGAAAATGACCATCCCAACCGATTTCATGAATCTGGTCGCGGACGATGTCTCCACTAAACACATATAAAACCCCAAGCATGCTCTTTCGCACATCGCGCTCAAAGTCCGCCTCTGCCACGCCCTGCTCTTGGAAGAACAGGCGGTAGTACTGCCTGCCCGCAGCGCTTTCGCGCATTACGTCATTCAGATCGATTCCTGCTGGAAGAGGAAACGGCGGGTTAAATGGCACCGACAACACTGCAACGGCGCGAAACACGTCGGGACGCATCAAAGCTGAATACCAGGCTACCGGACCACCCCAATCGTGGCCGACTACGATCGCTTCGGATTCACCCAGCCCAACCACGCTGCCGACCACATCACCCACCAAACTGGAAATGGTATACGCCTCGACATCCTCTGGTTGAGTGGTCTTTCCATATCCACGCATATGCAAAGCCACCGCTCGATATCCTGCGTCACCAACCGCTTGTAACTGATGTCTCCACGAGTACCACGACTCGGGCCACCCATGGCAGAACAGGACCAGAGGACCCGATCCGTGTTCGACATAGTGAAGCTCGATGCCATTTGCATAGACGACACCCTCTTTGAAATTAAACTGCGAACTCATGATCGCTCCTCTACCATTATTTTCATTTGGTTATCGCCTAAACCATCTCTGTGGGAGTTCGCCACTTTTCACAGACGGCGCCAGCGCCCTGTAATTGGCGGATTTTCCGATCAATCGCGTTCTTCGATGTCGCTCAGGCAATAGCCACAGGTGACGGCAGGTTGGCGATACCCAGGCACTTCGTCCAAGCACAGCCGTGGGAATTGAACCTTGCTACAGCACAATCGATTCCCACTCGGTAAGGGCGCGGTCCAATCGGCCGACCATATCGTGCATCTCTTCGCTCGTAATGGTCAGCGGGGGCGACAGCCAAGAGGGAATACCACGTCTGAACGCAGCCTGTCTTCTGGGACCATACAAACTGCCATACATAACTAAACCGTGCTTCAGCGTTATCGCGGAATAGAGCTTCTCGGCTTGTTGCGAGCTGTCGAAAAACTCCAAACTCTGTTTGTCCTTTATGAGCTCTAAAACCATCATCAAGCCCCAGCCGCGAACGTCTCTGACTGTTGGATGCGCCAGCAGCTGTTCTCGATAGGAGAATAAGACCTCACTCTGCTTACGGCAGTTTTCCAGCAGGTTTTCATCGCGAATAATATCGATCAACTCACTGCCCGCCGCACCCCCTAAAGGGTGCCCGCCATTGGTGAACCCATGAACGAAGTGAGTTTCGCCGGCCTCAAAAGGTGCATTTATATCCGCCGAGACGGCCACCGCGCCAAACGGGATATAGCTGCTCGCGATACCCTTGGCTAGAGTCATAATGTCCGGCACAACGTCGTAGTGATCCATCGCGAACCACTGGCCAGTGCGGCCGAACCCGGTAACGACCTCATCGGTAATAAGCAGGACATCGTAACGGTCACAGATCTCCCGAATCGTTTGCCAATAACTCGCCGGCGGCACCACCGCATAGTCGGCACCGCAACCGTGAGGCGTCGCGAGAAACGCAGCCACGGATTGGGCACCCTCGTAATGGATTGCCGTCTCCAGAGCTTTGGCACACTCAACACCCCACTCTTCCCGACTCACACCCTCTGGTCGATCGAAATCGGAGTACTGGCGGATGTGCGGCCACTTGGGAATCATAGGCATAAACGGTTTATGCGACCCGGGCGATCCTGACGCGCCCAGCGTGGCCAACGTCATGCCATGATAACTATCGTGCACACTGACGATTTTGTATTTGTCACGGTGCCCCCGTGAAATTTGCGCCTGCCGCGCAACCTTAAAAGCGGTTTCTACCGCTTCCGAACCCCCCGACACCAAGTAAATATGATCCAGATCGCCCGGTGTGATCTCAGACAACTTCCTGCAGAACTTGGCGCGCAGCGGATCTGACAAAACTGGGTGGGTATAGGCGTATTTGTCGAGCTGATCAGAGATAGCGGCTTTCATGCGCGGGTGGTTATGCGGCAGGTTGACCGCGAACGGGCCTCCAGACGCGTCGAAATATCGATTGTCTTTGTCATCGTAGATATACACGCCTTCGGCACGCGCGATTTCCACATTCATAGGATGATAGGAAAAGATATGACGGTAGTCGCCTTCCGGGTGTTGGTAATCTGGTAGGTTCTGACCTTGCATGCTCATTGTTAGCCTCCTCAAATCGAGATCGGAAAGTAGCATTCGGAGCAGACCCTTGCCAGCCTATTCTTTGCAACGTACGCTCGAGCGCACGAGGGGAAAAAATGAGTAAACGCGAACTACAGACTCGTCCTGCAGGTGCCCCGAGCGAGGAACTGACCGAGATCCTCGAGCGCGACGGTTGTGTCGTGCTGAAGGACTTCGCTTCGCAGACTCAAGTTGCATCGATCAATAGTGAACTGCGACCCTTCATTGAGGCCACAATGCGCTCCAGTAGTGATTTCGGCGGCTATAAAACAACTCGCACTGGCGCTCTAATGGCGCGTTCACCACTGTGCCGTGATTGGGCAAATGTCTCTGCGGTGTTATCGCGACAAGCCGATTTTAAATCACAGCAACT
>MDTA01104276.1_pt1 | contig 11698 bp, 5 predicted proteins | sample 811151 | NCBI WGS metagenome assembly MDTA01 (sample SAMN05326648, study PRJNA326480) | marine metagenome | isolation source: seawater | place: Indian Ocean: South | collected 2010 | reverse complement strand
TTCGTTGAGGAGATCACTGCCCTCTTGGCCATTGTACCAAGGAAAGTCGTCGTACGGGCCCGCAAACGGATCTTGGACAGCAGTGCCGGCCATCCATGGATAATCGTCTGGGAGGCGTGGATTCCATCCGCCAAGGTACATCGGGTTGTCGACCGCAACCATTGCCAGTTTGACGTTGTCCTGAAGCACGACGTTGTACCAAAACCCGTATCGCACGCCCTCGATGTCTGCGCTCCAATCGCCCAGTGCGCCGTACAAGGTATGAGACGCCTCGAGTCGCACTCCCTGCATCGTCTCGACGGGTGGCCGGTGTCCGGACCTATACATGGTGCGCGCGGTGGGAGGACTGAAGGAGGCGTAGAACAAAAACCAAAAGGTCTCTGCCTGACGGTGGAAGCGGTACAAGTCGATGATCATCGGCAAGCACGCCAAGGTTAGGTTGCGATCCTCCGGGTTGGGATACGTGAAAACCTGGGCCCAGTATTCCCACGAGTCGTGCATGCGAAAGAGCATGGGATGAAGTCGCGACTTGAGGGTCTGGTTCAAGTCCTCGTAGGGTCCGCCTTGAATGCCAGGATTCGACACGCGCGGCAACCCCGAACGTGGCACCAAGGTGGCGCCAAACACGCGGTTGTGAGCGGCCACGACCGCTTCGTGCAAGTTCTGAAGTTCCTCCCGAACGCTTTCCGGACTGAACGCCCGCTCACCTCGCCACCCTTCCTGATTGAGCCGTTCTATCACCGGATGCTCCTGAGTCATGGTAGGGTCCGCCGGTACATTTTGTTGCTGCTGCTGCTGCTCCTCGCTCTCCTCGCTCTCGTCGCTGTCGTCGGTCTCGATGCCCGGATCGTTTCCACCACCTTCGTCGATCGCGGCCATGAACGACTCGTCGCTATCGTCGCTGTCGTCGCCAGGCTGTCCAATCGTCCTCCAACCACGAGGAAACGGGTCGCCATAGGTATCGCTACCCCTAACGTCGCGAGAACGTTTGTACAGCGGAACGTGTTCGGATGCAGGGGCCAAAGGATTGGCAACGTGCTGAGCACACTCGGTGAGGAAGTCATCAAGCACCTGGACCATCTCCTGCACCGCGGCCGCGTTGCTTCCGTCGGCCGCAAGTGTGGGTATGAAAAAGTCGCGACCGCTTCCCGCCGCCGGGTTCTTGTACGCCTCGGGGTACATACGGTACTCACCATTGACCATGTCGCCGTTGGGACGCTCCCGACGTTGGTGCGCAAAGCTGGCCAGCAAGACACCCTTGTGCGTGTACTCGACGATGCTGCCACCAGACGGCGTCAGCTGCACGAGCGCGTCGGGGCCGGCCGTGCTCCACGAGTCTGGCACTTTCGCAACGCGTCGAACAAACCGGTTGCTTTCGTCGACGCGTGCCGAGTACCACATCACACTGTCCCAATGATCGCTTTGGTCGTACCCATCGGCCAACGAATCGAGCGTGATGGGGTCTTGCGCGTCGGCCGAGTCGCGATTCGCCGCAAAGAATGCATACGCCCGCTCCTTGGGACTGGGGGTGTAATCGGACGGCACCTTGCCTCCCATGGGCACGTCCTTGTGTTGGTCCAACCGCAAAAGTGAAAAATTGGGCAACATTACTGCCGACACTTTGCAACACGGTCCCACTTGGGGACCCACACTTTACTATTGACACACTAGGTGTTATCGCCAGCGCGCATTGTCGCGAGCTGGAGTAGAGCGCAGATTGTAGCGCGGTGCAGGCGGTGGAGGCCCTGCAACGGTCAGCTCTTGCGCAACGGCCGGGTCGTGCATCAGATTGTACCACGTTGTCCACAACTCGTCATTCATCATGCTCTCGATGGCTTCGCGGTGGAAGTCGGGCCGGTCGCGAAACCGGGGAGCCACGTAGCACCAGAAAAACCCTTCCATCTTGAGCGACTCCAATGGACCGGAGAATCGCGACGGGGTGGTGCTCACAGCCAGCAGGAGCGCTTTGTAGCACTCCATGAGCAACCGATGGAACGTATTCAGCACACGGGGCATCTCTGCTTGTGGGATGTTGGTGAGTGCAGGAACCTCATCGGGACGCTGTCGCATCATGCGGTACTTGCCTGCAAGGTTGAGGATGGAGCCAAACATGGCTGCGGTGATGATTCGCCGACCGCCATCGTCTCCATCGTGTGCAACGCCACGCAACATGGACGCAAATCCCTTGAGCCGTCTGAAGACCGCGTCAGAGAACCACTCCTTTCTGAAGAAGTCGTACATGTCGGCACTGTTCAATGAGTTGAGGCGGCCCTCGTCGATAAAAATCGCCTTGTACTCGGTCTCCAATGCCCTGTAGCGCTGCTCTTCCGCGGGCGTCCTGCGATACGTTCGATCTGCATCGTGGATGTCCACGGCCAACCACTCGAGCGGAATATCGGTACTCCACACGAGGAAATGGTACAGGCGGTTGGTGTAGGTAAAGATCGTTCGGTAGATGCCCATGTCAACGAACATTGCCACGCACTCACTGGTGAGCAGGTGGTCCCGGAAAGCGCGCACGTCGGTTTCTATGTCTTCTATGTAGCGCAGTTGCAGCATGACAGGTCGTATGCCACAAATAAGCGAGAAGAAATTGACAATGGCCGACTTGAGACTGATCACCTCTCGACTTTGTCGCCAATCCGGGTCGTAGTCAAACCCGCGGAAAAGGCCCCAGATACCGTGGACTAACCGCTCCACGTGGTCCGCGCTGGTGAGCATGTCGTTCAGATACTCGGTGCTATCAGTGTAGGCGCCTTGCATTCTGGTCAAGTGGGCGATCACCTCTGAAACGCCGGCCGAATCCTCGACACTTTCTCGCAAGCGCCAGAGCTCAGTGAGGTCGTCGGAAAACACCGGACTGGGCGGTGCGTAAGTCCGGGTGTCTGGCGTTTCGGGGTCGATCTGCGGCAGGTTTTTCACCCACGCGGGACCATAGCCACTCCCCGGCTCGTAGCGGTCGTGCAGCGCCCACCAATCCTCCCTCCAAATGGGCTCCTTGGTCAGCGGATTCGTTGGCGACGAGTGGCGCTTGACCCAGTCCCACAGCTGTTGGGCGTCAAAGTACGTGTAGGTGTACTTTCCGGTTGTACGGGATGGTACCTGGCTACGCACACGAAACGTGGCGTAATGCGACCCTTTGCCTTGTCCGTGCAAGTAATGCTCCTGTGTGAGCGGCTCCTCACCACCCTCCTTGTTGAGCTCCGCCGCTTCTTGCTGCGTCAGGGCGTAAAACTCACCCATGGGCACGCACCGCCGCTCATTTAGATTCAAAAGTGCAAAATTGGGCAACATATTGTCAAGTTTGAGCCTACCCTACACTTTGACCGACTACAAACGCGTGTTATACATATTGTCACGGGCGGGTCCCCTCTACTCGTCAAAATCCAACGTGGGCCCCTCCGTGCGCTGCCGCCGCCGATTGGGCGTTTGCTCGTCGGAAGAAGGGTCGTCGGAAGAAGGGCGATGCCTAAACGATGGCCTCTCCCACGGTGTCCTCTCCCGGTGTATGCGCCCGAGAAAGGCGTTGACATCACCACCCGCCTTATAGAGCGCGTCGACCGCGTACTGTGCAGTCGACGTAAACGCGAAGCGCGTGTTAAAAAGATCGTCCTCGGGCGTCTCGGGAGCGTATGCGCGCAGACGCTCAAAGAACCTCGGAATGGTCTCCGCGCGTGCCTGCTCGTCGTAGGTTCCCAAAAAGGTCCCGTCCGATCTGATAAAGAACGCCAAAAAGATCAGGATCGCGGCCATGAACGATTCGGGCGAGTACTCGTCCCACCCACTGAAGATGATCATCAATGCAACCACTTGCCTTCCCAAAAACTCGTCCCACTTTTTATCCGGCTCCCGCTCAATGGCCGTTTTGAGGTAGGCGTCCCCGAAGAGTTGGAACAGCTCGCCATTTCCTACTGTGAGCGACCGTTTGTACAGCATCTCCTGGTGCCAGCTTTCAAACTCGCCGCTGGTAGCATGGGAGTCTCGGTACCTTCGGATCCGCTTGTCCAAGGACATCACTAGGTCGTTGAATATCTTGTACTGGTTTTCGCTCAACATGGAGGCCCATGACAAGGGCATCGGCACAAAATCACCCACCGTGTCCACCGACCCATGGAGAGCCTGGTACCAACTCGGCTGGAGCTTGTCGTTCTCCCAAAACCGGAAGATGTAGTACAGCTGGTCCTCCACGTCCCGGGCGTCTTTCTCGATGAGCGGCGGTTCGTCGTACTTTGGCGCCACGCGCTGCCAAAAAAACCTCTGGCCTGGCGCATCGTCAACTATCAGACTGTAGATGTCGTCGATGTCGTCGGCAAGCGAGGAAACGGCCGCGCGCAAGAGCCGTAGCGCGTCCGTTTGCAGCTCCTCCAGCGCAAATGCCACCTCAGGATCGAGCGCACGCTCGTCGTAATTGTAGTTGTGAACCTCCACGACGTTGCTCATGCCGAGCCACAGTGCCACAACGGCCTCCGTAAAGTCTGGCCCGTTCATGCTGGGCCCGTGATTGATCATCGCTCGGTGGATCATCGCCTCGAGTTCGCGCATTTTGATTTGCATGGCGTCGTAAGGCGCATCGTCACCACGAGCAAGGCGGCTTTCCACGTTCTCGATGGTCAACCCGTTGAGCTCCTGCGCAAGCTGGGTGGCCTCGCGCTTGAACTTGGCAATGAACTCCACGTCCTCCTCGCTGCGCGTCCTGGCCGGGTCGTAGGCAAGCACTTCGGGATTGAGGTCCTCGTCTGTCACCAAGCTCCGCCACTTGAGGTAGTGGAAGACCTCGCGCGCGTCAGCGAGCAGTGCATTCACGTAGCGGCGCTGAAAGTTGTTTTCGATGGGTAGGTCGTCTGTAGACACGCCCGCAATGTAGTTCAAGTGTAGAATGTAATTTTTGACTCTCAGCCGCACCCTCGGGTCCGCTGTCGTCGTCAACGCCGGTTGGTTCCGATACCGGTGATTGTATTGGTTGAAAAAAAGCTGGCGGACTTCGTCCTGCGCGTCCAGGCTGTCGTTTATGGAATACCGCATGTAGAAGGCGAAGAATTTCAGCAGCAGTCCAAACCTGGTGCTATTTATCACGCCAACTCGCCACGAGACGTCGATCACCTTGAACATCCACTGGTAGTGCGTAGAGTCTGAGTTCATTAACCTGACGACTCCCTCGAGGAAGACAGCGCCGCTGTCCTCGTCTTCGTCACTAAAGCCCATCATGCGTTCGATGTGCCTATCAATGTCCTTGAACAGGTCGTAGGGCGTGCGACCAAACAGGTCGTACGTACGGTCAAACAGATCCTTGAGCCTGTCCATCTCCTCCTCTACATCTATTGAGGGTTCCTCCTCCTCCTCCTCCTCGCCTTCCTCGTCCTCAAGATCACTGTCTCCTTCCCCTGGGTCGTCGTCAAACCCGGCCATTGCCGGATACCCGTAATTGTCGGCCGCGTCAGGCGGCAAGTACGTGTGCGTGTCCACCCAGTTTGGATCGAGCTGCGGCAGTTGCTGCACCCACGCCGGTGCGCCGTCGTTGGGTGCGTACTGGTCGTGCAGCTCCCACCAGTCTTCTTTCCAAATGGGCGCCCCCGTCGATGGCACCTTGGCGTGTTCGCTCGCCCACTGCCACAACTTTGCGGCCAAGTAGTACGAGTATTCGTACGTGCCGTCGCTTTTCGGCGACACGTGACGCACACGGAACGTGGCGTTCGCTGAATCCGCTCCTTGCGTGGGTAGGAAATCCTCAAACGTGAACGGATCGCCCCCTTGCTGCTCGTTGACCTCGTCTGCCTGCTCCTGGGTTAGCTCCTGGAACGCACCCATGGGCACGCTTCTGCGGTTGTCCAAGCGCAAAAGTGCAAAGTTGGGCAACATGTCACCCCGTTTCTTGTGTCTACCACTTTGACATTCTCTAGTGGTGCTTATCCTAACCAGACGGACACTTAAATACGGTACAGTGCATTCGTGCGCTGCTGCACACGCCGATCACCGGACGCGCGCATGGCCGCACGCATCTCCTCTCGCTCCGCCTCATTCGCCATTCGGTAGGCGTTCCACCCAAATTCCCGTGTGATGTATCGCTCCTCGTCTTCCGACAGGTCGACTGGCCCATCCATGTTTTGCAAGAGCTGGTCGGCCATCTCTTGGTCGGTCAACGGTTCTGGAGGTTCTGGTGCGTCTTGCAGCTCCTCTTGCAAGAGCCTGTCCAATTCTTCCAGTTCGTCGAGGCGCCGTGTGTCGTCACTTTGCCAGCGCGGCCAAAGATAGCCAACCATGACGCGCTCCATAGTTTTGCGTTCCGATTGGGACGCGTTGCCCGGAGGCGCCATGGGTGCGATGCACTGCCAGAAATATTTTTCCATCACCTCCCGCGGCGCTTCCGGGCCCCTCCATCTCGACGGGTAGGCCACGCGCACCAAGGCCTCGATGGTTTGGGCAAGCGCGTTCAGCACTTCGAGCGTACGGTCATCCTCGTCAAGGTTGTCGATCGCATCGACCGCCAAAATCACCTTTTCAAAGAAGACGTCGACGCGCATCATCCGCCATTTGCTGAGGTCGTCGCCTTCGACCCAATCGTCGTTCGTTGCGGCGTACTCGGCCCGCATGCGTCGCAGCACACCGAGCAAAAAGGCCACATTGTCTTTCGGCCTTGCGGGTGCCGCTGCTCTGGGGTCGAAGGGGCCGTGCTCAAACGCAAACCAGCTCTGTGGGTCGTCTGCCAGGGTTTCGAGGATGCCTTCGACACCAAACGCGACGCTCTGAATGCGCATCGCCTTGCGCCTATCTTCCGGCGCCAAAGTGGGAGGCACCCCATAATCATTCCCTTCCTCATGCGCGGCGGTCCGTTGCCCAATGGCTGGCTTCAGCCAGTCCTTGTTACGCACCGGAAGATCCCATTCGCACACGTGCAAGACCGATCGTGCGTCCTCGAAAACCTGCCGCCGGTCGACGTACCGTTCGTCCGACAGGCTGCCCGGTCGACCCATCCGGTACTCAATGTAGCTTCTTAACACCGGAGAAAAGTCGAGAGATCGTAGCTTGAGCGTCAGTTCTCTGTTGTCCTCAAAGACGCGCAAAAGGTGCACGACGCGCCGTTGGAGTACGCGCGACTCCTCGTCGGTGTAGAAAAACGATCGCTGCAGTAGCGGCAAAAAGGTGTTTGTCTCGGGCAGAAGAAGCGCAGTCAAGGCCCCCTTGTAGTCCTCATAGGTTAGGTACCGCTCACGGATGGCATCGAGGCGGCTGGTGGCTGGCCCGGCGTCCGAGTGGCCCTCCCACACCGTCATTATGGCGCGGGTCGCAGCCCTAACGTCGTCGGTCACGGGGGATGTGCCAAGGTGCTCAAATGGATTGCCCTGCCTTCCTATCAAGGGGTCAGCCGCCCGGTTGTAGATGCGCATGGCCGAGTTTGGGGCGACGTACAAGTGGGCGCACTCGGCGAGAAAGCGGTTGAGTAGGATCGTCATCTCCGTGACGTCGGTCACGTTGCTTCCATCGTCCGCAAGAATGGGTATGATGAAGTCGCGACCGGTGCCCGTTGGGTTTTTGTACGCCTGTGGGTACCGCACTTGGCTTCCATTGTGCTCAACGCCATCCGGTTGCGTCCTTCGTTGGTGCGCAAAACTGGCGAGCAGCGTGGCTTTGAAGGCGTACTGCGCAAGCGGAGGACCGCTGTCCATGGGCGAGAGGCGGATGATCGCGTCCGGTCCCGCGGCGGCCCACGAAGGCGGCACGGTCACCGTCTTCCGACGGCCATCTATGTCCAAGTACCAGAGGTTGGCGTTCCAGTGCTCATCGGCCTCGTACGCCGCTCCAAGCGGTTCCAGGTTGATGGGGTCCCAAGTGTCCCGGTCGTTTTGGTTGGCCGCAAAGTAGGCAAAGGCGCGCTCGTCGGGGGTGGCGCCAAGCTCGGTATCGTCAAGAACTTCTCTGCGTACTTTGGCCCCTATGGTGACGGGTGTACGCTCCCCTCCGATTGTCAAATGTGAAAAATTGGGCAACATTTATAGGCGTTGCCCTTTACACTTTATAAGAGGGCGCGGTTTGCTTATCCGCTCCAACGTTTGCAACTTGTGCTCCGGGGTTCTCCGCGCGCAAGGCCAAAGGGGCACGCCATGCCCGCCGCGTATGACACGCTCGATGATATCGAAACCGGGGACGCAGACACCATTGCGGACGTCTATGAACTGGTGATTGGCGCGGCGATGGACACGAACGACCTGATTGGTGTGGTCACCACCGGACACTTGGAGATCAACCAAACGCAAGGCGGTTCGTGGGGTGCAAAGCCGCTGACCTTCAAGGACCACGCCGAGGTCTGGTACATGCGCTGCGCACCCAAGGGACGAGTCGGCAAAGCGTTGGAGCACGGCGAGGTGCGTCAGGTCTCGGTGCTTGTGCGCCGGCATGCAACCAGCAAGGACGCGACCGTGAGCAACATCAAGCTGTGGCGCAAGCCCACCGAAGAGAAGCTGCTTGGGGCGTGCAAGGATGTGCGCCAAAGCAATCGTGGCTGGACGACGCTGGGTCCCTTGGGCGTGCCTATGCAGGGAATTCACCTATTCGAGCGACGCTCCACCAACACATCCAAGTTTTACGCCCCTAACAGAACACATTGCGTCCTTCCAGCGGTGGCCACCATCACACACACACGCATGGATGGATCCGAGCAACGTCGCATCGAACCACTCATGACGGCGCACTACGTCATGGCGGCTGCCATGCTCGAGATCGACTTTGAAGACACGCCCTCTCCTCGCAGGTGCCAGATGGGCTATACGGATGTGGAATGGGCCGAAATGTCGCACCGCAACTCCGAGCTGTTCAAGAGCCTGTGCAAGGAGCGATTTGAGGAACCGGCGATGCCAGCCTTCACCAAGCTCATGGTCTCTTGCGAGGACGTGTGCGAGCAGATGAGTTTCATCGGGTACCTCGATCAGCGTGCGGACCCCTTTTACGCGGGCGCAATGCCAGACGACATGTACAGGCCGAGTGGGATGCCGCTCATGATCGCCGCTGCGCTCTCGGTGGCATTGAATCCTGCTCGATGGGGCCTCCCGCCCACGTGTGGCGACGACGCGTTCGCCATCAAGGAGGCCGCCTTCTTCATTGAAGCGACGTTGCCCCACGTCATGGCAATGAGTAACGGCACTCCGGGCACGGAGAATGTGTACTGCATCGACGTGGTGGTCAACTACGCCTTGGCACAGATCAAGGCCGTTATGCCCAAGCTTCAATCCGGACAGCTGGATGGCAGGCTGGGAGGCGTGAATGCTCGCAGCGTCGAGGAGGCCATGAAGGCGAGCATGCTCTACCTGCTTTGTACCGGCACGGCGGTGTGCGTCGACCTCTTTGGGTTGCGGCCCAACAAGACGACGTTTGGAGGAGGGGAAGAGGGGTTGTACACGTCGTATGGCCTCGCGCACCTCCTGACAGACCCCGTGCTGGAGTCTCGCACCCAGTCGGCGCACGCCAAACGAATGGGTAACACGGTGCCGCGGTGGACCAATCTGCGCACAAGCACGCGTGGAAAGCGCCAACACGCGCTCGCGTCCGTGCTCGTCGACGTGGACCAATGGCTGCGCACGGGCAAGTTCAAGGGCGTCATGCTCTACCCAACGGCGCAAGCGTCCGAATCTGCCCGTCCTGAGGACATGGATCCATCCACAGCGCGTGCAGCGGCGCCCGCGCCCGCGCCCGCGCCCGCACCCACGCGCAGGGGCAACAAAAAGGTGCCCAAAAAGCAGCGTGGTGGTGGTAGTGGTGGTGGTGCCGAGTCGCTCCTGGCCGAAAAGGGCAAACTGCGCGAAGTCACGCAACAAAGCTACGCGACCGACGCGATACGGTGCATGTTCAAGCCAGGGATGCGTAGGGACGAGGTCAGAGTACAGATTGCGAGCAAGAACCTCTCCGGTGAAGCAGTGAGCGGCGCATCGGCCATCTTCAGCGACATCGTTCAGGGAATGGGGCAGGGTGTATGCGCGGGCATGGGCGACCTCTTCGACGTGGCCACCTACCTGGTCGCTCCGACGAGTGTGCTCGAGTGCGCACACTGCAACAACACGGTCAACGTGATCGAGTGCGTCGCGTTCGCCGGCATCTTTGGAACGTGCAGCTCGTGCGGCCGGCCGCGATGCCTGCAGTGCGTGTCCAAGGACATACGCGCTTCCTCCGAGCCCTGCCAGATCCCATGCCCTCTCAGTTTCATCAATTGTCAGTATTGCAACCAGGAGGAAAAGTCACAGCACTACGTTGACCAAGTGCGACACGCACACGCACTGCTTGCCGCTGCAGCCCCTAAGCACTAGTTCCATGTCGGTGAGGATGTACTCGCTGTCCTGCACCACGTATTGCACCCCGGCACCGTCGACAACGCGCACACCGAGCGAGCGCAGCGCTTCATCAGCAGCAGTGGGCATGCAGCGACCCACCTTGGCCGACACGACGTTGATGCCGTAGACGCGCTGCAAAAAGTGCAACGCCTCCACCGCGTGCTGCCGAAGCTCGGACGGGTTACAGCCGCTCGCCTTGAACTTGATGGCCACCTCGTGCTCGTTGTGCCGCAGTAGTTGCATCATTTGCCCTACCGAGGAGCACAGACCGCGCTCGCGGATCTCGTACCAATCGACCACAAAGGTGGCCTTGGCGCCGTACTCGCGCAGCAAAAAGAGCAGCTTGGCAAACTCCATGAGCGGGTGGTGCGGCCGTGGGAAGCCCTCGATGAGTATCGCTACGCGAGGAGTGGGCGGCTTGGGACGCGTGCGAAGGCACCCGTCGAGTAATCGATCGAGGTTGCAGTACATGGCATTCGCGCGCGTGTTGTGGAATACAGGGCCATGAAAATTAGGTTTTAGCGTGATAAGAAAACAACACTGCCTACGGGGTCCAGTGGTCCTTAATCTGCAGCGCCTGGAGCCACGGTTTGGGCAGGTGGTAGCTGCTGGCCATCGCGATCGTGCGGTTCAGGTGGTGCAGCTCGTACACGTCGTCCAGCTCCGGGAGCGCCTGCATCCTGCGTCGGTCGTAGGCAATCTGGTGGGCCGCGTGCCGCGCCTTCTTCGCCTCCCACATCTTGAACGGATCGGCTCCCACGCTGATCCAGAGTTCCTGCCCCTCGCTACGCCCGCAATCGGTGCAGTCGGTGCCGTGCATGCAGGGCACAAGGTCGACGCGACCGCAGCCGGCGATGAGTCCCGTGCTCAGGTTGACGTGGTGCGTCGCGCATTCGGCGCCGCCAAAGGCCACAAAGTAATTGCCCTCTGGAATAAGCGGGTTCGTGGAAGGATGGCCGTCCTCGCAGATGCCATTCCCCGCCAACTGGTCGTCGACGGGCGTCACGCGCGGCCACTCCCACAGGCGCAGGTCGATGCCGTCGGGCGTCTCGTCGTACAAGTAAAAGTGGTACGACGAGAAGGCCGAGCTCCAATCGGCGGCCTTGAAGGGCGAGCACAGATTGTCCTCGCGCCCGCAGTGAAGCGGTGGCAACGGCGGCGGCGCGTGCGGAGGCGGCGGCGCAAACGGCGGCGAGGGCGGCGTCCTCGGCCCGGGAGGTGACCTGGGCGGCCTCGGTGGCGGGGATGGTGGCGTGGGCGGGTAGGGCGGCATCGGAGGCGGCGACGGCGGGCTGGACAATTGCACGCCGGTCGGGTAGGTTACGAAGCGCTCCACGCTTGCGCCCAGGGGGCCGGTGTGGTCAAGTGCCGCGAACAGGTCCGCC
>MDTA01118546.1_pt1 | contig 11699 bp, 11 predicted proteins | sample 811151 | NCBI WGS metagenome assembly MDTA01 (sample SAMN05326648, study PRJNA326480) | marine metagenome | isolation source: seawater | place: Indian Ocean: South | collected 2010 | reverse complement strand
TAGCAAAAACTTCACCTTTATAAATCCAAACTTTAATTCCAATAATACCATAAGTAGTTAATGCTTCTGCTTCAGCATAATCTATATCAGCTCTTAAGGTATGAGATGGAATACTACCATCTCTAAGCCATTCTGTTCTTGCGATTTCATTACCACCAAGTCTACCACTGCATGAAACTTTAATACCCTTGGCTCCTAATCTTATACATGATTGCATAGCCCGCTTCATTGCCCGTCTATATGAAATTCTTTTTACTAATTGTTGAGCAATGTTTTCTGCTACTAAATAAGCATTAGTCTCAGGTTTTTTCACTTCTTTAATATTTAATGTCACCTCATTTTTCGTGAATTTAGAAAGATTATTTTTTATTTTATCTATATCACTACCTTTTTTACCAATAACAAAACCTGGTCTAGAAGTATAAATAGTTACATAACATTTGTTTGATGTTCTCTCAATCATCACTTTAGATACACCAGAATTAATTACATTTTTTTTTATGTATTCTCTTATCTTAAAATCTTCAATAAGGTAGTTTCCAAAATCTTTTTTTCTAGCATACCAAACAGAGTCCCATCCTCTGTTTACACCTAGTCTAAAACCTACTGGATTAACCTTTTGTCCCATGACTCTCCATTTTTTTTGCTTCTGATAATATTATTGTTACACTTGAATAAGGTTTTAGAATTGGGGCAGCTCTTCCTTTAGCTCTAGCTCTAAATCTTTTCATTGTAATTTTTTTTCCACAATATGCTTCTTTGACAATTAAATTATCTATATCGTATTGAAAATTATTTTCTGCATTAGCAACTGCAGAACTAATTGTCTTTCTAATATCTTTAGTTATTCTTTTTTCAGAAAATTGTAAATCTCTTATAGCAATATCAACTTTTTTTCCTACAATTCCTTTCAAAATAGGATTTAATTTTCTTACACTAGATCGGATATTATTATTTATTGATCTAACAGTTTTTTCTTTATCTTTATTTATTTTTTTTTTCTTAACCATAATTATTTTTTCTCTGCTTCATCAGGTTTAGCTTTTTTGTCAGCTGGTGTGTGACCAAAAAATGTTCTTGTAGGTGCAAATTCACCCATCTTATGTCCAACCATGTCCTCAGATACTGTTATTGGTATAAATTTTTTACCATTATAAATCAAAAAGCTAACGCCAACAAAATCTGGAATAATCGTTGATTTTCTTGACCAAGTTTTAATAGGAATTTTTTTTGGATCAACTTTGTATTTATCAACTTTTTTCATTAAGCTTTCTTCCACAAATGGTCCTTTCCAAACTGCTCTAGCCATTTTTAATCCTTTCTCCTCTTTCTTCTACGAACAATAAACTTATCAGTGCGCTTATTATCTCTAGTTTTTAAGCCTTTAGCAGATTGACCTGTAGGGGAAACTGGATGTCGACCTCCAGCAGTTTTACCTTCTCCACCTCCATGAGGATGGTCAACAGGGTTTTTAACTACGCCTCTAGTGTGAGGTCGTCTTCCCAACCATCTTGATCTTCCTGCTTTACCTATTTTGATATTTTTTTGGTCAGGATTACTTAAGACACCTATTGTAGCCATAGATCTTGAATCTATTTTCCTAACCTCTCCTGAAGCAAGTTTGATTAAACAGTAGTTACCATCTAATCCACTTATTATGACTGAAGTACCAGCAGATCTGGCTATTTTTCCACCTCCACCCGGTTGGATTTCAACATTATGAATATTGATTCCTACTGGAATATCTTGAAGTGGCATACAATTGCCAACTTTTATTTCTTTTTTTGAACCATTTTCCACAACATCACCAACTTTAATTTTTTGTGGAGCTAGATAGTAAGCATGAGTATCATCCTGAAATTTTACTAACATTATGTAACATGATCTATTTGGATCGTATTCTATTCTTTCTACTGTAGCAGGCATATCAAATTTTTTTCTATAAAAATCAACATGTCTGTACATTTTCTTATGACCACCTGCTCTATTGATAGATGTTATGTGGCCATTATTATTTCTACCTTTCATGGCATTCTTAGGTGAAACTAAAGACTTAAATGGTTTACCTTTCCATAAGCCTGTTCTATCAACTAGAATTGTTCCTCTTGTAGATTTTGTATAAGGTTTAAATGTTTTTAATGCCATTTACTTAAACTCCAGTTGTAAGATCGATACTTTGACCTTTTTTTAGTGTAATTATTGCTTTTTTAAATCCAGAAACTTTTACTTTTCTTCCTCTAGTCAATTTAGTTCTGTTTTGTTTATTTATTATGTTAATTTTAGTTACATTTACTTTAAAAATTTTTTCAATATTTTTTTTTAAATTTTTTTTGTTAGCATTTGCTCGAACTTTAAAGACAATCTTATTTTGTTCTGACAGGTTAGTTGTTTTTTCTGTTACCAGTGGAGATAAAATCTTATCGTATAAATGTAATTTATCCATTATGAATATCTCTTTTCTAATTCTTTAATTGAACTCTCTGTAAAAACTATTCTTTTATATTTTACAATATCAAAACTACTAAAATGATTTATATCAGTTAACTTAATATTCGGAATATTTCTTACTGATTTTTCTATCTTATCTCTCGAATTTTTGTCGAGTATCATTAAACAATTTGTAATTTCAAATTTTTTTAAAATTTTATACATTTCTTTAGTTTTTTTTATATCCTTGTTAAAATCACTTAATATTAATAAGTCTTTGTTCTTATTTTTTTCAGTAATTAAAGATGCAACACTTAATTTTTTTTCACTTTTATTTAATTTTCTTTTTTTATAAGCAAGTTCACCTTTGGGACCATGAGCAATTCCACCACCAACAAATATCGGTGCTTTTTTACTAGCATGTCTTGCACCACCTGTGCCTTTTTGGGCATATATTTTTGAAGTTGGGCCTGCAACTTCATTTTGTTGTTTAGTTTTAGCGTGTCTTCCTTTAAAATTAGCATTTGATTTATAAAGAACACTGTTTACTAATCTTTTATTAATTTTGGCAGAAAAAATTTTTTCTAGAACTTCAATAGAATCTTTTTTACCATCTAAATTTAATTTATCTAATTTCATTATTTTTTCTTTTTATCTGGAGTTTTTTTAGCTTCTTCAGCTGCTTTTATCTTTTCCTCTATAGTTAATTTATTTATATTTTTTACAGACTTCTTAACTATTATCTCTGAATTTTTTGCACCAGGTATAGAACCTTTTAAATATAGTAACTCATTTTCAATGTCTGTTTTTATAATTTCAATGTTTTGCATAGTTCTAAGTTTATCTCCCATGTGTCCAGCCATTTTTTTTCCTTTAAATACTTTTCCAGGATCTTGTCTTTGTCCAGTAGAACCGTGAGATCTATGTGATACTGAAACACCATGTGTAGCTCTCAAACCGCCGAAATTGTGTCTTTTCATTGCGCCCGCAAAACCTTTTCCAATAGTTTTTGATTTTGTATCTACAAATTTAATATCTTTAAAAATTTCTAATCCGAATTCATTTCCTTCTTTGTAAGTGTCAATATTCTTTACTCTAAATTCTTTTAACATTTTTTTTGCTTCAGTGTTTTTTTTCGCAAAATATCCTTTCATGGCTTTAGTAAGTTTAGAACTTTTGATTTTACCATAACCTAATTGTACAGCTTTATATCCTCTTTTATCTTCCTCTATTACTTGAATTACTCTAGCTTTTTCCATCTTCAACACTGTAACCGGAACAGACTGACCTGTTTTGTAAAATTCTCTTGTCATTCCTAATTTTTTTCCTACTAGTGCTATCTCACTCATAACTATATTTTTATCTCCACATCAACGCCAGAGGCTAAATCTAATTTCATTAAAGCTTCTACTGTTTGTGGTGTTGGCTCAACTATATCTATTAATCTTTTGTGGGTTCTTGACTCAAATTGTTCCCTACTTTTTTTATCTATATGAGGCGATCGTAAAACTGTATATCTTTCAATTTTTGTTGGTAACGGTATTGGTCCTTTAATTGTTGCACCTGTTCTCTTTACTGTATTTACAATTTCTTCTGTCGATGCATCAAGTATCTTATTATCATAAGCTCTTAATTTTATTCTTATATTTTGTTTTTCCATTATCCTGCCACCTTTTTTGTTACTTCGTCCTGAACATTTTGAGGAACTTTTGAATAATGGTCAAAGAACATTGAATATTGGGCTCTACCTTGTGACATGGATCTTAAATTATTTATATAACCAAACATATTTGCCAGAGGTACCATGGCAGTAATAACTGTAGCATTGCCTCTCTGTTCTTGTGTACTTATTTGACCTCTTCGACTATTTAAATCACCAATAACATCACCCATATAATCTTCAGGCGTAACCACTTCAACTCTCATGATAGGTTCCAAAAGTTTTAGTCCACCCTGAGTGCAAGCTTCTTTAAAACATGCTCTGCTAGCAAGTTCAAAAGCTAATACACTAGAGTCAACGTCATGATGTAATCCATCAACTATTGTTACTTTGTAATCTATCATTGGAAATCCTGCTAGAATTCCACTATCAGAAACTGTTTCTATTCCTTTCTCAACACCAGGAATAAATTCTTTTGGTATAGCTCCACCTTTAATTGCACTCTCAACTTCTCTTCCTTTTCCAGGTTCTTGTGGTTCAACAAATAATTTTACCTTCGCAAATTGACCAGCACCGCCACTTTGTTTTTTATGTATATATTCAAATTCAGCAGACTTTTCGATTGTCTCTCTATACGCTACTTGAGGAGCACCTACATTTGCCTCAACTTTAAATTCTCTCTTCATACGATCAACGATTATATCTAAGTGTAATTCTCCCATCCCCTTAATAATTGTTTGACCTGACTCCTCATCTGATGAAACTCTGAAAGATGGATCTTCTTTTGCAAGTCTTGCTAAAGCCTCACCCATTTTTTCTTGATCTCCCTTAGTTTTTGGCTCAACTGCTATTTCTATAACTGGGTCTGGAAACTCCATGGGCTCTAAAAGAACTGGTTTTTCTTTGTCACACAATGTGTGACCAGTCATTGTATTTTTTAATCCTGCTAAAGATACTATATCTCCTGCATTAGCCTCTTTTATATCCTCTCTTGAATTTGCATGCATCAAAAGCATTCTTCCAACTCTTTCTTCTTTATCCGAGGAGGAATTATACACTGCCGTACCAGATTTAATTGTACCTGAATAAATTCTAACAAATGTTAATGAACCTACAAATGGATCATTAGCTACTTTAAATGCTAATCCTGAAAAAGAAGAGCCATCGTCAAATTTCATCTCTAATTCTTCATCAGATCCAACTTTAGTACCTTTAATTGAACCTATATCTAGTGGACTCGGAAGATAACTTACTACGGCATCTAATAAAGGTTGAACACCTTTATTTTTAAATGCTGATCCAGTTAAAACAGGAACAAAACTAAAATTTAATGTTCCTTTTCTTATGCAATTAGCTAAATCCTCATCTTTTATTTCATCACCATTTAGATAAGACTCCATTAATTTTTCATCTTGCTCAACAGCTGTTTCAACTAATTCTGTTCTATATTTTTGAGTAATTTCTTTTAAATCTTCTGGAATTTCTTTGTATTCCCATTCTGCACCTAAAGCCTCATTTTTCCAAACCTGAGCCTTCATTTTTACTAAATCTACAACTCCAGTTAAAGAAGCTTCTATACCAATAGGTATCTGAAGAACTAAAGGTTTTGCACCCAATCTATCTTTTATCATTTCTACACATCTAAAGAAGTCAGCACCTGTTCTATCTAATTTATTTACAAAGCAAATTCTTGGAACCTTATATTTATCAGCTTGCCTCCAAACTGTTTCAGACTGTGGTTCTACTCCTGCGACACCGTCAAAAACTGCTACAGCACCATCCAATACTTTCAGTGATCTCTCTACTTCAATAGTAAAATCAACGTGACCTGGGGTGTCTATTATATTAATTCTATGATCTTGCCAAAAACAAGTAGTTGCCGCCGAAGTAATTGTTATACCTCTTTCTTGTTCTTGCTCCATCCAATCCATAGTTGCAGCACCATCATGAACTTCACCTATTTTGTGGCTTTTACCCGTATAATATAAAATTCTTTCAGTGGTTGTTGTTTTACCAGCATCAATATGTGCCATGATACCAATATTTCTATATTTATCTAAAGTATGTGTTCTTGCCATGACAAATTACCATCTAAAATGAGCAAACGCTTTGTTTGACTCTGCCATTTTATGGACATCCTCTCTTTTTTTTACCGCTGCACCTTTTTTTTCATAGGCATCATAAAGTTCATTAAAAATCTTATCAGACATATGCTTATCTTTTCTTTTTCTAGCTGAGTCTACTAACCATCTTATAGCAAGAGCTTGTGCTCTTTTGCTCTTAACCTCCACTGGAACCTGGTAAGTTGCACCACCTACTCTTCTAGATCTGACCTCTACTGTTGGTTTAATATTATTAATTGCCTCATTAAATATATTAATTGGTTCATCTTTAGTTTTTGTTTTAATTTTATCTATAGCATCGTAAACTATCTTCGCAGCAACACCTCTTTTCCCATCGTACATAATATTATTTATTAGTTTTGGAATAATTGTTGATTTAAATTTTGGATCTGGTGTAACATTTTTTTTTGGTTGTGTTTTTTTTCTGGACATAAATTATTTACCTTTTTTAGTACCGTACAAAGATCTTCTTTTTTTCCTGTTTGCTACACCTTGTGTATCTAAATTACCTCTGAGAATATGATACCGTACACCAGGTAAATCTTTTACACGTCCACCTCTTATTAAAACTACTGAGTGTTCCTGTAAGTTATGCCCTTCACCAGGAATGTAAGCTGTAACTTCAAAACCATTAGATAACCTAACTCTTGCAACTTTTCTCAGCGCCGAGTTTGGTTTTTTTGGTGTGGTTGTGTAAACTTTCACACATACACCTCTTTTTAAGGGTTGTTTTTGTAAAGCTGGAACTTTATTTCTTTTGCTCTGCTTTACTCTTCTATTTTTTAACAACTGGTTAATAGTTGGCATAAGTTTATAAATTAGTTTATTAATGTTTTTGAAAGAAATAACTGACAGGTTATTAATGGCAGCGTTTAGTGTCCATTGAAACACTACATTCCAACCAAAAACATCGCCAAAATACTAATTAATTTGACTTTGTCAAACTAAAACTATTAATTGACCAACTTAATTCTATTGATTTACAGGGGTTTCTAAAGCATCAGCTTTATCTTGCTCAGATAAAAACTTTTTATCATCTTCAAGAGCTTTTTTATTCCATTTATTCTTAATATTACCAGTGCCTGCAGGGACTAACCTACCAACAATTACGTTTTCTTTAAGACCATTGAGCGGATCTATTTTTCCTTTAATTGCTGCATCTGTTAAAACTCTTGTTGTTTCTTGGAAAGATGCAGCTGAAATAAATGACTCTGTTTGTAAAGAGGCTTTAGTAATACCCATAAGAACTCTTTCACCGACAGCAGGAGTTTTTCCTTCAGCTTTTAATTTTTCATTATTATTATCAAATTTGATTCTATCCACAATTTCACCAGGAAGATAAGATGAGTCTCCAGAGTTTTTAACCTCAACTTTTTTAAGCATTTGTCTTAAAATAGTTTCAATGTGCTTATCATTAATAATAACACCTTGTAATCTATAAACTTCTTGAACTTGATTAACAAAATATTCTGTTAAATCTTTAATACCTTTAATTCTAAGAATATCATGAGGTAATGGCACACCATCTAATAAATGTTCACCTTTTTGAATTTTTTCACCCTGGTTAAAATTTATATGCTTACCTTTTGGAATTAAATAATTTGAAGGTTCACTACCATCTTCTGGAACTATAGAAATTCTTTGTTTGCCTCTAACTTCTTTTCCAAAAACAACTTGACCATCATTTTCCGCAATTATTGCACTGTCTTTAGCTTTTCTAGCTTCAAATAGTTCTGCAACTCTCGGAAGACCACCAGTAATATCTTTTGTTTTAGTTGTTTCTTTAGGAAGTCTTGCAATTACGTCACCGGCAGAAACTTTTTGACCATCTTTTACTGATAGGATTGAATCAGGAACTAAATAATATCTTGCTTCATTATCATCTGCTTTTTTAATTACATTTCCTTTTTCATCTCTCAGTGTGATTCTTGGTTTGAGGTCAGTACTTTTTGATTGTGATCTCCAATCAACTACTGATTTAGATGAAATCCCAGTTGCATCATCCGTTGTTTCTTGAATTGAGATACCATCAATTAAGTCAACATAACTAGCAATACCACTTTTTTCAGCAATAACAGGAGTTGTATAAGGATCCCACTCGCAAATTTTTGTATTCGCATTAATTTTATCACCGTTTTTAAAAAATAGTTTTGAACCATATGCAACTTTATAAATAGCAACTTGCACTCCATTATCATCTTCAATTGATAACTGTGTATTCCGACCCATTACAATTAAGTTTTTCTTTGAGTCCTCTAAAATATTTGAGTTTATTATTTTTAATATTCCCTCATTTTTAGTTATAATTTGAGAGTCTTGTTTTACAGAAGCAGTTCCTCCGACATGGAAAGTTCTCATTGTTAGTTGTGTTCCTGGTTCTCCAATGGATTGAGCCGAAATCATTCCTATAGCTTCACCTACATGAACCATTTTACCTCTAGATAAATCTCTTCCATAACATGTAGAGCAAACACCCTCTTTTGAACTACAAGTCATAACTGAAAATACTTTTAAGGATTTAATTCCTGCTGCATCGATTTGATCGCAGCCAGTTTCATCTATCATAATAGACTTTTTAATAATAACATCGCCTGTTATTGGATGTTTTACATCTGCAGCAGTAACTCTTCCTAAAGCTCTTTCAGACAAACTAACTACAACATTTCCTCCCTCTAAAATTTCAGATAATTCAATAAAACCTGGGTTATCACATTTTACTTTAGTAATAGTTAAATCTTGAGCAACATCACATAATCTTCTTGTTAAATATCCAGAACTAGCAGTTTTTAACGCTGTATCAGCCAAACCTTTTCTAGCTCCGTGTGTAGAGTTAAAATATTCAAGAGCAGTCAAACCTTCTTTAAAATTAGAAATAATTGGACTTTCAATAATTTCTCCTGAAGGTTTTGCTATTAAACCTCTCATACCAGCTAATTGTTTCATTTGAGCGGCTGAGCCCCTAGCACCACTGTCTGCCATCATAAAAACAGAGTTAATTTTAAGACCTTCAGGTGTTTTTTCAGTAGCTGATATACCCTTCATCATTTCTCCAGCAACTCTATCAGTACATTTTGACCACGCATCAACAACTTTGTTATACTTTTCACCTCTGGTAATTAATCCTTCTGCATATTGAGTTTCATAGTCAGTAATAAGTTTCTTAGTATCATCAATCAACTGAGTCTTGCTTTCTGGTATTACCAAGTCATCTTTACCAAATGAAATACCTGCTTTAAAAGCATGCTTAAAACCTAAATCTTTTAATTTATCGCAGAAAATAACTGTTGTTTTTTGTCCACAAAATCTAAAAACAATATCTATAACTTCTGAAACAACTTTTTTAGGTAATAGCCTATCAACTAAGGAAAATTTAATATCTTTATTTTTTGGTAAAAGATTTGCTAATAAAAATCGTCCAGCTGTTGATGTAAATTTTTCAAATTTTTGATTTCCTTTTTCATCAACCGTTTCAAATCTTGAAATTATAGTACTATGAACTTTAATTTGTCCAGATGATAAAGCAAATTCTATTTGATCAGCATCAACGAAATATCCAGATGGCTTATCTGTTAAAGGCTCTTGAGATAAATAATAAATTCCTAAAATCATATCCTGACTTGGAACAATGATTGGTTTACCATTAGAGGGAGATAAAATGTTATTTGTTGAAAGCATTAAAATTCTAGCTTCTAACTGAGCTTCTAAACTTAAAGGAACATGAACAGCCATTTGATCACCATCAAAGTCTGCATTAAATGCGGCACAAGTTAGTGGATGTAATTCTATTGCATCACCTTCAATTAATTTTGGCTCAAATGCTTGCACACCAAGTCTGTGTAGAGTTGGAGCTCTGTTTAATAACACAGGATGTTCTCTAACAATTAATTCAAGAGCATCCCAAACTGCATTTGTCTCCTTTTCAACAAGTTTTTTTGCCTGTTTTATAGTTGACGCTAAACCTAATTTATTCAATCTTGCATAAAGGAAAGGTTTGAATAATTCTAATGCCATTTTCTTTGGAAGACCACATTCATGTAATTTAAGATCTGGTCCAACCACAATTACAGATCTTCCTGAATAATCTACTCGTTTACCCAATAGGTTTTGTCTAAATCTACCTTGTTTACCTTTTAACATTTCTGCTAGAGATTTTAGAGGCCTTTTTCCTGTTCCAGTGATTACTCTTCCACGTCTTCCATTATCAAATAATGCATCCACAGACTCTTGAAGCATTCTTTTTTCATTTCTTACAATAATATCTGGAGCTTTAAGATCCATTAATCTCTTTAGACGATTATTTCTATTTATTACTCTTCTATATAAATCATTCAGATCTGAAGTAGCAAATCTTCCACCATCTAATGGAACAAGTGGTCTTAATTCTGGAGGAATAACAGGCACAACTGTCATTATCATCCACTCTGGTTTTTGGCCTGTTTCTATAAATGACTCTATTAATTTTAATCTTTTTATTGCACGTTCTTCATTTACTTTTGACTTTGTCTCTTTTATGTAATTAACTAAATTTTTTCTCTATTGTTCAAGATCTAAATTCTTTAACATTTCAAGCACTGCTTCAGCACCTATTCCTGTTGTAAAAGCTTCTTCTCCAAATTCATCTTGATATTTTGCTAATTCTTCCTCATTCAAAAGTTGGTTTCTTTGTAATCCAGTTAAGCCCGGCTCTATAACTATAAAATTTTCAAAATATAAAACTCTCTCAATTTCTTTTAATTTCATATCTACAGCTAGGGCAATTCTACTTGGTAGCGATTTTAAGAACCATATATGTGCTACAGGGGTTGCAAGATTTATATGACCCATTCTTTCTCTTCTCACATTGGATTTTGTTACTTCTACTCCACATTTTTCACAAATGATTCCTCTAAATTTCATTCTCTTATATTTTCCACATAAGCACTCATAATCTTTAATAGGACCAAATATTCTTGCGCAAAATAAACCATCTTTTTCTGGTCTAAAAGTTCTATAATTAATTGTTTCTGGTTTTTTTATTTCACCATAAGTCCATGATTTTATTTTTTCTGGGCTGGCTAAAGAAATCTTAATACTATTAAAATTTTGAGCTTCTGAAATTTCTGTATTTTTAAAAAGATCTGATAATTCTTTTTTCATAATTAATTAAGCTCAACGTTTAAAGCTAATGATTTAATTTCTTTTACTAATACGTTAAATGACTCTGGTATTCCAGATTCAAAATTCTCCTCACCTTTCACTATAGTTTCATATACTTTAACACGTCCAGCAACATCATCTGATTTGACTGTTAAGATCTCTTGCAAAGTATAAGACGCGCCATAGGCTTCTAAAGCCCAAACTTCCATCTCACCAAATCTTTGACCTCCTAATTGAGCTTTTCCACCTAATGGTTGTTGTGTGACTAGACTATATGGACCTGTTGATCTTGCATGAATCTTATCTTCTACTAAATGATGAAGTTTAAGCATGTAAATAATTCCAACGGTCAC
>MDTA01017023.1_pt1 | contig 11703 bp, 11 predicted proteins | sample 811151 | NCBI WGS metagenome assembly MDTA01 (sample SAMN05326648, study PRJNA326480) | marine metagenome | isolation source: seawater | place: Indian Ocean: South | collected 2010 | reverse complement strand
CTTTTAAATTTATATTTATTTGGTTGAAAAATACTTAATTTTGCAAAATTACTCTGTTTGCTTTTTTTATTTCCACTTTGTCTTTTTGGCATAATTAATTTGACGTTTCTTCTTTTTTGTTAGGTTTTTCATTATCTTCTTTTTTAGTAAAGTAGTTTTTGTCTAAATCAAAATCTTTAACTTTAACTGTTAAATATCTTAATAGTTTTTTATCAATAGCCTCATTTTTCTCTAATTCCTCAACAACCTTACCTTTTCCTTTGATTTTAAAATGAATGTAGCTTCCTTTTTTATTTTTTTTAATTAAGTAGGAGAGATTTAACAAACCCCAGTTTTCAGTTTTAATTATCTCCCCATTATTTTTTTCAACAATTTTTGAGTATTTTTCAGTAAGTTGTTTAAGCTCACTTGGAGATGTATCTTGTCTAGCAACAATAGTGTGTTCGTATAAATTCATTTAAATTCTTTAATAAGTCGTGAGGATATACTATTATAAACATTTAATTACAACAGTAAAAAAACTAAATTTTAAATTGATTTTAATATGTTTTCAGTAATCTTTCCAGGGCAAGGATCTCAAGCGGTTGGTATGGGAAAAGAGTTTTATGATAATTATGACCTTGTAAAAGGCTTATTTAAAAAAGCAGATGAGGTATTAAATTTACATTTATCAAAAATGATTTTAGAAGGTCCTAAAGATGAATTAGACTTAACAATAAATACTCAACCAGCAATCTTTTTAATTAGCTATTCTATATTTCAGACTGTTAAACAAGAATTTAATATTGACTTAAGTAAAGCAAAATTTTTTGCTGGCCACTCATTAGGAGAATACTCCGCTCTTGCTAGCGCAGGCTATTTAAGTTTTGAAGATACAATTAGAATATTAAAGATCAGAGGAAATGCAATGCAAAACGCTGTACCAAAAGGTGAGGGTGGAATGACAGCAGTTTTAGGGACTAAGGTTGAAAATATTGAAAAAATTTTAAAAGCTAATCATGATAATTTTAAAGTAGAAATTGCAAATGATAATTCTGATGGTCAAATAGTATTAAGTGGAACAAATCAAGACTTAGAAAAGATAGGTATTGTATTCAAAGAAAATAAAATTAAAAATATTAAGTTACCTGTAAGTGCACCATTTCACTGTAGTTTAATGGGAAAAGCTACAAAAATTATGGAAGAGGAACTAAGTAAACTTAAATTTAAAAAAGGTACAAATTCACTTATTTCTAATATAACAGCAGATGAAATTTTTAATGAAGATGAGTTAAAAAATTTATTGATCAAACAAATTGAAAATAGAGTAAGATGGAGAGAAAGTGTTTTAAATATGATTGAAAAAGGAGTTACTCAATTCATAGAAATAGGTCCAGGAAAAGTTTTGTCAGGCTTGGTAAAAAGAATTAATAACGAGGTAAGTGTAGAGTCAATCAATAATAAAGATGAAATTAAAAATATTAAAATATGAAAGAATTAGCAAATAAAAAAATTATTGTAACAGGAGCCTCAGGGGGAATTGGAAATTCAATCATTGGGAAATTAGATGAATTAGGTGTAAATATTTTAGCCTCTGGTACTCGTATTGAAAAACTAGAGGAACTAAAGCAAAAGTTTGATAAAATTAAAATACTTAAATTTGATATTTCGCAAAGTGATAAAATCGAAGACTTTATTGAAAAAGCTTCAGAAGAATTAGGGGGTTTGGATTGTATAGTAAATAATGCGGGCATAACTCAAGATAATTTAGCAATTAGGATGACTTTAGAAGAATGGAAAAAAGTAATAGATATTAATTTAACGTCTTCTTTTTTAATGAGTAAATTTGCAATAAAAAAAATGCTCAAAAATAAAAAAGGAAAAGTTATAAATATTACATCAGTAGTTGGGCATACCGGTAACTTGGGACAAGCTAATTATACTGCATCAAAAGCAGGAATCGTAGCGATGTCTAAAAGTTTAGCAATAGAATATGCAAAAAAAAATATAAATATAAATTGTATATCACCCGGTTTCATCAAAACTGCAATGACAGATAAAATAGATGAAAAATTTAAAGAGTTAATTATTTCAAAAATACCATCAGCAAGGCTAGGAGAACCGCAAGATATTGCAAATGCAGTTATTTTTTTAGCCTCAGACCTATCAAATTATATTAATGGCGAAACTTTACACGTTAATGGCGGTATGTATATGGCTTGACAAACCAAGCAATTAAACTATTAACAATTTAAAACAAAAAGGATCAATATGTCAGAAGATGTTTCAAGCAAAGTAAAAAAAATAGTTGCCGATCATTTGGGAATTGATGAAGCAAAAGTTACAGAGGAATCTAGTTTTATCGACGATTTAGGTGCAGATAGTTTAGACACAGTAGAATTAGTGATGGCCTTTGAAGAAGAATTTGGTTCAGAAATTTCTGATAGTGAAGCTGAAAAAATTTTAACCGTTGGCGATGCTATTAAATTTATTGAAGGTAAAGCAAACTAATAAATTGTTTAATGCCCGCTTCAAATGATGGGGTAATGGTTATTTTGTCTTCTCCTTCTGGAGCAGGTAAAACAACTTTAGTCAATCTTCTATCAGAACAAGATAATTTTAAAGTTTCAATATCACATACAACTAGACAACCACGCCCCAGCGAAATACCCAATAAAGATTATTATTTTGTAAATGATGATGAATTTAAAAGATTAATCAAAAATGAAGAGTTCTTAGAATATGCTAAAGTTTTTAATAATTTTTATGGAACAACAAGAACTCCTGTTATAGAAAAACTTAACAAAGGCCAAAATATTCTTTTTGATATTGATTGGCAGGGTGCTGATCAAATTAAAAATAAAGATTTAGATTATAAATTAATTACATTTTTTATTTTACCACCAAGTAAAAAAATATTATTTGAGCGATTATCTAATAGAGATATGAGAGACAAACTAATTGTCGAGGAAAGAATGAAACAATTTGAAAGAGATGTTCTTCATTGGATTAACTATGATTACGTAGTTATAAATGATAATTTGGAAGAATGTTATAAAAGAATTCACAATTTGATAAATGCTGAAATAAATAATGGTTCTAAAGATTATGACTTAGAATACATTAGAAATCATGTTGAAAAATTAACTTCTTAATTTTTCATACTCACTAGTAAGTTTAAAGTAAGTTTCAAAATCTAAATTTTGAGGCCTGAGATTTAGTTGAATTTTTAGTTTTTCAGCAATCTCTAAATTACCATTAAATAATAAATTATATGGTTTTTTTATCATCTTTCTTCTATGTGAAAAAAAAATTTTTGTAATATTCTCTAAATTTTTAGGATTGTTTACTTTAAAAAAATCCTTTTTAGGCTCAAAAAGCAAAACAGTACTATCAACCTTAGGTTTTGGTGAAAAACTTGAAGGTTTAACATCAAATATTTTTTTTATATTTAGTTTCCAGTTTGATAAAATAGATAATCTTCCATAGTCTTTTGAATTTGATTTAGAAATTATTCGATTAGCAACTTCTTTTTGAAACATTAAGATTAAATGATCAAACCAAAAATTTTTACCATCAATATTTGTTATCCATTTACATAATATTTCTGTAGATATATTGTATGGAAGGTTACCAAAAACAGTAAGTTTTTCTTTTTCTAAGGAACTTTCATCAACTTTTAATATATCTTTATTAATAATTGTAATTTTTGAACCTAAGTTATCTTGAAGTAATTTTGATAAATCTTTATCTTTTTCAATAACTATAATTTTTTTTGGAGATCTATCTAAGATTTTTGAAGTCAGATTTCCAGTTCCAGGTCCAATTTCCAATATATTTTTATCCTTAATATTTATAATACTTAATATTTTATTTATTATATTTGAATCAATTAAAAAATTTTGACCTAAACTTTTTTTTGCCTTAATCAAATTTTATCTAAAAATTTTAAAGCATTAATAATGCTTTTAGGGTTGGAATTATTTTTACCTACCATTTTTTGGTTTGGGCCATGGTCAGGTGTAATTCTTAAAAAAGGCAATCCCATTGTTATATTTATAGCATCAAATTCATATAAAGTTTTAATGGGGGCTAATACTTGATCATGGTACATTCCTAATATTACATTAAATTTTTTTCTATTGTCTTTAAGAAAAATAGTATCTGCAGGAAAGGGGCCTTTTACATTAATTTTTTTTCTCTGAAAATTAATTACTTTTGAAATTATTTTTGTATCTTCATTAAATTTTAGTATGCTCTCACAATGGGGATTTAATCCTGTCACAGCAATTTTTGGTTTAAATCCTAAATATTTTCTATAAAAATTATGTATTAGTTCGATTTTTTCTTTTAAGAGTTTAATAGTGATATTCTTTGATACTAATTTTAACGGCAGATGAGTTGTAAGTGGACAAACAGAAAGATCTTTATTAAATATTAACATACCTGTATTTTTCATCTTAAATTTTTGTGAAACGTACTCTGTTATTCCTAGATATTTTTTATTCAAAAAAGAACTTTTATTAATTGGCCCATTAATCAATTTAGTTGAAAATTTATTTTTAATAAGGCTGAAAGCTAGTTCGAATGTTTCATTCAAATATTGGCTAATATTATTTTTATCAAATTTAATATCAATCAAATTTATATAATTATTATTTAATTTATATTTTTTTAGATTATTTAAATCTAAAATATTTATTTTTTTTTTAAAATTATTTCTTTTCATATGTTTGATTAAGATTTTCTTGTTACAAATTAAAATTATAGGGGATTTATATTTTTTATCTTTGATAGCTTTAAAAAAAACTTCTAAAAAAACACTTTTAGGTTCACCTGCAACTATTAAAATAGAATTATTTTTCATTAATTAAATAATTTGATTTTGCTCTGCTAAAATGCATCCTTGAGAAATTTTCTAATTTTTTATTTCTTTCTATTGCAATTAGTTTTTGTAATTCTTCGTCTTTATTAATCTCTTTTTTTGAAATTTTAATATCATCAATCTTTAGAAAAATTATATTATTTTCTATGATAATAATTTCAGAAACTTCGTTTATTTTAAGTAGATTAATTTTTTCTAATATATTCTTAGCTAAAGCTTTCTCCTCAAACCAACCTATTTTTCCACCAAGTTTAGCACTTTCCGATATACTATAAATATTAGCTGTATTATTAAAACCAATTTCAACAATACTTTTTTTAATTTCTTCAATTAAATCTTTTAAATTTTGGTCTTTTTTTTTTTTAAAAACTATTTCAGATAAAAAAAATTCTTTTTTTTCATTCTCAGAATAATTATTAATTTTTTCCAGTAATTTTTTTTTGTTTATATTAATTTTATTATTATATCTTGAAAGAATTAAATGATTCCAATACACTTCTATTTTACTTTTTAATCTTATTTCATCTATAGTATAGGTATTTAATGTTTGAAGTTTTTTTTTAAATATTTCTTCATTTTCATATCCAAGTTTGATTAAAAATTGTTTTAAATATTCATCAGCAAAGTCATTTTTTTCGTTTAAATCTATAAATTTTGAAATCTCGTTTTTTTTTATAATTTCTTTAATTAATGATTGTTTAGCTAATTCAGATATTTTTTCATTTTCTAAGCTGTTTAGTTGTGGGTTTAATATTTTTAGATATTCTTCCTCTTTTATTACATCATAATTTGTTATGATTTCATTATTGACTGAGGCAATGATATTAATTTTAGAAAAAGTAATATTGGTTAAAGATAATTGAAAAAAAATAACTAATAACAAATAACAAATTTTTCTGTTCATTTTAATTAATAGTTTTCCTTATTAAAAGGTATAATTGTAAGTTTTAAAAATATTCCCTCATCTGGTTTTATATCTCTGTCTGAATAGTATTCTTTATTGTATTCTATTGAAGCATCCAAACAATCATTTTTATATTGATATGACAACTTGTAATATTCCGTTAAATCTTTAGTTTTATTTTTTCTGGTTGAAAAAGATAAAGAATTGAAATCGTCAAATATAAGTTGAGTGGTATTCGTTAAATAAGAATTCTTAGAATAAGATTTATTTTGGTTATAATAATCAAAACTTGTAATTAAATTATTAACTTTAAACTCAGTAGTAAAATTTTCATAATTGATATCTTTGAAATTATTTTTAATTGATGACTTGTAGTTTACTTTAATCATTTCATTTGGGTGAAACGATATCTCATTAAAAATACTTGAGATTTTTTCATCTATTTGACTATTTTTTGGTAAATCATTATTTTCTTTTAGTCTCAAGTTATTTGCTGTTTTAAAACTAAAAATATTTAGATAATTCCTTTTATTATAAATTGAATATTCACTTCCGTAAGCTAAAGAAATTCCACCTTCGACGGAGTCAATTTCTGCATTTCTTTCAAGAGAGTAAATATTATTTATATCAATTTCGTTATTATTATTTCGATAATCTTTTGTATAATTAGGAGCTATTTTTAAAGCTAATTTTGGGTTTAATAATTTTGTATAGTTTTTATTGCTCTTTGATAATGGCAAAGATGAATTAAATTGCAATAAACCAGAAACATTACTGCTCTCATTATTTTTATAGGATATTGAATTTTTTGCATTAGTGTTTGAGTTTTTGATAATAAATTCATAGTTGTTATAAATTCCTCCTTCAGTGATCTTTGCAAATGAAAAAAATTTTAGATCATTAATATTTATTGTTTCTAGTACATTAGTATTATAATTTTGGTTTAGGATCTGAGAGTTAAATACAAAATCTCCATTTAACTTAGTTTTATTATTTAAATTTTTACTTAATTCAATTTTAGGAAAAATATATTCGTATCTATCAGATTCTTGTTTACTTAAATCTTCATAAGTAATTGTCTCGAAATTTATAAACATATCATCTTTTGAAAAATTTATTTTGGCAGAGTTTTCAAGGACATCATCATTAACTTCTAATTTAGATTTTATTTTATTCTTCTTTAAAAAAGTATCTTTTGATGTCTGTTGGATATTTAAAGTAAAACTATTGTTAATGAAATTATCTAAACTAAATGATTTGTTATATTTATAAAAAAAATGACTTTTAAGTTTTTTATAATCATCAACTTTAAAACTGAAATCTGATATATGATTACTTTTGAACCCAACACTTCTGTATTCTGTTTGAAGTAAGAGTTGTTCATCATTATAAAATCTTGGTGAAAAAGTTATATCTTGATGATCAGAAATGACTTTATAATAAGGTATACTTAGAAAATTTTTTTTATTAGAAGTATTTTTTAATGTAGGAGTTAAAAAACCTGACTGTCTATTAACAGTTGGATCTGGGTGATAAAATTTTGGAAAATAAACTATTGGGTAATCATATAATCTTAATATTGCATTTTCATAATTTATTTTTTTTCCTTTTTTATCGTGTTGTATTTTATCTGCTGATAATTGCCACGGAGGACAACCATCTCTTCTTTTACAGGTTGTAAATACTCCTTTAGTAATTTCTGTGATTGTTTCATCATTTTTGACGCTATTTCCTTTCAATCTTGGCTCATTATTTTCATTAAATGTTTTATTGTCTAATTTTACAAATACATCTTTTCCAAATAAATTATTTGTTTTCGTATTTACATAGGCAGTAGACAATTCTAAAATGTTATTACTACTATCAGTAAATTTTAAATTTTTAATTTTTAGTAAATCTTTTTGTAATTGATAATAAAATTCATCTGTAATCAATGTATTTTTAAATTCATCATTAATTAAAGATTTTGTCTCTGAAATTAAAATGTCGTCTTTATAATTAAAGTTTATTTTTTCAGTTTTAATTTTTAAATTTCTGTTTAAATTTTCTACTTCAATATCTCCAAAAGCATCAAATATAAATTTTTTAGGATTAACCATCCCTTTTTCAAATTTAATTTTAAGATTTTTCTTATTTATAAAAATTGAGCCGTTACCTTTAATTTCTAAAATTCCAGAACTATTATTAAATTGAAAATTGTCAGCTAAGATTTCTAAATTACCGTCTTTTGAAATTGCTTTACCATTATTTGCACTAATTATATTTCCATTATCTGTAATTTCAATATTTTTAGTTTCAAAACTAAAAAATTCATCTTGTGAAAAAGATGGACTCATAAAAAAAGAAATAATTAAAAATAGAAAGATAATTTTATTTTTCATTTATATTAACCAAACCGATTGTACATATAATTGATAAAATCAATAAGGGAAAAAAAATTGAGAGGTTGACTGGTATTTTGCCACTAGAGCCTAATGATGAGAAAAAAAACATCAAATAATATATTAGTACTGAAATTAAAAAACCTGTTGTAACATGCACTATTATAGACTTTTTGTTTGTGATATTAAACATTATGATTGAAGCTATGATAACCAATATCGAATATAATGGTGGAATAGTTGAAAGTTTTAATAAATGTATCAATATTTCATCTGAAGAATAGCCTAGTTTTTCATAATCTTTTTTCAAATCAAAAAGTTTAAAAATATCTAAGGTAGAAATATTTGAGAATATTTTTGTAATTTTTTCGTAATTAAAATTTGTTTGTATTATTAAAGTTCCACTTTGAAAGTCAGTTAAATTATCTTTTGTTATAATAGGATTATAAATAATCCAATTATTATTTGTTATATCTATTTTATTTGACTGAATCACTCTTATTAAATTAAAATCTTTATCAAATTCGTTTATTATAGTTTTTGAAATATAATTATCTTTAATCTGATTTGATTTTACAATTAATTTTTTATTATCTACTTCATCTTTTATCCACAGTCCACTTTTTGTAACCATTGCCAGATATTTGTTATCAGTAGAAAGATTATTTTTTATATTTGAGTAATGAAATTTTAGGTTGGAAGCTATGTTATAAAATACAATTATGTTAAATAATCCTATAAGAAAAGATATCAAAAATATTATCTTTATTAGGGAAAAATTAGTTAACCCATTTGTTTTTAATAAGCTTAATTCATCTTTTTTAAATAGGTCATAAAATAAAAATTGTGTTGTTAATAATAAAATAAAAGGAAAAATTTCTAATAGGGTAATTGGTGCATTAAGTAAAGTTAAATAATAAGGATATAAAAAATTTATGTCTAAATTTTTTGAAAATGAAATCTCCTCTAAACTTCCTAAAATAATTGTTAGTGAAAAAAAAATAAAAGTAATGATTAAAAATTTAGAAAAAAAATTTCTTATAATATGTTTTTGATATATTCTAAGCATTATTAATTTTAGTATATGAAAATAGATAAAAGATTAAAAAAAAGACAAAAGGTATTAAAAAATACGAAAGTAAGAGTATATTTGATGTAGTTGAATATCTTAAAGAAGTCTCAGAAACAATAATTAGCATCAATACTAATAAAAATATTAATTTTTTTAATCTTTCATAGTTATTGTTGGATTTTCCAGATAAAAACATTAAACAACAAATTAATGCAATTAAAGGAATATATATCGGTTTAAAAAATCTTTTTAATAATTCTTGTTTGATTTCATTAATAGAATCTTTATTTTTACATTTTTCTACATTTATAAATAAGTTTTCAAATAAGCAGCCTAATAAAGTTTTTGAATTTATTTCTTGGATCTTTGGTTTTGTAATTGAGTTAGACCCGAATGCCTCAAGACTGAAATCAATTTGATCAAACTTAAACGTATTTACTCTATTTTTGTCACTATTAATAACTTTTCCGTTAAAAAGTACAAATTTATTATTTCCTTTTTCACTGACCAATACCCCTTTTTTTGCATATATCATCCTAGAATACTCTTTTGTTGAGTCATCAATAAAAATATTTGAAAAATTATCGGCCTCTTTATTTTCAATAAAAATAGTTAGACCTTTCACAGCATTTATGAATTTTCCTTCATTTATAAGATTAGTAAAAAAATCAACATTAGAATTTTTTATCAGATTTCTTGCCTTAAGTTGAGACAATGGAGACAGATATGATCCTAAGAAAACCTGAATTATCATTAATGTTATTGAAAATATCAGTACTGTATTTATAAATTTTATTTTACTTATTCCATTAATCCAAAAAATATTTAATTCATTGTTTAACTCATATTTAATGATTGTGTAAAATAACGATATGAAAAACATAAATGGAAGTATCCTGTGAATAATTTTAGGAAAATTTAATAAAGTGTATAAAAAATATACTTGTAATCCATGACCATCTTCAGATACAAAATCAAAATAATTAATTGCTTGTATAGTCCAAACAATTAATCCCATAATTAATATAGAAAATATAAAAAAGATTAGGACGTCTAGCAGGAATTTTCTAAAAATTAATTTTTTCATTGATATTTTATTGTTTATAATTATATACCACTCATCACACTTTTATTGAATTTAAAATTTATGACTGTTCAAATTAATTATAAAAACCGAGCTTTATATAATGTGTCATCAAATCTTGTATTATTTGTAGATGAAAAGTTCAACATTAGTGGCTTAAAAAAATATATATCAAAATCAGAATTTTCATATATTTCAGACCTATTAAAAACTAGTGATTTAAAAAAAAATTTACTTCTTTTTGAAATTAATTCAAAAAAAACTATTTTTCTGATTTCTATCAAAAAAAATTTAAAACCTTCAGATGTAGAAAGTTTAGGAGCTAAGTTCCACGGTTATCTAAATTATGAAAAAAAGAAAGATTATTTTGTTAATTCAGATACGATAAATAGTAAAATTGAAAATTTCGTAGGATATTTTTTACATGGATTAAAATTAAAATCCTATGAATTCAATATTTATAAATCAAAAAATAAAAAGCATCATATTTCTATAAATATAATTGGTTCTAAAAATAGAATATCTACACAAAGTCAATTAAAGTTTAAAGCACTAGAGGAAGGAGTTTACTTTACAAGAGATCTAGTGTCTGAACCAGGAAATATTTTACATCCTGATGAATATGCAAAAAGAATAACTTCTCTAAAAAAATATGGTTTAAAAATTAATGTCTACGACAAAAAAAAATTGAAAAAACTTGGTATGAATGCTTTGTTAGGTGTGGGTCAAGGTAGTATAAGAGGATCTTATCTTGTTACGATAGAATGGAATGGTGTAAAAAATAATTCAAAACCTTTAGCGTTTGTTGGTAAGGGAGTTTGTTTTGATACAGGAGGAATTTCTTTAAAACCAGCAAAGTTTATGGAAGACATGACTTATGATATGGCTGGTTCAGCTGTAGTCGTTGGATTAATGAAAAACCTTGCATTAAGAAAAGCAAAAATTAATGCAGTAGGTGTAGTTGGTCTTGTTGAAAATATGCCAGGTGGTAATGCTCAAAGACCAGGAGATATTGTAAAATCTTATAGTGGTAAAACAATTGAGATATTGAACACAGATGCCGAAGGTAGATTAGTTTTAGCTGATGCTTTAACTTTTACTGAAAGGAAATTCAAACCTAAGATTATAGTAGATCTAGCAACTTTAACTGGAGCTATTATAGTTTCTTTAGGTTCAGAGTATGCTGGTCTTTTTTCAAATGACGATAAACTATCAAAACAATTATTAGAAGCAGGTGAAAAAGTTGAAGAGAAATTATGGAGAATGCCATTACATAAAAACTATGACAAACTTATTGACTCAAAAAATGCTGATATGCAAAATATTAATTATGTTGGTGGAGCAGGATCAACAACAGCTGCACAATTTTTACAAAGATTTATTTTAAATAAAACGCCT
>MDTA01060631.1_pt1 | contig 11704 bp, 14 predicted proteins | sample 811151 | NCBI WGS metagenome assembly MDTA01 (sample SAMN05326648, study PRJNA326480) | marine metagenome | isolation source: seawater | place: Indian Ocean: South | collected 2010 | reverse complement strand
GTATCATTTCACACAAAAAAAAATAACATCATTGAAGTTGTTCCCGAAAAAGAAGATTTGGGTTTTGTAGGTATACCAAGTAAAATTAATTTACAAAAAATTGAAAATGCAATTAATCAAAATCAAATCCCAATCGTTGCTCCACTTGGTATTGGGAAAAATCAACTTACATATAATATTAACGGAGACACAGCGGCTAGTGCTATAGCTAAGAAACTTAAATCTAGAAGACTTTTACTTATGACAAATGTTGAAGGTGTTTATGACGATCAAAAAAAACTAATTTCAGAAATAAAACCTTTAGATTTAGAAAATCTTATCAAATGGAAAGTTGTTCAAGGAGGTATGATTCCTAAAATTAAAAATTGTGTAGATGCAGTGGAAAGTGGTGTAAGAGGTGTAGTAATACTTGATGGTAGAAAACAGCATTCAATATTACATGAAATTTTTTCTGATAAAGGGTCAGGGACTTTAATAAGAGCATGAAAGATTTATCAAAAATAAAATTTTGGTTGTTTGATTTAGACAATACATTGTACGATGGTGCAACAAAGGTTTTTGATCAAGTAGATAAAAAAATGTCTAAATTTATCTCTGAAAAACTTAATGTCAGTATAGAAGAAGCAAGAAAAATACAAAAAAACTATTTTCAAGAATATAACACAACTTTAAACGGTATGATTAAGCACCACAAAATAGATGCAGACGAATTTTTAGAATTTGTTCATGATGTCGATCTTAGTTTTTTAGATAAAAATGAGCTTTTAAAAGATGAAATAAAGAAATTAAATGGGAAAAAAATTATTTTTACTAATGGATCAAGAGCTCATGCTTTAAATGTAACTAAAAAAATTGGAATCGATAGGCTTTTTGATGGAATTTTTGATATTCGTGATTGTGAATTTATTCCAAAACCTTCCAAAGAACCTTACAAAAAATTAGTTGAAAATTACAAAATTGAGCCACAATACTGTATATTCTTTGAAGATATTGCTAGAAATTTAAAACCAGCACATGAATTGGGAATGAAAACAGTTTGGATCAAAAATAATGAACCTTGGGCGGCAAAATATTCAGATGAAAATTTTATTAATTATAAAACAGATAATCTGACAAATTTTTTAAAGGAGATAAATGAACTTAGATAGATTAGAAAACATAATAAATGAAAGTTTTGAAATTAGAGAAAAAGTAGGCCCTAAATCAGATAAAAAACTACTTAAAGCAATAAATGAAACGATTAACTTGGTGGACTCAGGTAAAATAAGAGTTGCCAATAAAATAAAGGGAGCGTGGGTAGTTAACCAGTGGATAAAGAAAGCAATTCTATTAAGTTTTAGAGTAAATAAAATGACGATGTCCAAAGGACCTTACACCACATGGTATGATAAAGTTCCAGGCAAAACGGTAAAATGGAAAGAAAAAGATTGGAAGAAGGCTGGCTATAGACACGTACCTAACGGAGTTGTAAGAAGAGGATCTTACATTGCAAAAAATGTTGTGCTTATGCCTTCATTTGTAAATTTAGGTGCATATGTTGATGAGGGCACAATGATTGACACTTGGGCCTCGGTTGGTTCATGTGCACAAGTTGGAAAAAATTGTCATATTTCTGGTGGTGCGGGAATAGGTGGCGTGCTTGAACCGCTTCAAGCTGGTCCAGTTATTATTGAAGATAATTGTTTCGTAGGTGCAAGATCTGAAATAGCTGAAGGTGTTTTAGTTGAAGAAGGATCAGTGATTTCGATGGGGGTTTATATCGGAGCTTCAACAAAAATTGTAAACAGATCAACAGGTGAAATTACTTTTGGAAAAGTACCAGCCTATTCTGTGATAGTACCTGGAAGTTTACCCAATAAATCTAATCCAGATGGTCCCTCTTTATATTGCGCTGTTATAGTAAAAAAAGTTGACTCAAAAACAAGAAGCAAAACATCTATTAACGATCTATTAAGAGACTAATACAAAACATGAATGAACTTAAATTAGCAAAAGAGCTTATTAAATTTCCAAGTGTTACGCCAAAAGATGCGGGCGCTATAAGCTTTGTAGCTAAGAAATTAAAAAAACTAGGTTTTGATTGCAAGATTTTAGAATTTAAAGATAAGAATAAAATTAGTAGGCCGATAAAAAATATTTATGCTAGACTAGGTAAAAAAGGTCCTAATTTATGTTACGCAGGTCATACAGATGTTGTCCCTCCAGGAAATATTAAAGATTGGACTGTTAATCCTTTTAAACCAATAGTTAAAAATAATCATTTAATAGGAAGAGGTGCTAATGATATGAAAAGCTCAATAGCTTGTTTTATATCAGCCGTAGATAAATTCTTAAAAAAAAGAAAAAAATTTAATGGCTCTATAAGTTTTTTAATCACAGGTGATGAAGAGTCTTTTGCAATAAATGGAACAAAAAAAGTAGTAGATTATTTAAAAAAGAAAAAAGAGAAAATAGATTTTTGTATCGTAGGGGAGCCTACAAACCCAAATAAGCTTGGAGAAATGATAAAAATAGGGAGACGGGGCAGTATCTCTGGGACTATAGTTATATCAGGATCGCAAGGACACGTGGCTTACCCTCACCTTTCTAATAATCCTATAAACACATTAGTAAAAATATGTAAAAAACTTAATGAATATAAGTTAGATAAAGGTAACAAAAACTTTCAACCTTCAAATTTAGAAATTACATCTATAAACGTTGATAATGAGGCTACCAATGTTATTCCTGCAACTGCTAGAGCACAATTTAATGTTAGGTTTAATAATTTTCATACCTCAAATAGTTTAAAGAAAAAAATTAATTCAATAGTCAAAAATTTAAGTAAAAAAAATAAATGTAAGTTTAAAATAGATTTTCATGTAAGTGGTGAGTCTTTTCTAACAAAGCCGAATAAGACTATATATTTGGCTAGAAATATAATCAAAAGAGTTACTAAAATATCACCAGTATTTTCTACAACTGGTGGTACTTCGGATGCAAGATTTATTAAAAAGATTTCTCCCTGCCTTGAATTTGGTTTGGTGAATAAAACAATGCATAAAATTGATGAATGCGTTTCATTGAAAGATTTAAAAAATTTAACAAAAATATATCTAAATATCCTTGAGGATTATTTTAAGTGAAGAAGTATAAAGTTAAAAAGTCTAAAATTGATAATTTGGGCTTATATGCGTCTAAGAATATTAAAAAAGGATCAAAAGTAATAGAGTATAAAGGCAAAGTAATTACCAGAAGTGAAGCTGAAAAGAATCCAAAATACGACAACAGTAAAGCAATCTATCTTTTTAATTTGAATAAAAGATATGATCTTGATGGAGACTTCAAATTCAATACAGCAAGATTAATTAATCACTCTTGCGATCCAAATTGCGAAGTAACTGGAACCGGTCTTAAAGTTTGGGTTCATGCTATCAAGGATATAAAAATAGGTGAAGAATTTTCATATGACTATGGTTTTAGTTTTGACGAAGATTTTAGGGATTATCCTTGTAAGTGTGGTTCGAAAAATTGCTGTGGTTATATAGTAAGAGAAGGCTCAAGATGGAGAATAAAGAGGAAGAGGAAGAAATTAAAAAATAAATGAAAAAAATTCTTTTTATTTGCACAAGAAATCCTTACTCAGATAGATTTTCAGGTGATGTAATTGGATCAAAAAAAATAATTAATATTTTTAAAAAAAATAGTTTTCTAGATGTTGTAACTTTAGGTAAAGAAGATGATTTTTCAAAAAAAAATATTTTTGTTTTTGGAGAGCCAACTTTATTAACTAAAATTTATAATATAATAAAATTTTCATTTCTTTTGCAACCAATGCAGTTCGGTCTTTTTTATTCAAAGCAAATGAAAAGGTTTATTGAGGATAACGCTTCTAATTATGAGATAATTTTTTTTTACCATATAAGATCAAGTCAATATCTTCCTAACAATTATTTTGGAAAAACAATTATTGAAATGGGAGATTTGTACTCAAGGAATTATGAACAAACTTTCTCTTATTTGAATATTTTTAATCCAATAAAATATATTTATTTAGTGGAAAGTTTTTTAATGAAAAAAATAGAAAAAAATATATTTTCAAATTTTGATAAAATAATTCTTTTCTCGAAAAATGAAATCAAAAAAATCGATAAGATATTTTCTAAGAAAATAATTCATATTGATATTACGATCGACAAAATAAAAAAAAATTACTTATTTTCTAAAAATAACAAAACAATTTTATTTGTTGGAAATTTAACATATTTGCCAAATATTTTAGCTGTGAAAAGTTTTATAAGAAATATTCTACCTAAGTTAATACTGAAAATACCAGGAATAAAATTTGAAATTATTGGTGAGATAAACAAATTTAATAAATTTTTTTTATCTCTAAACAGAAATTTAAAGTGTTGGGGAAAACAAAAAAATCTAGATCAATTTGTTAAAAGATCATTTTGTGGTTTGGCTAATTTAAACATAGCAACTGGTGTACAAGGAAAAATTTTATCTTATATGTCAAATGGCCTTCCAGTAATTTGCTCAAAAAAAGTTGCAAATAATTTTGGCAAAAATGTAATTAGCTTTAATGATGGAGACGATCTTATAAAAAAAATTATAAAATTAAAAAATGACAAAAAATTTAGCAACCAAATTTCTAAAAAATCTTTCCATTTTGTAAAAAAGTTCACCCTGGAGCGAGTTAAAAAAAATTACCTAAAGGTTATGAAAATTTAATAAATTACTTTTTCCAAATAAAGTCCCTCAGGAGGGGCTGGCGGAGCACATAATTCTCTTTTTTTTAATTTGATAACAGATTTAATTTTTTCTGGTTTCCATTTATTCTCTCCAACGTATTTTAAGCAACCAACCATTGATCTCACTTGTTTTTGGAGAAAAGATTTAGACTCGAAAATTATAATTACCTTATCACTTTTATTCTTTATCTCTGCTTTAGTTATTGTCCTTATAGGACAATTGGCTGTACATGAAGTTGACCTCATTGATGTAAAATCGTGGGTGCCCAAAAAAAATTTAATTCCTTTTTTCATATTTGCAACATTAAGTTTTTTTTTAATTAACCACGCTCTATTTTCATAGATTGGTGATCTAGTTGCACGATTAAAAATTATGTATGTGTATAATTTTTTTTTAACACTAAATCGAGCATGAAAAGTAATTTTTTTTTTATTAACTTTTGTTATTGAAATTGATTTTTTTTTTAAAAAAAAATTTACTGAATTTAAAAATTTATACCTATCTTTGATTTCTTTATTTAAAATAAAATTTGCACTTTGCCCTTTAGCATGAACTCCTGCATCTGTTCGTCCTGATCCATTAATTTTAATGTTTGTCTTTAACACTTTTTTCAAAGTTTTTTGTATTATTGATTGAACAGATAAGCCTTTTTTTTGAACTTGCCAGCCAACAAAGTTTGTTCCTAAATACTCCACTATAATTTGATAATTGAACATTAATTTAGAACTTCTCCTTTATTAATTTTATTTCCAGCTAAAAAACTTTTTGTATTTAGTACTGATTTACCCTCTTTTTGAAGCAAGTTAATTTTAATAGATTTATCCCTACATCCCACAATTAAGTCATCAGTTAATACCTCTCCAGCTTTACCTTGATTTTCAGATATTTCAGCCTCAATAATTTTAATTCTATTTCCTTTATGCTTAAACCAAACTCCAGGATAAGGATTTAATCCATTTATCTTTGCAATTAACCTTTTCGATAATTCATTCCAATCTATTTGGGACTCCTTTTTTTTAATTTTTTTTGCATAAGTAGCAAATTTTTCATTTTGAAATATAAATTTGACATCCCCTTTTTCAAATAATGATACAGCATCTAAAATTAGTTTAGAGCCAATTTCAGATAGCTTTTTGCTTAAAGTTAAAAAATTATCTTCAGTTTTTATATTTATGCTCTTTTGTAATATATATGGACCTGTATCAAGTTTTGGCTCAATTTTCATAATAGAAATTCCAGTTTCTTTATCCATTTCCATTATCGATCTTTGAATAGGAGCTGCTCCTCTCCATCTTGGGAGTAATGAGGCATGCACATTTAAAAACACCAAATTTTTAATATTTAAAAATTTTTTTGGTATTATTTGGCCATATGCTACAACAATCACTAGTTTAATATTTGAGTCTTTTATAAATTTATAATCAAATTCATTATTTAAATTTTTTGGAAATTTTACAGGGATTTTTAATTTCTCTGCTTCCCTATGAATTGGTGATTTAAAGATTTTTTGACCTCGAGATCTTTTATTTGGTGGCTGGGTATATACACATAAAATTTCGTGACTCAAATTTAATGATCTTAGGGTAGGAATTGAGAACTCTGGCGTTCCCATAAAAATTATCTTTAAAGACATCTTATTTATAAAACAACTTTATTTAATTCTTTTTTATGCTTAATTAATTTTTTCACAATCATATCTTTTTTGAGTTTAGATAAATAATCTATAAATAATATTCCATTTAAATGGTCTACTTCATGTTGTATGCAGGTTGATAAAAGTCCGTTCGCTTTAATTTCTTTTTTTTTCCCATAGTAATCAACATATCTAACGTAACATTCAGCTGGTCTCTCTATTTCTGCAAAATGGCCAGGCAAAGACAAGCAGCCCTCTTCATAAGTTGTGGTCTTTTGCGATTTTGATATTATTTCAGGGTTTATTAAAAATAATGGGTTTTTTTTATCTTTTTCTTTGGAGATATCAATTACAATTAAACGTTTTAAAATACCTATTTGTACCGCTGCCAGGCCAATACCTGGTGCTGAGTACATAGTTTCTAACATATCATCCAATAATTTTCTAAGTTCATCATCAACTTTCTCTAAAGCTTCACTTTTTTTCCTTAGAATAATATCTGGCTCAATTAAAATTTTTCTTAGAGACATTATTAATTATATTTTAATTAAATTCTTTTTGGTAGTGCAGAATTTAAAACTTTATTCCTAATAGTAACCAGATTCATTTTATTTAGAAGATTTGTTACAAAATATATTGTTTCAGGATCAAGTTGATAAGGTTCATCTTCCCCTATTATTTCAACTATTTTAAGTGCTAAGAAAGCTTTTTGATTATTATCAATTAATGTTAATAAATTTTTTGGTATATCATATTTTTTTATTAACTCTTCATATCTAAAATTTGATGGTAAGGTAAAACCATCAGTGATTAATGCATCTGCAAGTGCTAAATCTTTTGCAGATATAAAATACTTTTTATTTTTAATGATTTTTTTGAATATTTTATCAATGTCTTTTTGTACCTTTTTCTTATTTTCCCCCTCAATGAAATATTTTATAATTTTTGACTGGTGTAAAATTTTATCATTATATTTTACTTTTCCCAAAAGAAGCTCTTCATTGGATATTATTTTAGAAAGTGCAACCTCTTGATATTCTTCTGGTAAATTTTCGACACCAATCTCCTCAATTTTATCGCTGAGATATTTTGAGTAAATATTATTTAAATTACTTTTTTTAAATAAATCCTCTAATATAAAAAGATAGTCCAGTTTTAATTCTTTTGCCTCAGATAATAAATATTTTTGAAAAATAAGAGCTCTAGCATCACTCTCGTTCAAATTTTGATAGCTATTTTTTGCATTAATCAAAGTGTTTAAATTAAAGGGTATCTGTTTATAAATTTCAAAGATCTTATTTTTATCTAATTGATCGTTATTTGCAGCTATCTCTAATTCTCTCAACTTTTCTTTATTCGATGCATCTTCTAGTTTGATTAAGTTGGCAGCATTTAGATATTTCCATATTTCTGGTTTAGTTTTTTTTGTTGGTTCATATTTAAAATCTGGAATAGTTATGCTTGAAAGATAAAAGTTTAAAAGATTTTTTTCGTTTATTTTAATACTGGTTTTATCTGTAACCCCCAAAAGAAAGTTTATTTTATCATCATAAAATTTACTTGATTGTTTTTGTTCTCGAAGAAGATCTAGTAAGAGTTGGGCTTGAGGTTTCTTGTTGTTAAATACTAAACAGTAAATCTTGAATTTTTCTAAATATGCGTCTTTTATTTTAGCATCTATAAATTTTATTTTTTCACAGCCTCGTTTAATATTTCCGCTAGCAATATTTTTATCAACCAAATATTGAACAGCTTTATCTTTACTATCGAATTGATCGTTTTGTTTTAAAAAACTTTCTATCAATTCTACACGTTCATTTTTAATTAACCAACTAATCTTTAAATCATTGAACTCTTTTTCAGTCATACCTTGTGGCGGATATGAAAATGAAAATAAAATAAATTCTAAAATTTCTTTTGAAGAATTTGATAATTTAATTTTGTTTATTCTTTTAAGGCTCGATCTAAAATCCTCAGCTTTTGTAGTAGACCACATATTCAAATTAAAATTATAGTTAGCTGGTTCATATATTCCATATACCTTTTGTTCTTCAGATTGAGTGAGAGAGTCTTCTTCGATTTGTATTTTTTCTAAAGACTTAATAGTTTCTGCGCTTTGCAGTGTTGATTTTTTTTCTGAGTTCTTTTTCTGGTTTGATAGTGATTCTTGTGTCGTTTCTTTTTTATTTTTCCAAATATCTATCTTGTCTTCACTTGAAAGTGGTGAATAAAAAAAAACAATTAATAAGCAAATAAAATAGTTAAAGCTTTTTAATATCATCTGTTACGTCAATTTGATATTTTTTTTCAGGACTTGGGAAACTCACTTTTTCTATTAAAAAAATTGCAACAATAAACACAATGATTAATAACAGGAGTTTAAATAAAATTTTTATTATTGAACTTCCTAAACTCGGTTGTCTATTGTATTTAAGTTGCATACTATATGATTTGTTTTAAACTTAATAAATAAGACATATTTATGAAAAATCAAAATCAAAAAGGATAACAAATTGGGAAAAAACCTTACTTTGACAGGCATGATGGGAGTAGGAAAATCCACTATTGGCAAAATTTTAGCAAAAAAGCTTAATTATAACTTTATAGATGTTGATAAAATTATAGAGGCCAAAGAAGGTTTATCAATTAATTTAATATTTAAGAATAAAAGCGAAAGTTACTTCAGGAAAATTGAAAATGAAATTACATTATCGGAATTAAAAAAAAATAATTCAGTTATATCATTGGGTGGTGGCGCATTTATTAATAATAATATAAGAAAAAATGCTAAAAAATTATCAATCAGTTTTTGGTTAGACTTGCCTGTAGATGAATTAATTAAAAGATTAAAGAAAAATAGACAAAGACCACTTTTATTTAAAAAAAATACCAGCGAGACCGTAAAAAGAATTTATTTTGAAAGAAAAAGAATTTATAATGAAGCCGACTATAGAATTAAGTGCAACTCTTTAGATTCTGAGGAAATAGTAAAAACAATAATTAACTTATATGAAAAATCAGGAAATAAAATTTAAAAACAAAAATCTAAGTCATTCGATATTCATTGGTAAAAACACAATAAATATTTTACCAAAAAAAATAAAGTCTTTATGCCCGAACACAAGAAGTATTGCCTTAATTATTGATAGTCGTGTACCAAAAAAATATAAATCAAAATTAAAAAAACAATTAAAAAGTTATAAGTTATTATTTTTTAATTTTTCTGCTAATGAAAAAAATAAATCTATAAATACAGTAAATTACTTTTTGAAATTATTATTGGCAAAAAATTTAAATCGTTCTGATTTAATAATAGGTGTCGGTGGCGGAATAACTGGTGATGTAACAGGTTTTATTGCTAGTATTTTTAAAAGAGGCATTAATTATATAAATATACCTACAACACTTCTTGCGCAGGTTGATTCAGCTATAGGCGGAAAAACCGGAGTGAACTCTTTATTTGGAAAAAATCTGATTGGCTCTTTCTATCAACCAAAACTAGTAATTAGTGACACAAATTTCATAAACTCTTTACCAAGAAAAGAAATGATTTGTGGTTATGCTGAGATTCTTAAACACTCAATAATCAAAGATTTAAATTTTTTTAATTGGTTAAAAAAAAATACAAAATATATACTTGCAAAAAAAAACCAACAACTGACGTATGCAATCAAAAAAAGTTGCGAGATTAAATTACATTTTGTAAATCAAGATGTTGATGAAAAAAACTTGAGAATGATTTTGAATTTTGGACACACGTTCGCTCATGCTATTGAAGTTAAAAATAATTATTCAAAAAGAACGACACATGGTGAAGCTGTCCTGTCAGGTATGATCTTGGCAACCAAACTCTCAGTTTTTAAAAAAACATGCTCTATAAAAACATTAAATATGATTAAAAATGTCTATATAAAAAATAATTTATCATATACTTTTAAAAAATATTCTCACCAAGCTGAGGTAAGTAAATTAATTCCTTTTCTCAAAAATGATAAAAAAAATAATGATAGAAAGATAAATTTTATTTTACTGAAAAAAATTGGAAAAACTGCTTTGCCAAATAAAAGTAAAATTTCAATTAATAATTTAAAAAAAATTAGTAAATCTATTTCTCAATACTAATCTCTAAAGCATGTATTTTCGTTTTAAGATCTTCACTTAGAACTTTCATAATTTTTTTTTGTGCATTTATTCTCGATAAAGAACTTAAATATAAAGATTTTATCTTAATATGTAAGTGAAATTTATTTGGTGAGTAAAATTTATGTCCTTGATGTTTATGTGAATTATCAACAATTAAAATGTCTTCAATTTCAATTTCATTATTCAATTTTGACCGAATTTGTTCAAAATAATTTTTCATTAATTTAATTTTACTATATAGAATTATTTTATGAAAATTATTTGTGATTGGGATAATTGTAATGAAATTGGTGCTTATAAGGCACCTGTTGAAAAAGATAACAGCAAAAAATATAGATTACTTTGTTTAAACCACATAAAAATTTTTAATAAAAATTGGAATTATTTCGAAAATATGAACGATCAAGAAATAGAGTTTTTTATCAAGTCGGATTTAACGTGGCATAAGTCAACAAAAACTTTTGGATCATCAGATAATTTCTTTAATATTTTATGGAACAATGCCCTTGATGATAAATTGAATATCTTTAAAAGTTCAAATTTTCGAGATTTTAAGAAAACAAAAGTGTCACAGCAAGATAAAGATGCTTTGCAAGTAATGGAATTAAATGAAGAGGTAAAATGGGTACAAATTCAATCAAAATTCAAAGAACTTGTAAAAAAATATCATCCTGATAAAAACCAAGGAAATAAAAAATTTGAGGACAAATTAAAAAAAATTACTTTGGCTTACAGTCAGTTAAAAAAAACTTTAGGAAAAAAATGAGTTTTGATCAATTTTTACAGAAAACAGATATTAAACTATCAGTAAAACAAACTTTTGGTTTTGAAAGCGACATGCAAGTGGAGGCGTTTTCAAAAAAAAACGAATATGTCCCAAAAATAGACTCTGATTATAAATTTGATAAAGATACTACTTTAGCAATTTTAGCAGGCTTCTCTTTCAACAAGAGAGTTTTGATACAAGGTTATCACGGAACCGGAAAATCCACTCACATCGAGCAAGTAGCTGCCAGACTTAATTGGCCATGTGTGAGAGTGAATTTGGATAGCCACATAAGTAGAATAGATTTAATTGGAAAAGATGCGATCGAATTAAAAGATGGAAAACAAATTACCAAATTTAAAGAAGGTATTTTACCTTGGTCAATTCAAAATCCAGTAGCACTAGTTTTTGATGAGTATGATGCT
>MDTA01198632.1_pt1 | contig 11705 bp, 9 predicted proteins | sample 811151 | NCBI WGS metagenome assembly MDTA01 (sample SAMN05326648, study PRJNA326480) | marine metagenome | isolation source: seawater | place: Indian Ocean: South | collected 2010 | reverse complement strand
CCTAAGAGTAGGGGTCTTTTTGACAAAGTGGTGCTACCAAGATTCGAACTAGGGACACAAGGATTTTCAGTCCTTTGCTCTACCAACTGAGCTATAGCACCAACTTATTTACTAATGCAAATGTAGTTTATTTTTTTATTTTGAGAAATATTTTACGGCCTTTATGTGCCAAATAAAACATTTGTAAATTTGAGGCTTTATTTTTAGCGATGAGATTAATTATTGATATAGGAAACACATTAGTAAAATATGCTTTATTTAATAATGACAAATTATTACAATTGTCAAAAAAAAATGATGTTGATTATAAATATATTGATCAAATTATCTCTGAAAATAGTGTGAATTCTGTAATAGTATCTTCAGTAAGAAAGAAAATAGATTGGAATATAAATACAAAATTAGTTGTGTTAAATCATACTACTAAATTACCAATTACTATTAATTATAAGACTCCTAAAACATTAGGGAATGATAGAATTGCAAATATGGTCGGAGCTTCTGTTTTATATCCTAATAAAAATATTTTAGTTATTGATGCAGGTACATGTATCACTTTTGATTTTATTGATTCAAACCAAGTCTATCAAGGAGGTAGAATTTCTCCCGGAATAGAAATGAGGTATAAATCATTACACGAATTTACGGATAATTTACCTAAGATAACTTCTAATTCGTATGATTATTTTATTGGTAAAAGCACTAGAGAGTCGATAATTTCTGGTGTTCAACAGGGAATTTTGTCTGAGTTAAAACTAATTATTTCCGATTTAAAGAAAGAAAATGAAGATTTAATCGTTATTGTGACAGGAGGAGATACTTTTTTCTTTGAAAAGGCCTTAAAAAATACCATATTTGCAGATCCAAACTTTGCACTTAAAGGACTTAATGAAATTTTAAAATATAATGCATAGACTAAATTACGTTTTTTTGTTTTTATTTTTGACTACTATGTCATTTTCTCAAATTTCAACAAATTCACCTTATTCACGTTTCGGATTAGGATCTTTAAGTAGTTCAGTATCAGCTCAACAATCCGCTTTAGGAGGAGCGTCAGTTGTATATTTTAATTCTAATTCAATTAACTCTGAAAATCCAGCTACTTATTCTTCCTTTGAACCAAAATCATTTTTATTTTCATCAGCACTTAATTCTTCTATACACAATTTTAAAACATCTAATCAGTCTCAAAATGAAAGTAATGCAACTTTTAGTCATGTAGCGATTGGTTTTCCAATTAACAAATATTTATCAGTCAGTTCTGGACTATTACCATATAGTTCCATTGGATATAATCTAGATTATATGGATTACGAAACTTGGTTAGAAGATTCAGTTTCTGTTTTATCTACAGGAAATGGAGGCCTTAGTAAGTATTATTTCGGGACATCTTTACAATTACATAAGACACTTTCTATTGGTATCAATGCTTATTATTTATTTGGTGGATTAAGTAGGAATAAAACAGCTGATTTTAACAATCCTGATATATTTAATGTAAGTTCGGTGGATAGAACTAACATTACAGGATTGTCTTATGAGACGGGTTTATTATTTAACACAGAAATTAGTAAGGATAAATACGTTGCATTTGCTTTAAGTTTTCAAAACAGCACTAATTTGGATGCAAAGCAAACTTTATTAGGAACAACATACGATTTTACAACTTCTCTTGTAATTAAAGACACTTTTCAAAATGTTATTCAAAAAGCTACTATTGTTATGCCTTCTAAGATATCTGCTGGAGCATCTTACAATTCAGAGAAATTATTTTTAGTAGCTAACTATTCTTCTCAAAATTGGTCTGATTATCAATTTTTAATTGATGGAGTTGCTGTAGAAGAAGATAATCTTAAAAACAGCAAGTGTTACTCTGGAGGAATTCAATTCACACCAGATTATAATGCTCATAATAAATATTGGAAGAAAATACAATATAGAATAGGAGGAAGGTATAATAAAACTTATTTGAGCTTAAGAAATAATCAACTTACTGAAACTTCTTTAACTATGGGTCTTGGACTTCCGGTTAAAAGAACAAATACATTTTACAATTTTAGTGTGGAAATTGGAGATAAAGGAACAATAGAAAATAACTTAATTAAAGAACAATTTATCAAATTCACATTTGGAGTTACTTTTAAAGGAATTTGGTTTGTAAAAAGAAAATACGATTAAAAAAATATAAAGATGATAAAAAAAATTGGAACTTTTGCGGCTCTTTTAGGAGTGGTTTTTAATTTAAATGCTCAATCGGAATGTGAAACAGATTATGCAATTTACAGAAATGAATACAAGCAAAAAAATTATGATGAAGCTATAAAATCTTGGAGAAAAGTATTTAAAAATTGTCCTTCATTTAACCAGAACACATTTGCAAATGGACCAAAGATGTATCATCATAAGATAAAACAGGACAACGCAAATAAAGAATTTTATTTAGACACATTAATGTTGATATATGATACGAGAATTCAATATTTCGGCAATAAAGAAAAGGTATTTGGTAGTAAAGGTTCAGATTTATTGAAATATGATCCTAGTAGATTTATTGAAGCATATGAAATGATGAAGATATCTGTAGAGTCTACAGGTAATTCTAGTATGCCTACTGTTTTAGTCTCGTATTTTAAATCTTTAGTAAAATATGAAAGAAGTGATGAGTCTATTACAAAACAAGATGTACTAGATACTTATGTGCTAGTTTCAGACATAATTGCATATAATATTGCTAATAATGAGAAGTTTATAAAATATTATGAAACAGCCCAAAAGAATATTGAAAATATGTTTGCCCCATACGCTTCTTGTGATGACTTAATATTGGTGTTTAATTCTAGATTAGAAGAAGGAAGTCCTAGTTTGAGCTTGTTAAAGAAGGTAACATCATTATTAGATATTAAGGATTGTACAGATAATGAAGTGTTTTTTACTGCCGCAGCCAAACTACATGAATTAGAGCCTACCGCGTCTTCTGCATATGATATGGGGAATACTAGTTTGTCAAAGAAAAATTATACAGAAGCAGTTTATTATTTTAATCAATCTATTGAAATGACGGAAGATGTATCTATTAAAGCCTCTTATTATTTGAAATTAGCCTATGCTTATCAAATGACAAAATCCTATTCAAAAGCTAGGGCTGCAGCTAACAGTGCAGCTGAGATAAAACCAGGCTGGGGAGAGCCATACATAATAATTGGTGATATCTACGCCGCTTCTGCTAGTAGCTGTGGATCCTCAAGTTTAGAACAAAGGTCAGTGTATTGGGTTGCGGTAGACTCCTATAGAAAAGCTAAGAGTATTGATAATTTACTTACTGAAAAGGCAAATAAGAGAATTTCAACATGGTCTAAGCAGTTTCCTTCTAAAGAGGATTGTATTTGGGAGGATTTAGAAGAGGGTTCTTTTTACAAAGTAGGATGTTGGATAGATAGATCTACTAAAGTTAGAACTAGAGACTAGTAATTGAAAAGGTTAGTAATACTATTCTTTTTATTTGTATTGTTTATGTCTTGCGAGAATAATCAAGCAAATATTAATCATTTTATTTCTTTAGAAGAATTACCAGTTGAAGAGTTGTTTCATACCGAAATTCAATATACAGAAAATGGATTCATAAAAGTTCGAGTTTTCTCAAATAATATGAAGAGATTTGTAAACGATGAAGATAAATTAGAATTATATGGTGGAGTACATTTTGATTTTTATAAATTAGACAATAAAAACGAAAAGTCAGTTTTAACATCTGAGAATGCAATAATAAATAATACTACTAATATTATGATGGCATTAAATAATGTTGTGTTAAAGAGTTCCGATAACAATATTCTACAAACAGAGCAGTTAATTTGGGATAAAAATCTAGATTTGATTTACACAGATCTTGAAGTGAAGATACAAACAAAGGATGAAATTATATCTGGTGTTGGTTTCAAATCGACTCCGGATTTTAAGGATTATGAGATAACAAAAGCAAAAGGATCCTTTATGATAGATAAATAAATATGTCTCTAACAATTGTTATAATAACTTTATTTCTTTCTGCTTTCTTTTCTGGAATTGAAATTGCTTTTGTCTCTTCCAATAGACTAAAGTTGGAGTTAGATAAGAAATCAGGATCTTTTTTTTCTAAAATTTTATCTATTTTTTCTAAAGATGAGTCTAATTTTATAGCAGCAATGCTAATTGGTAATAATATTGCATTAGTTATTTTTAGTATTTCTATGACAGATTTACTTATCCCTCATTTAGATTTCATTAAATCTGATTTGTTATTATTATTAGTTCAAACTATTATTTCCACCATAATTGTTCTGGTTTCAGCAGAGTTTATCCCAAAAGCGATTTTTAGAATTAATCCAAATTATATGCTTAATTTCTTTTCTATACCATTGTTGATTTTCTACTTTTTATTATATCCAGTAGTGTTTATAATGATAGGAATATCAGAATTTGTTTTAAAGTATATATTTAGGTTAAAAACAGAACAAGTAAATCAGGTTTTTAGTAAAGTTGATCTTGATGAATATTTAGATAGGCTTACTCAAAATATTGTAGGAGAAACACCTCAGAATACAGAGGTTGAAATGTTGCAGAACGTCTTAGAACTTTCCAATATAAAAGTTAGAGAGTGTATGGTTCCAAGAACGGATGTGTCCGCTATAAATATTAAATCTAGTATAAAAGATTTAACAGATTTGTTTGTGGACACAAAATTTACTAAAATTCCAGTTTTTAAAGAGAATATTGATAATATTATAGGATATGTGCACTCTTCAGATTTGTTTAAAAAGCCGCTAACAATAAGATCTATAATGTTACCAATACCAATAGTAACAGAGAGTTTTCCTGCTAATGAAATGTTAAATGCTTTTATTAATAAAAATAAAAGTATAGCTTTAGTTGTTGATGAGTTTGGAGGAACATCCGGATTAGTTACTATAGAAGATGTCACAGAAGAAATTGTGGGAGATATAGAAGATGAACATGATAATGATGATATTATTGATGAAAAGATCAGTGAAAAGGAATATTTATTTTCAGCGAGAATGGAGGTCGACCAGATAAATGATAAGTATAATTTAAATTTACCAGAATCTGAAGAATACGAGACAATTGCAGGTCTTTTTCTTTCTTTAAATGAAGATATACCTAAACAAGGAGAAAGAATTGAATTTGAAGATAAGTCCATTCTAATTGATTCAGTGGATAAAAAGAGTATTAAGTTAATTAGAATTTTTATAGATTAAATCGCTATTTGATCTATTTTCATAACTCAAATAACAATTGTATATTCGCAAACTAATTTTTTAATTTAACAAAAAAGAAAATGGCGGTATTAGGAAAAATAAGAGAAAGAGGTCTATTATTAGTAATAGTAGTTGGGGGAGCTTTAGTAGCATTTATATTTACAGAATTTCTTGATCCTGGAAGTTCAGGAGATAGAGGAGTAGGGACTGTAGGAAGTATTTATGATGAAGATATAAAACCCAATGAGTTTTCTGAAGCATTAAACCTAATAAAGAATACTCAACAATATCAAAATTATCAAGAGGGTCAACAAATAGGTCTTGCTTGGGACAAGTTAACTCAAGATAGAATTATAGATGTTTCTTCAGAGAAAATAGGACTAAATGTTTGCAATAAAGAGATTTATGAATTCGAAACAGGAAATATTAATATAAATAATGTTTCTCCACATTTTTCAAATGTATTTATAAATCAAGAAACACGAATATTTGATAGAAATCTAGTAGATGATTGGTTAGAAAATTTTGATAATCTTAATGCTGAACAACGATCGTTCTTCTTAAATGTAGAAAATGAAGCTATTAAAACTAGGTATACTCAAAAATATCAAAACCTGATAGAGAAAGGGATGTACATTACTAATCAGGAAGCTAAATTTATAGTGAATACTAGTAAAAAGAACGCAAATGTAAATTATGTCTCTATCCCATTCTCTTCTATTGAGGATTTTGAGATAAAAGACGAAGAAATTCAAGAATATTACAATAATAATATTGAAGATTACCAGAATGAGAAAGAGACAAGAAATATAGAATATGTAACATTTACAGTTGTTCCTTCATCTGAAGATGATATAAATGTTAGGCAAGAATTAACTAATCTTTCAATACAATTTAAAGATTCTGACAATGATGAGTTATTTGCATCACGATACACATCTCAGTTATTAGATGTTTTTCCTTATTTAAAGAAAGAAGATGTTACAGACCCAAAATTTTCAGAATTAATTGAAATGGATTTAGGTACTGTTATAGGTCCATATAAATTAACAAATGGAAGATATAGATTGTCTAAACTTTCTGAAATTGTAGATAGGGCTGATTCTGTAGAAGCTAGCCACATCTTATTAACTTCAGAAAACTATACCGTAGACTCAGCTAAAACAATACTTAGGGATATTAAAAAACAAGTGAAATCAGGAATAGATTTTGGACAACTTGCAGCACAATATTCAGAAGATAAAGGGTCCGCGATTAAAGGGGGAGATTTAGGATGGTTTCAGGAAGGTCAGATGGTAACTGAGTTTAATAATGTTTGTTTCTCATCTAAAGTAGGAGATCTTAAAATTGTAAGTACACAGTTTGGAGTACATTTAATAAAAATGACTGGAGTTAGTAAACAAATTACAAAATATAAGATTGTTCATTTAGATAAAGATGTCCTTCCAAGTTCAGAAACTAAAGATTATTATTATGCTTTAGCTAATGATTTTATTACAGCTTTAAACAATAAGCCTGTAGACACTTCTTTTTCTTCTTTCGCTGAAGATCAGAATCAATTGGTTAGAGAAGATGTTAATGTAGATAATATGAAATTTAATGTTTCTGCTTTAGAAAATTCTAGAGACATAGTTAAGTGGATGTTTGATGCGAATATTGGAGATTTTTCAAATTCAATTTATACTTGTGGTAATAATTATGTTGTGGTTAGTCTCTCTGGAATTAATAAAGTTGGAGATAAAGATTTAGAATTGGTAAGAGAACAAATCATTCAGAAGATTCAATTAGATAAGAAGTTTGAATCTATTCAATCTAAAATTACGGAAGGGTCTAGTTTAGAAAATATAGCTAAGACTTTCAACACAGATATTAAAACTGTTGGAGGAGTTAATTTTGATAATACTAATTTAAATGGAATTGGAAATAATCCTAATTTTGTTGGCGTAGTTAATTCTATTGATTTGAATACAGTTTCATCTGTTATTAAGGGTGTTAATTCAGCTTATATACTTTCTGTAAATAATAAAACTGAATCATCAGATATTCAGGTTAACTCTAATCAAAGATTAGAAATTCAGAATTCTAAATCTTCTGGATCTTTCTTTAATGAAGCAATGAAAGTACTAAAAGATCATGCAAATATCATAGATGATAGAATAAGATATTACTAAGAAAAATAAGTATCAATAAAAAACTCCTTTCTTATGTAGGGGTTTTTTATGCTTTATCTCAAAATATTCATTCTATAAGAGTTAAGATTTAAAAAAATAAATAGTAGAATGGTAAAAGAGAGTAACGAAGACCCACCATAGCTCATGAATGGAAGAGGAATTCCTATAGTTGGAGCTAAACCGATTGTCATTCCTAGATTGATAAGTAGATGAATAAATAAAATACATGCAACACTATATCCATAAACTCTACAGAATTGAGACTTTTGTTTTTCCGATAAATAAATGATTCTTAAAAGTAGGGTTCCAAAAACAAATAAGAAAAATAAGCTCCCTAAAAACCCCCATTCTTCTCCAACTGTACAAAATATAAAGTCAGTACTTTGCTCTGGTACAAAATCAAATCTTGTTTGAGTTCCGTTTAGAAATCCTTTTCCAAAGAATCCACCAGATCCAATAGCTATTTTGGATTGAATTAAGTTGTAACCTGCTCCTAGAGGGTCAAATTCTTTTCCTAAAAGTATATTTACTCTTTCTATGTGGTGAGGAGATAAAACATTGTTAAAAATATAATCTGTACTAAAAATTAAACAATTAGATATTATAGTAATTATACTAGAGATTTTTACACTTCTTACTCTTTTAGATGATAAGAAAAATATAATGATTATAATACTAGTAACAATTAAGGATAAGATTATTGGTTTAATTAGTAAAGAAAATAAGGCAATAGTAAATAAAACTAATCCAATTATAAGAATATTACCAGACAAACCTTCTCTATAAAAAACTAAGATAAAAGATGTGAAGACCAATGCGGTTCCTAAATCATTTTGCAGAATAATTAAAATGAATGGAATTAATATAATTATATAGCTCCTTAGCATAGACTGGAAAGAGTACTTATTTTGCTTATTTATACTAAACATTTTCGCTAATGATAAAGCAGTGGTGAATTTCGAAAATTCTGATGGTTGGATTTTAAAACTACCAAGGCTGAACCATGATGTAGCTCCACCTGTGGAATTAGAACTAAACAAGACAAGAATTAATAACAAAATAGTTACAGTATAGAACAAGAAGGCTAGAGAATCAAAAAAACTCCAATCAATAATCAAAATTACAAATCCTATAAAAATGGACGCTCCAATAAATAGTAATTGTTTTCCATGTTTTGTATTTAAATCATATATTGTATGTACTACATCATCATTGTACATGGAAGCATATATATTTATCCAACCAAAAAAGACAAGTATAAGGTAAAGAAAAATAGTTAACACGTCTATTTCCCCAAATATTTTAGAAGTTTTTCTCATTCAAAATTTAATAGGTTCCCATTAATCATTTTATATTCTAATCCTTTATTTGTAATAGTATTTTTCATATATTTTTCGATCATTAATGTAGCAATTGGTGCTGCCCAAGAAGATCCCCACCCTCCATTTTCAACGATTACCGATATAGCAATTTTAGGATTTTCTTTAGGTGCAAAGGCGATAAAGATAGAGTGATCTTCACCATGAGGATTTTGAGCGGTTCCTGTTTTTCCACATATATTAATTCCTTCTATTTTAGATAACACGGCGGTTCCATCTATATGGGTGAGAGCTAATTCCATCCCATCAATTATAATTTCAAAATGTTTAGGAGCAATAGTGGTATAGTTTTTCTTTTGATATTTAGATGGAACAGTATCACCATCAATCTCTTTAATTATATGCGGAATATAATAAAATCCTCGATTTGCGACGGTTGCTGCTAAATTTGCCATTTGAATAGGTGTAGATAAAAGTTCTCCTTGACCTATAGACATTGATAAAATTGTACTGGATTTCCATTTATTTTCTCTGTAATATCTATCGTAATAGTCAGAATTGGGAACAAAACCTTTTGTACCTGAAATAAAATCGTTACCTAAATAATCTCCAAAACCAAAGCTCTCTACATGATTTTTCCATTTATTGTATCCTTGATAGATGTCATTAAAAGAATTAAAGTAATTTTCCCAAACATTACAAAAATAAGGATTGCAAGATGTAGCGAGAGAAGTTTTTAAATTCACATATGGATTATGTTCATGACATTTAACATGTTTGTTATTCCCATATTCATACATACCATCACAATAGTAATTTTTATTATGATCTAAAATACCTTCTTGTAAAAATATAAGACTATTTATTATCTTTAAAGGAGAGGCTGGGGGGTAACTTCCATTTAAAGCCCGATTAAAAAGAGGCTTATTCGGGTTGTTATATAGATTAGTATAGTTTTTTGACCTCTCTCTTCCTTTCATGAAGTTAGGGTCATAATTTGGAGCTGTAATTAAACTAAGTATTTCACCTGAACTTGGTTCTATTGCAACAATAGCTCCTTTTTTATTACTCATTAATTTCTCTCCGTATTCTTGTAAATCTATATCAAGTGTTGTGATTAAATTTTTACCATGTATTGCTAAAGTATCATGTTTTCCATTTTTAAAACTACCTTGGGGAGTATTATGAGCATCTACTAAAACTAATTTCATTCCTTTTTCTCCTCTAAGGTGCTTTTCGTAGGACGCCTCAATTCCTGTTATACCCCTTAAGTCTCCTTTAGTATAGTATTTTTCTTTGATCTTTTCTTCACTTACCTCCCCTAGGAATCCAATTACATGTGCAGCTACTGATACAGGATAGTCTCGTGTAGTATTTACTCTTATATAAAATCCGCTAAACTCATTTAAAGACTCCTGTATTTTATGAGCAGAGGAAGTTTTTAATTGTTTTGAAAATACACTTTCTTTATATTTAGAATAATTTATAGCTGAATTTAATTTTTCTTTGAAATCTTGAATACTCATATCCGATAATGAGCACAATTTTAAAGTATCTAATTCCTCCACTTCTTTTGGTATGACCATGAGGTCATAGGAAGCGATATTTGACACTAATAATCTTCCATTTCTATCATAAATTAAGCCTCTTGCAGCTTGTTGAACTTCAAATCTGATAGCATTGTTTTGTGCAGAATACTTATAACTTGAGTTGATTATTTGTATATAAAATAGTTTTAATAGAAAGATAAGAATAATAATAATGAAAATTCCTTGTATAATTCTTTGTCTTGCCTTTAATTGTATCATTTATTCTTTTACTTTAAAAGTAAACAACTGAAAAATTATAATTATGATAAATGTAATTATAGAGCTTAGTAATACTTTAAATAATAAAAATATGATACCATTAATTGAAAAATTTTCTAATGCAAATAAGAAAGTATGATGAAGGAATATAACTGACAAGGCATAAATACTAAATATTTTTAATCCTAAAACTTGTAGGTTTAATTTATCTTTTACATCAATAGAGTTTCTTGGTATAAGAAACTTATGCAAATAAGGTATTACGAACGCAATAAATACTAGTGAAGAACTATTTAAACCCATATTGCCTTCAAAAAGATCTAATAAAATACCAATGAAGAAAGCATATAAAATAATAAACCATTTTTCCGTATCTTGGGGAAGTGTGATAATTAAGATAAGATATACTAATGGATTTATATATCGGAAAAATTGTATGTTGTTTAATAAAAGAATCTGAATTAAAACAAATATAGGAGCTAGCCATAAATATGTAGTTAATTTTTGCATATTATAAGTCTTTTATTTCTTTCTTATATAGTGAATTTATTATATAAACATTTGTAATACTATTCATATCATTAAGAAATTTAACTTTTATGTTATATAATCCATTTTCGTTCCCTTTTTTATAGGATGTGATTGTTCCAATATTTATTTGCTCTGGGAATATAGAGCTGTACCCATTTGTCTGTATAGTATCGCCAATACAAATATCAGCATGATTAGGTATGTCGTTAATTTCAGCTTCCATATAATGGTTATTTTTCCATTTTAGAGATCCATTTTGATTACTTTTAACATGTTTAATGCTTATTGAAGATTTACTATTTAAAATGGATGTTGCTTTAGAGTAATTGTCAGAGGTCGAGTTGATTATACCGATAACCCCATTCTGTGTTATTATTCCCATTCCATTCTTTACTCCGTCAAGTTTCCCTTTATTTATAACAATAAAGTTATCTTTCTTAAAAATAGAATTATTTATAATCCTTGCAGGAATAAAGTTATGTAAATGAGGATTTTCATTTAGTTTTTCTTTACTTAATATTGAATGCAATTTGGAATTTTCTGTCTTTAAATATTTATTTTCTTCTCTAAGATATAAATATTCATTAATATTAGAATAATAATCATAAATAGCCCCGGTATATT
>MDTA01191723.1_pt1 | contig 11706 bp, 8 predicted proteins | sample 811151 | NCBI WGS metagenome assembly MDTA01 (sample SAMN05326648, study PRJNA326480) | marine metagenome | isolation source: seawater | place: Indian Ocean: South | collected 2010 | reverse complement strand
GCAGCAGCATTGTTACAAGCTGAGCAGGACTTACAGCAAGCGCAAAATGATTTAAATGCTGCACAGCAGGAAAAAGGTCGTATTTTGGCAGCGTTAGTACCACAAGGTCAGCAAGCACCAGCGGATGAAGCAGCGGCAATGCAAAGAGCGGCAGACCTTCGTCAAGCAGAAGATAATTTGGTCCAAGCGCGAGCAGAAGTAGCAGCGCGTCAGCAAGAGTTGGAAGCTGCAGAAAGAGAACGTGATGCCGCCAGAGCAGCAAGTCAAGCTCTTGCAAGAAGAGTTCTTGGACTTGCAGATAATGCTGCGTTGCCAGCAGATGTTGATGCAGCAGTTCAAAACCGTTTGCAGCAGTTAGGTGATGCTGCAGATCAAGCTAACCATCGTGCACAAGCGGCAGCGGCTGAACAGCAAAGAATTGCTGGTGAGTTACAACAACTTCGGGATGCGCAACAAGCAGTAGCGGCTGCAGCTAACCAAGGTGCTCAAGATGCTGCGGCTCAAGCTCAACAAGAAGCTTTGGTACAGTTACGTCAGCAACTAGACGCAGCAACTGAAGAAGCGCGTCAGGCTCGTGAAGCCCGCGCTGCAGCAGAAGCGGCGAGAGCTGAATTGCAAGGTCGTCTAGCAGATCAGGCAGAACAAGCTCAAAGAGCAGCGGAGGCCCAAGCAGCAGCCGTAAGACAAGCTGAAGAAGCAGCTCAGGCGCATGTTGCAGCAGCAACTGAAGCCAAAGCAGAAGCTGAGCAGAACTTAGCAGCGCATCAGCAAGAATTAGAAGCTGCAACCCGTCGAGCAGATGATGCAGAGGCTGAACGGCAAAGAATTGCTGGTGAGTTACAACAACTTCGGGATGCGCAAGCAGCAGCGGCTGCAGCTAACCAAGGTGCTCAAGATGCTGCGGCTCAAGCTCAAGCAGCTGAATTGGCACGGTTACAACGTGAACTAGACGCAGCAACTGAAGAAGCGCGTCAGGCTCGTGAAGCCCGCGCTGCAGCAGAAGCGGCGAGAAATGAATTGCAAGGTCGTCTAGCAGATCAGGCAGAACAAGCTCAAAGAGCAGCGGAGGCCCAAGCACAAGAAGCTGCAGCCAAAGCAGAGGCTGAGCAGAACTTAGCAGATGCAACCCGTCGTGCACATGATGCAGAAGCAGCTAGAGATGAACTTCAACGCAGATTTGAAGCTTTGGAAGCACAGCAAGCAGCAGCGGCTGCAGCTAACCAAGGTGCTCAAGATGCTGCGGCTCAAGCTCAAGCTCAAGAATTGGCAAGATTACAACATGAACTAGAAGCAGCAAATGAAGCAGCACAACAAGCTAATGAAGCCCGCGCTGCAGCAGAAGCGGCGAGAGCTGAATTGACGCAACGAACTGCTGAGCTTGAAAATGAATTACAACGACTACATCAACATGCCCTTGATGCACAAGAAGCTAAAGCGGCAGAGGTTGCGGCAGCTAGAGCGGAAGTAGAAGCAGATAAGGTAGCAGAACTTGAGGAAGCCCAAAGAGCGGCACAAGAAGCTCAAGAAGCTCAAGCGGCAGACTTGCGCCAGCAGATACAAGCGGCGCAACAGGCTGAAGAGCGTGCTGCAACGGCAGAGGCGGCAAAAGTAGCAGCGGAAGAAGGCCAAGAAGCGATGCTAGCAGCTGTGCGGGCTGCAGTGAAAGTTTTTACTGAAAGCCAGTATGGTACAGCTATTAAAGACGCCAAAGTTGACCGTGTTGAAGATGTAGGCGTACTAGCTGATTTAATGAGAGGCCTAATCGCTGCGGCATCTAAGCATCAAGCTGCTGCTAAGGAATTTGCAACTGAATTGGCTCAGTTCCGTGCTGGTGTTAATGATGGCGAAGAGGGTGCAGAAGGTGCTGCGGCAGCAGCAGCGGCTGGTGACCGTGTCATGAGCCCAGCCCGCCGCTCAGCTGGTGGACTGCGTGATGCATTGCCGCCTGTAAAACCTGTAAAAGGTGTTGATCTTAATGCGATACATCAACAGTATACGGGTAAAAAATATAAATTTATTAATCAAGTTAATAATTGGTTTATAGAACTGAAAGATAATGGGCAAGTGCCAGAAGGTCTGGATCTAGGAAGTGGTTATGTAAATCTTTCTGTGCTATCTAAAGATGACGCTCCAAGATCATCTAAAACAAGAAAATCTGCATTAGAGAATTTCCAAAGATTTGTTGACAATGAACTTAAGCAAGGCCATGGACTGGTGAAAATGTTTGAGAAAGAGCCTTCTGTCGATTTGTCAGCTGTGCCACGTGCAAAACATGTCAATCCGGATGACAGACCTGCCTCACTTCCGAATGCTAGACCATTATTAGGTTCTGATGATGAAACACCAGCATTATAAGTTTTATCTTTAGCGATTTAAGTCAAAGGGGGCTTCGGCTCCCTTTTTTTTGGTATGGAGTTAAGGGGAGTGTTGGTGTGGAGTTGGAAGGAGATTCCCACAGTCGCGGTGCTCCTTCGGAATGACGGGTGAACCAGAACCCGTCACCCTCATGAGGCAGAAGAATGTCCTGTTTCAGCTCGTTTAGTAGAGCTGTATTATGAGGCTGCTTTCAAACCCAATGCAGAAGATCTGCAAAATAGTATACTGGCTCTGTCGAATGTTTGGGGCCCTCTGGAAGCACTATGGGAATATGCTAATGAGGTCGTTATTGATGGTAAAGTTACTAAACTAGATGAATGTGAACAAAACAGGAAAGCTTTAGGGTTTTTGCAATACGAAGCACGCTACGGTGATCCTTATGCAGTGAGATTGTTGTGGCATTACAATCAAGCTTTGCAATTGTATAAATCAGAAAATGAAGAAGAAAGTACTAAAGGTTATTATAATATAGATGCTCTTTTGGGCTTAGTTGGATTTTTTGACTGCAAGGCAGCTTTGGAAGAATATGCCATGGAAACAATCAATGATAATGGTGAAATTGTTGAGAATTTTGCTCCAGGTGAGCACCTCTATAAATAAGTAAATTTGGTGGGATTTAGTGGTAAAAATTCATCAGATGAAGAGGTTCACCTGGTCTTTCAGCACCGCAAATACGTGCTCCACTTTGGCCCGGATCTTTGATTTCGTGCTATTTCCTTTAGTCACATTTTTGTTCATAGGTTTGCTCCGTTACTTTTTGTGGTGAATTTTGAAACTCATGCCTTTGGATTTCAGCCTCTCTTCATTGGCGGCTTAAAATGACTGGCAAACTAAAACCCGTCATCCTTGTACGAGACTAACGAATAAAATATACGAATAGCCCCAAATTCTGGGGCTTTTTTTATACCAAAAATTAATCAAACAACTTAACAACAAAGAAAGGAAGATCCATGTTTCAATGGTTTCAGAATAAATCAAAACGCACAAAAACGCGTGCAAACTCAAGGCCGGCTATTTTGTCGGTGCGTAGCGGTATGGCAAGCCGTGACCTGTCGCAAAGTTATTGGAACTTATGCCAAGAGGGCTATGGCAAAAATAGCATTGTCTACCGCGCGATTAATGTGATTGCCCATAACCTTGCCAGTGTGGTGTGGCAGATACCAAATAACTGGTGTCCAAAATTACAGAAGCACTGGCAAAAAGTTTTGAGCAAGCCCAATCCAAGCCAATCGTGGTCAAGTTTTATAGAAACAGTGACCAGCTATTTGCTGCTATCAGGGAATACATACATAGAGCGCTATACCTGCCCAGATACAGGGCGAATGGAGTTATATCCCTTGCGTCCAGATCGGGTTGCGGTGGTGCCCGGGCCCCATGGCATTCCGAAAGCGTTCCAGTATGAAGTGGAAGGACGGAAAAGAATTATTCCTGTGAATGCCGAGACAGGCGCTTCGAACATTCTGCACATTAAGTTTTTTCACCCCCACAACGATTGGTATGGGCTGAGCCCACTTCAAGCTGCGGCATTGGCCATTGATCAAGCCAATGCCATGGGCCAACACAATATCTCGCTGTTGAATAACGGCGGACGGCCAACTGGGGCTTTGGTGATGAAACAAGCTGAACATAGCTTGCCCCTGACCGAAGAACAACGCGAACAGTTACGGCAAGAGCTGAACGATGCGTATGGTGGCACAGGCCAAGCTGGCAAAATGATGGTGTTGGAAGGGGATTTGGATTGGCGTGAAATGGGGATGAGCCCACGTGATATGGATTTTCTGACCGGTAAACAAATGGCTGCACGGGAAGTGGCACAAACGTTTGGCGTGCCACCCATGCTGGTGGGCGTGCCAGGCGATGCCACTTTTGCCAATTATAAGGAAGCCCGCTTCCACTTATGGGAAGACACGATCATTCCTTTACTGCAACGCATCATGGCCGAGTTTTCAACCTGGGCAGGGATGAATGCGGAAGGGTTTAGCTTTGATGCCGAAAAAATTTCAGCGCTAACGTTTAGACGTGAATCCATTTGGGAACGACTCCAAAAAGCTGACTTTCTCACAACCAATGAAAAACGCGCAGCGGTGGGATATGGACCACTGGAGAAATCAGCAGTTACGGACTCAGAACAAACAATAAATAGAAATGGAGAAGATACCAATGCAACACATTGATTTAAATGCCTGGCGGCAAAATTTTACACTCTATACAGAACAGATTCGTTTGCAAGGGATGGGGCAAATGAAGCCAACGATTGATGGCGATTGGGTTTATGTAGGACCGGTGCAAAGCCGACCCTTGTACCAGGTTGAGATTGATTTTCAAACCAATCGCTCTGATCCGGTTTTGAGCATGAAGAAAGGAGATGAGATTAACTTAACCTTGAGCCACAGCTGGTATGAAAGTGGAGACGATTTGAAGCGAGACGGGAACAAGGTTTGGACCAGCAGACCTTGGCAGCAAGGCAGTTTGCGGATTGTCACAGCGGATGGTGAAGAAATCCCTGGGATGCAAAACCCGGTTCAAAACTGGTTTGAAACAGAGTTGGCCTTCAGTGGCGCTCGTTATAAGCCGCGCCTGAAAGGGTTGGTTCAAGATCTGCAGCTAACCTGGCAGCCGGATTTAATGCAGACCAAAGGGCGCTTGGTGATAATGGAGTCACGGTAGGGCGGTGAATTTGAAGGAGATTAGAGAGATTCTCGCGTCTAAGAGAGATCATCACGTCGCTGCAAAGCAGCTCCTCATGATGACGTATAAACCAAAACCAGTCACCCTGAGGAGAAATGCAATTTCGACGTGAGGGTCTTGTGGAGTGAAGGCAGAAGAGATTGCCACGTTGGAGCTGCGCTCCGCCTCGCAATGACGTTTTTCTATTTACCCGTCACCCTGAGGAGAAATGAAATTTCGACGTGAGGGTCTTGTTAAAGGCGGAAGAGATTCCCACAGTCGTTTCACTCCTTCGCAATGACGGGGGAATGGATGAGATTCTCACGCGGATTAAAGATCCTCTCAGAATGACGGATTTAATTAAACAACAAAATATGGAGAAAAAAAATGTTAACAATTCTTGGATCGTTTATAGGTTTTCTGGGCAGTGTGTTCCCAGATATTGTCAAATACTTTCAAGACCAACAAGACAAAGGCCACGAACTGAAAATGTTTGATCGGCAAATTGAGGTGATGAAGTTGAATCATCGGATGCGCGCCCAAGAAATGCGGGATCTAATTGATGTGGTTGAAACGCAAGGCATTTACCGGCCAATTGCTCAAACCAAAATTAAGTGGGTCGATGCATTGGCAGCCAGTGTTCGGCCTGTTATTACCTATGTGTTTTTTATTTTGTACGCCAGCGTTAAATGGGCACAGGTAAAAACATTACTAATTGTGACAGATCACATGGCGATCAGCACAGCATTGATGCGGGCTTGGCATGAAGAAGACCAAGCATTGTTTGCAGCTGTGATGTCTTTTTGGTTTGGTCAGCGGGCTCTCAGGCAACAACGCCGCGCTAAAAGCAAATCTTAAAGAGGGCGCTGATGACTGTTAACAAAGAGTTTGTGGTGTTGGGCGATGTTAATTGTGATGTGCTGACCCAAGCAACAAAATTTATTTTACCGTTTGAGGGATTCAGGCGGTATCGATACTTTTGCCCAGCTGGTTTGATCACGATTGGCTATGGCCATGTGATTAGGCCACGGGAAAAAATTGAAGAACCCCTGAGTAAAGAAAAGGCTGAGAAATTACTGCGGCGTGATTTGGTTAGGGTTAAAAAACAACTTGATCAATTGGTTGAGGTTGAGTTAACTATTTTGCAAGAAATAGCTTTACTGTCTTTTATTTTTAATGTTGGCGGGATGGCTTTTCAACGCTCAACGCTGCGGCAAAAACTGAACCGTGACATGCATGATGAAGTGGTGAATGAATTCTATCGTTGGGTTAAAGCTAGAGGGCGAAAACTGCAAGGCTTGGTTAGACGCCGCGATGCTGAGGCAAAGCTGTATGCTGAGGGAACGTTGATCGATGAGGGCTGTTTGCCGGTTTATTGAAAAGTATACAACCTATACGTTCCGCTTTCATAATGATGACGGGGAAATGGATGAGATCATCACGTCGTGGTTTCACCACTCCTCATGATGACGTGTTTTGGAGCTACGCTCCGCCTCGCAATGACTGGTAAAGGAGGGAATCGACCGGCAAGTGCAGGGCATAAAAGGCCCTTACGCTATTAAGGGTTGGATGGATACTAACCCTTAACAGATTCATAGTCTTTGATTAAAAACGGATATTTTTGGATATCATTTCTTTTTGAGCGTTTCATCTTTACTGTTCATTCTCATGGTTGCCTCGTTGTTTCCAGAGCTCTTTCTATTCTAAACTCTGTCAATGAATTATCTAACCTATACATTCTGGGAAGGCTCAAAACAGCAAGAAAGAGTTCTTAAATAAATAACTAATTGAGCCCTTTTTTAATTCACAATATCCTAAGGCTTATATTTTGTGGGGTTGGTGACTTTCGTAACAGCAAGGGGGGAAGCTAGATTTTTCGCATCAAAGACCATACATAGTCCACCAGCTTGTATCATTTTAAATATCGTTAAGGGGTCAAAACGAGGCACATTTCCTCCACCTCCTCTTAAAACAGCTCCAAAAACTTGTCGCGCAATAACTTCTGCTCCTTTATGATTTATTTTCATTTTAATTGTTTGAATCCATTCTAAGATTCTAGGATCATACAATTTAAATAAATCTTTTAAATTAATTTCTTGATTGCTTTCCAATATCGGGAGAATCCCGTTGGCATTATCGAAAGAGGGTCCATAAATGTGACATGATGCCATAATCTTCAACACATTTTCAGGTGTTACTTTCTGTGCATTTTCGTCACCATTTGCTTTGGCAAAAACCACGAGGCTTTTATTATTGGGAGAAAACAGACCTAATAGAGAAACCTCTGGTGATGAGAAGTCATTTATCCATTCACCCGTTTCATTTTGTTGTGCATGCAAAATAACTGGGCCAATATCTCTTTTTGATTCAGTAGATTTGTGTAAAATTTCTGCTAGGGTGTAGTTTCTTAAAAAGCTGAATATGCCCTCTTCTTTTCCTTTACGGGAAAATTTCCAAAAGTGTCCTGGTGGAAGTTCTACTTCATTACCGTTTATATCTTTCCACGGCAAAGAACCACTGTAAATTTCTGCACTTACTGCTGATGACCATTTCTCCTTGAATGTTAATAGCGAAGCACTTGCTACTGCTAGATCTTCTCTCTCCGCAAACTTTTCTAACATTTTTTGGGGCTCGCCGGTTAAAGTGTTTACATTTTGTGTGACTTGAAGTTTTCCATCGCCTGTTAAAAGTGATAAGAACTCTTCGGGTATTTGTTTGCCGCAAACCACTGCTAGCTCTTCGCAAGAAGAAAGCGGAACTGGATCCTTAAAGGAAGCGCCACTTTTCGCCTCAAGGCTTTTCTGCACTTCCTGAAGAAAGTGATATCTGAAATCATCCTCGCTTGCTTTTACAACTTGGCTTAATACCAGTGCTGCATTCGATATCATTGATGGCGCACAGCAAGGATTAGAACCCGAAGACATTGCAGCAATCACTGTTTGTGCAAGGGCTGCAACGCTTAAACCTTGTTTTAAAGATTGTTCGTCAGGGGCTGCAGCTGCTGCGGGAGAGGTGGCTTGCAATGCAGCTGCAGATGCTTGAGCGGAGGCTGCTGGGGAAACAATACTTCTTTGTCCCGGTTTTGTGGGGGCATTTGGCTGGTCACTGGGTTTTCCCCCACAGCCCATTGAAAGAGGAGGTCCATTAACACCAGGAAAAAAGGCTGTGACGCTGTTACCTGGCTTATGAGGGTTAAGGAAGCTCGACAAAGAATGAGGAAATACAGGAACAGGAGGAAAAAAGCCTTTGCCGCCGTTACCTGGCTTATGAGGGTTAAGGAGGCTCCACAAAGAAGGAGGAGCTCCAGGAGATGGTCCTTCTTTTTTGGGGGCATTTGGCTGGTCACTGGGTTTCCTTGCTTCTATTGTTTCTTTTTCGAGTTTGGCTCTTTTTTTTGCCCGTTCAAAAGTTTTTTCTTCATACGTCTGGAGTGCAAGAAGTACAGCCATACGGTGACCATCTACAGGAAAAATTCTAGACATGAAACCGTGTAAGTAAAAACTGCTGTTGAGGGTATGAAGGTTCTCAACTGATATCTTCAGTTCAGGACTAATTGTGACTTGATCATCGAATACAGGACAACCTGGCTTTTTTGGCTTATAAGCATCAAACATTTCTCCAACCTTCTCATAAGCTCTACGCAGCTCGTCTTTCAATTCTGGTGGTTCTTCTTCTATGAGGGCCTCAAATTTTTTTCGACATCCATTAATAAGAGGATCTTTTACTTGACCCACTTCATGAACAGGACCGGCAGCAGTCGCCGCTGCGGCAGGCACATCTTCCGAAGCGCGATCTGAGGTAAGAGGGGTGCGCCTTAAAGAGGGTTCTTCTTGATCTTCTGCAGGATCCATTGCCAAAACAGAATACGTATTCACCAGCAACAAAATTAAAAATATCTTTTTTAAATGTGCAGACATATGCTTAACCTTTTTTTAAATATTTTAATATATTTAGTTATTAAGTATAAATTTTTCAAATTAAATTGTGGATGAAGTTTCAAAAGGTCATCATATGGAAAGATTCTCACGCGGATATGAAATCCGCTCAGAATGACTGGTAAGGTGAAGGTGGGTAAATCAAACACCCGTCACCCGGAGCGACTGCAAGGGGAGTGACGGGTCTTGGAAGTATTAGCCGACTTTATTTGCCTGCCATTGCTTTTATAATTTCAAGGTTTATTAAGAATGCACGGCCATCTGCTCCTAAACCGCAATTTCGACCCATTGCTCTAGGATTTTCAGGTGTTTTATATTGATCCAGCGCATACATGTGGATCAAACCAAATAAATGTTTTGCCTTCTCAATTTTGTTGTGTTTTTCAAGATAACGTACATAATTATGGCCATTATTAATTGCTATATTTAAGTTTCTAAATCCTTCAGAGTCTTCCTTTAATTTTATGTCTTCAATGACGTTGTAAAATTTTATATGGTCTTCTGTATTTTTCATTCCCATTCTTTTGTATAATGAGGTTACATAAAAATGAACATTTTGTTCAGGCACATATTGATACTGAACTTCGGGAAAACCTGGGTAAGATTTAATCTCATCATTAATGGCTGAGCTTAGACGCGCGCGAAAAGCTCTGTTGATCGGACATGCCTCATTATCAGATCCATAATCCATGATCGCTTCCTTTTTAACATTATATCCATCAATGGTTTTCCCCGACTCATGAGCAGCTTGAATAACACTAATAAGGGTTTCAGAGTCCGCGATGAGTTCATTAAGGAGCTGAGCATTTGCTGTAGGCATGACAGGCGTTGTTGCAGGTCGGGCTGCTGCTGCGGCCTGAGGCGCTGCGGCGGCGGCGCTCTCCTCTCTACGATTGTGTGGATGATAAACAGGTCTTGCGGCTGACGCGGCAGGTTTTGGGCCTAAGATCTCTCGGGCAAGGGCTTTTTGTTCTGCTGATACATTATCAATAATCTCTTCATTAGAAATGCCTGCGGTTTGAAAGTTTGCAATTAATTCAGCTAGTTCTTGGCGCGCAAGTTCAGCATCGTTTGCAACTGGACCTGCAGTAGCCGCGGCAGCTTGAGCCGGTTCTTGTGCCGGGGGAACAACCTGTAGTTGAAGCGCGGCAGGTAGATTACTTGTCCAAAAATCAAATACATTTTGGTTGATAGGCATTTTCTTACCTGATGAAGTAACTTCTTGATCGCCAAATAAAATGGCCACAGCTAAATATATATCTGACTTAAAAGTTTCTGATTTTAAGTTGATCCTATCGTTAAAAAATAATTTCGTTGCTTCTTGTTGGCTTAATAGAGCATCATCAAGCTTTACACTCTCTAAATCATGTTTCATTGGATCAAAATCAGGAGAGAAATAATCCGGGAATTTTTCCGCAATGGCGTTTTTCATGCCCGATTCATAGCTTGCGCTGCTTTGAATTTCAGTGGTGAATTCTTTTATGAAATGATTAAAAATATTTTGAACAAGCTGGTTTGCACGTGCTTTGTACCGATCAGCACCGGGGCTCTGATGAATTTTACTAAGTTGTTGTTGAAGCAGATCTTCTTGTAGGTATTGTTCAAAAGGTTTTTTGAACTCTTCATTAAAATAGTGCTCGGGATATATTGGTAAAAAGTCATTAAAACGTTTTTCTGCAGCTTCTTTTACCCCCCGAAAGGAATCACAAATTATGCGTGAGAGCCCTTTTTCATCTGCGGTCAATTGATCATAATTGATTTGCGCAAAAGGGTTTAAACAAATAAAGCTAAGAGTAAAAGCAAAGTATTTTCTAATGTTCATAATAAATCTTTCTAGATTGTTAAAGCTCATATAGTAATGCATGTTTTATTTGTCAAGTTTTGTCGTATATAATTAATTTAGGGACTCCCGTGTCTAGGCCAGACCCAAAATATTTAAACATGTTAAATTTTCTCTAAAAAATAATACTGAATTTACAATGATATAGATTGATTATTTTTGTATATTCTAGTTTATTCTATTTTTTCACAATTTTTTCTCAATTATCCCCGTACTATGAACTTAGGTAGCAAGGAGGATGTTATGAAAGATTTAGGAAGAAGTGGTTATAGAAAAATACAGCAGTGTGGAGTGGCTGTGCTCCTAGCGGGTTGCTTGGCTTTTAATGTACAGGCCAACTTTCCAATAGATGCAGATGACGACATTAAACGCGGTATTCAATTACAGGTATTGAAAACAGATACAGATAAAGAGAATAGACATGAGTCTATCAATCAAAATCAAGGAATGACAAAAATTGTTTATGAAATTCCTGATCAAGCGTTTCAAAGGCCACTAACTCCCTTGGGAAGCTTAAGAAGAATGGTTCGTGGAAGTTAAGTGAGCTGGTGGGCTTTAAGTAGAAAAATTAACAACCTTAATGTTTTGACTTGAATCTTTGATAAAAGCTTAAGAATACGCTGCCCTTTAACGGGGGGGCGTTTTTTGTTTTGGAATAATAATTCTAATAAGTAAACGTAATACATAATTTATCAGCCTACCTACGCTTCCAACTACGCCAAGGCTTCGTTGGACAAGCAAGCTTTGGTAGGCACTCCTAGCTCTACCTCGCTCCCGGCCTGCCGCCCGGAGCTCGCAGAGCACAGGGTGGCGGAGGGAGGGGGATTGGCTTTGCCGCGCCTGCGAATCAAAAGCTGACGCTTTGATTCTTGTCGTCGAACCCTTGCG
>MDTA01051004.1_pt1 | contig 11706 bp, 8 predicted proteins | sample 811151 | NCBI WGS metagenome assembly MDTA01 (sample SAMN05326648, study PRJNA326480) | marine metagenome | isolation source: seawater | place: Indian Ocean: South | collected 2010 | reverse complement strand
GAAAAACATGTTATAAAACATTACTTTTTTTTAAAAATAATAATCATTATCAATTATGAAACCTAAAAGTTTAGAAATTTTCATTCCTGGTCCTGCAGGTCGTCTTGAAGCTAAATATTATAAGAACCCTAAGTTTGGTTCTCCAGTTGCAATTGTTCTTCATCCGCACCCGCAGTATGGAGGCACGATGAACAATAGAATAGTTCAGTTAATGTACAACATATTTTTAGAAAATGGTTTTTCTGTTATAAAAGTAAATTTTAGAGGAGTAGGTAAAAGTGATGGAGTATTTGATAACGGTCAAGGAGAATTATCAGATGCCGCTGCAGCTTTAGATTGGATTGAAAGACAAAATTTAGATTATAGTCAGTGTTGGGTTTCGGGTTTTTCTTTTGGTTCACTTATTTGTATGCAATTGATAATGCGTAGGCCCGAAGTAAATAATTTTATTGCCGTATCTCCTCAGCCAAATGTTTATGACTTTTCTTTTCTAGCACCATGCCCAACCTCTGGCCAAGTAATTTATAGTGAAAATGATGAATTAGTGACTAAAGAAAGTATTAACGAGTTGGATAATAGAATTAAAAGCCAAAAAGGAGTGGAAGTCATTTTTTCTAAAATAAAAAATTCAAATCATTTTTTTAAGAATAAAGAAAAAGATCTTACTGTAGAAATTGAGAAATATTTGAAAGAAAAAACTGCACTAATTTAATAATTAATTATTTCTCCTCCTACACAAGGTTTTTTACAACCGGTTGTATTTGGAAAAGATATTGGCAATTTTAAAATTGATCTTATTGCTAAAAATGCGAAAGCTTGAGACTCTATAAAATCTCCATTAATTTTAAAATCATCTAAATTTTTTATATTAATACTATTCGGTAGATTTGATTTAATTTTTTCAAGAAGAATTTTATTTTTTCTTCCTCCTCCACAAACCAATATATCTTGTATGTTTTTTTTTTGATTGTTTAATAACTTTGAAAGTTCTTCCCCAAGAATACTGGCTGTAAAATCAGTAAGTGTTGCAGCACCATCCTCAAGACTAAGACCTCGCACAAAAGATATATCAAAATCATTTGTATCAAATGATATTTTTTTATTATTTCTATTCATATAAAGCTCTTGGGCTTGTTCAAAAATTATTTCATTTTTTGTTCCAACTGAGGCAAGTTGACCATTTAAATCAAATTTTTTATTAGAATTATTTCTTACCCAAGAGTCTATTAGGCAATTTCCTGGGCCAATATCTCTGCTTATTAATTCAGACAAATCAATATTATCTTTAATAATTGTAATGTTTGCTATTCCGCCGATATTTAAAAAGCAAACTGGTAAATCAATTTCACTTTTTTTAGCAATTAAATGGTGAAAAATAGGAGCAAGGGGAGCACCTTGACCACCATTATCTATATCATTTTTTCTAAAATTAAAAACGACTCTTTTTTTTATCAATTGATTTAACAACTTTCCATTTCCCAATTGTTTTGAAATTTTATCTTTAGGGTTATGATAAATAGTTTGGCCATGAAAACCTATTACAGTGTCTTCGCTTAAATTTAATTGATTTATTATTTCTGCATGAAAAATTGTTATTTTTCTCTCTAAATCTTTTAACTCTTTATCAAATATTTTTAAGTGTTCGATATTGTGAATTTTATCTTTTAAATTGTGAATATCTTTAAATATGTGAGTATCGTATTCAAAATATTTGTCTTTAATGGTTTCATATTGATTAATCCCATTGGTCTTTATAATCGATGCATCTACACCATCCCCAGAAGTTCCACTCATTAATCCTAAAGAGACCCAATTTTTTTGCATATTTTTATTTATTTATAACTATTTTTGTATAATAGTTGCTGAGTCAAATATCACTATGAAAAACAAATTTTTACAAGAAATGAAAAATCGTGGATATTTAAATCAGTGTACAGATTTAAATAAACTAGGTGAAATATGCAATAAAAAGTCAATATCTGGCTACATTGGTTTTGACTGTACTGCAAGTAGCCTACATGTTGGAAGTTTATTGCAAATCATGATTTTAAGACAAATGCAAAAGCACGGACATCGACCAATTGTTCTTTTGGGGGGTGGAACAACAATGATAGGCGATCCTTCAGGAAAAGATGCTACTAGAAAAATATTGAATGAAAGTGAAATCAAAAAGAATATTCAGAGTATTAAAAAAGTTTTTATTAAAATTCTTGATACATCAAATAAAAAAACATCCCCCCTATTTGTTAATAACGCTGAATGGTTAACTAAATTAAATTATATTAAATTTTTAAGAGATATAGGTAGTAGTTTTACAATAAATAAAATGCTTACATTTGACAGTGTAAAATTAAGATTAGATAGGGAACAATCTTTAAGTTACATGGAATTTAATTACATGATTTTACAAGCGTATGACTTTTATCAACTATTTCAAAATAATAATTGTATTTTACAAATCGGAGGATCAGATCAATGGGGCAATATAGTAAATGGAGTTGATCTTATTAGAAGAAAATTACAAAAGGAAGCTTTTGGTTTAACATCGCCGTTGATAACTTTAGCTTCAGGATCAAAAATGGGAAAAACTGAAAAAGGAGCAATTTGGTTAAATGAAGATAAATTGTCTTCATATGATTATTGGCAATTTTGGAGAAATACAGATGACCGTGATGTAAAAAAATTCCTTTATTATTTTACAGATATAGAAACACAAGAATTAGAACGTGTTATTAAAAAAGAAAATAATATTAACAATCTAAAAATACTTTTAGCGAACGAGGCTACAAAGATACTTCACGGAGATACTGCTTCAAAGAAAGCTGAACTAACAGCTAAAGATACTTTTGAAGGAAGGGGTATGGGAACAGATTTACCTGAAATTACAATAAAGTTAAGTGAGGTAAAAAAAGGTATAAAATTTTTAGATTTTATTGCAAATAATAAAATTTTACCTTCAAAAAGTGAAGTGCGAAGGGTAATAGCTAACAAAGGTTTTAAGATTAACGACTTTTTAATTGAGGATGAAAAAAAAATAATTGAAATGAAAGATTTTAATAAAAATTTCTTAAAGCTTTCTTATGGAAAGAAAAAACATTACTTAATAAAAATTATCTAGGATTTTTTTTTTTATCAATTATTTTTTGTATAAACCTCGGAGTTAAAGTTTTTATTGGATTGATCGTAGTCTTAATTTTACCTTTTGGACCTTTCATTTTAAAACTTATTCCAAATAAACCCTCTCCAACTTCTTTTGGTATTATGATATTCCCTATCACTGGTATTTTTGAAATGAATTTGTTAAGCGTTTTTGCAGGAACTAAAGTTCCTCTTAAGCTTGTTAAACCGTTTTCATCTAAATATCCCTCCATTAAAACTGACATACTTGGGCCAAGGGCCAATATCTCATTTAATTTTAAAAAATTTCTACTTTTTTCCATGTCTATTTCTAGTACATCAAAAGATAAGCCTTCGCCCTCTGCTAAATCAACTAAACCTCCTAGATCTGCTAGAGACAGTAATTTTATTACTCCCGGTGCATTAACTAATTTAAAATTTTCAATTTTCAGCTTCGAATTAGATTTATCACCATCAATTATGGAACTAAAAAGAAGCTTACCGCCTGATAAGCCTTTAAAAAAATTATACTCTGCTAATAATGGTCTTGTTAGGTCAGAATAAATTTCTAAATATTTTCTTTTACTTTTTTCATCTATTTTCATAGAAATATCTAAAAAATTATTTCCACCAAAATCACCTTTAGACGAAATTTTAATAAACTTTCCTTCGCTTATCTCCCCAATTAATGAAAAGTCATTTAATTTTTCTGACATTGGGACTTTAATTTCAGAAAAATTTATTTCGATCTTATTATTTATTTTTTGAAAAATATTTTTTTCATTTTTTTTTGTGAAATATTTACCTAAATTACTTGCATCAAACTTCTTACCTTTGATTATAATTTTTTTTCCATTTTGAATAATAAAATCATTATTAATAGATTTGATAAGTATTTTGTTGAATGATAAAAGCCTGTCTCTCTTTAATATCAAGTCTTTAATTTCAATTAAATTTTTTTGTTCTTGATATTTGAGTTTATTAATCTTAAAATTATCTTTATTCTGCTCTATATTCATAGATAAATTTGCAATAGAATTTTTTGATTTTTTAAAATTTATCAAATCTAAATTTAGATCATTAGAGTAATCAAAATCTAAATTAAAATTTGAAGACTCTTTTGTAAAATTGTTATCAAAATCTAAATTTAAAAAATTTATATTATCAATTGAATAGGTTCCTTTTCCATTAAAACTAACATTTTTTGGGTCAATAATTGTTTTAATTTTTAAGTCGGAAAAAAAAATCTCGTCTATAGTTCCTGAAAAAAGTTTATTTGTAATTGGTTGGTTAAATCGTATTTTGCTTTTTTTAATCTTACCATTTAAATTGTAATTATAATCTTTCACTTTGTAGGTTTTATCGAATTCAATAAATATATTATTACTTAATTCAGCGTTAAAATTATCAATTTTATTTTGAAAATTTAATTGATTGAGAAGTTTGGCATATTTATCTAATTCTTTTTCTTCCAATTCAATTAAAGAATAAAAATTTGAATTTAATTTGATGCCATCATTTAAATTTATTTTTAAATCTCCATCAGAGATATTGATCCCTGGTATTTTACCATATAATTTTTTGATGAGAATATCATTTTTATCAGCAAAAAATTCTAAGCTTGTATTTGTAATTTCTAAATTACTAAATAAATCAATTTTTAAATTTTTTATTTTTCCTTTAGCAATGAAATCTTTTAATAATCCATCTTTACTTAAAAAAATTTCTATTTCGGAAACTAATCTTCCATCTTTAATCTTATTATTTAGTAAGCTTTTTAAATTTGATGGTTTTAAAATTATTGATAATTTATTTAATTGAGAAATATCTAGCTCTTCTAAAATAAGGCTTATTTTTTCAATTTCTTTTTCAGCCTTAAATAAAGAAAAAAAATTAATAAAAACTTTTATATTTTGAATTGGAATTATTATATTCTTGTAATTAATTTTTGGGTTTTCAGTTTCTAGAAATAAACTTATTTTTTTTGGATCAAGTTTAAATGTAACAGTATCTAAATCTAATACAATATTTTTTGTCTTTGAAGCTTTTTCAGAAATAAGTTTATTAAATTTATTTGTTTTAACGCCAATTGTAGACAGTGTTATTATAAGTAATGTTATTAAAAATATTATAATTATAATAAAATTTATAATTAATTTTTTCATTTTTTATTTTTGATTCCTTCTTCAATAAATAAATCAATATTACCGTCTAAAATACTCGATGGGTTTGTGCTTTCTATTTTATTTCTTAAGTCTTTGACTAATTGGTAGGGTTGTAAAACGTAAGACCTAATCTGGTGCCCCCACCCTATATCTGTTTTATTAATTAATTCTTTTTGATTTTCTTCCTCTTTTTTTTGCATTTCGTATTCATATAGCCGCGCTCTAAGCATTTTATAGCAAGTTTCTTTATTTTTATGCTGTGACCTTTCATTTTGGCATTGAACAACAATTTTTGAGGGTAAATGTGTAATTCTTACAGCGCTATCAGTAGTATTTACATGTTGGCCACCAGCACCACTTGATCTGTAAGTGTCAACTCTTAGATCTTTTTCATCTATCTTTATACTAATTTCATCCTCTACTGCTGGGTAAACCCAGACGCTTGCAAAACTTGTATGTCTTCTAGCTCCGCTATCAAAAGGTGATATACGTACAAGTCTATGAACACCCGACTCCGATTTCATGAGTCCATAAAGGTAATTACCTTCAACTTTTAAAGTTGAGGATTTTATTCCAGCTTCCTCACCTTTGTGCTCACTAATTATAGCATATTTAAATTTTTTTTTGTCAAACCACTTCATATACATTCTACGTAACATTTCCGCCCAATCCTGACTTTCAGTTCCTCCTGCCCCAGCATGAATTTCCAAATAAATATCGTAGTCATCATTCTCGCCAGACAAAAAACAATTTATTTCGCTTTTCTTGATTTGAATTAAAATTTGTTGAATTTTATTGTTACAATCTTGTATAGTTTCTTCGTCTTTTTCTTGAGATGCAAGAGTGTGTAAATCTATTAAATTATCTAAATCTTTGCAATATTTTTTGTATGAATTAAGTATATCCTCAAAAAATTTCTTTTGTTTGACAGTTTTTTTTACTAAGTTTTTATCTTTCCAAAAACTTTCCTCTGAAGAAATTTTCTCTAAATCTTTTAGCTTAACTTCTATATTTTCTTTATCAAAGATACCCCCTGATGTTATTTAGGGAATTTTTTACTATTGATAATGATGTCTCAAAATTTTCCATTAATAAAATTGTCTGAACTTAATTATTTTATCACGTCCATTTGTTGAAATTAAATTATTATTATTAATGTTGTTAATATCTTCTAATTTCAAGGCCTCAATGATAGAGTTTTTATCACCAGGTGACGCTTTAAGTCCTGAGTCATAGTTTAATGATGTTAAATATATATTTTCCGGAATTTTGAATTCTTCAAAATCTTCTTTAAATAAAGCTTTTTCTACAAAATCTTTAAAAATTGGCAATGCAGCTTTAGAGCCTGTCTCAAATTTTCCTAAAGTTTTTGGACTATCATAACCAACATAAACTCCAATTACTAAATTTGAGGAAAACCCTATAAACCAAGCGTCGTAATTATCATTAGTGGTACCAGTTTTGCCAGCCAGAGGAACATTAAGAGATTTTAATTTTTTAGCAGTTCCCCTTTGGACAGCTCCCTGTAAAATTGAGGTCATTTGATAGGCTGTTTCCTCACTTATTACCTTTTCGTTATTAATTTCAATTTTTGGCATCTCAATTTCATCATTTATAAATTTATCACAACCGATACATTTTGTACTTTTATTTTGAAAAATTGTTTTTCCTCTTCTATCCTGTATTCTAGAAATAAGCTTTGGATCAATTTTTTTTCCTCCATTAACAAATGGTGCGTACGCAGAGGTTAAATTTATAAGCGTAGTTTCTGCTGCACCTAATGAGACAGATAATAATTCTGGTATTTCCTCATAAATATTTAGTTTTTTTGATAAGTTTAAAATTTCATCTAATCCTAAAATTTTTGCAATTCTTACTGTCATTAAATTTCTTGAGTATTCAATTCCTTTTCTAAAAGTAGAAGGTCCGTAAAATTTTTTTCCATAATTTTCAGGTTTCCAGTTTTTTAACCCCACACCTTGACTTTCAACAAAGGGTGCATCGAGTATTATAGAATTGGGAGCAAAACCTTTTTCTAAAGCTGCAGCATAAACAATCGGTTTGAAAGCTGATCCGGGTTGTCTTTTAGCTTGAGTGACTCTATTAAACTCACTTGTTTTAAAGTTAAATCCTCCAACTAAAGCTAGTACATTTCCATTGTAAGGATCTATAATTATTATACCTCCGTTAACTTTTGGATATTGTTTTAAATGCCAAAAATTTTTTTCTTTTTTAACGAATACGATATCACCTATTTTGTGAATATCTTGAATTGTTTTTTTTTTGGGTATTGTCCATTTAATTTTTTGAAAGGATAAAATTCCCTCTATAATTTTTTTTTTGTCATTAATTGTTTTGAATCTTAGTTCGTTATCATCAGAAGAAATTATTTCTGCTAAATTCCAGTTTAGAGTTGGATCAATTTTAAATTGATTAATTCTATTTTTCCAATTTTTATTTTTAATTTTGTTTGTTACTGGTCCTCTCCAACCTCTTCTACGATCATAATCTTCAATGCCTTTTCTTAAGGATTTAAGAGCTTGAATTTGATAATTGATATTAAGTGGCGTACTTATGCTCAAACCCTGAGAATAAAGTTTTTCAAAACCATAGATTTTTTTAACGGTACGTCTAACTTCTTCAGTATAAGAGTTAGCCTCGTTAACTATTTCAATCTTTCTTCGCTTTAATTTTAATTTTGAGTTTTTAAATTTATTAAGTTCTTTATTTGAAATAAAATCATTTTGTTCCAAGTTCTCCAGCACTAAATTTCTTCTAAACTTTGCTAACTCAGAAAATTTATAAGGATTATATTTACTCGGTGCTTTTGGTAGAGCTGCTAATAAAGCTGCTTCTGGATAATCTAATTCTTTAATAGACTTATCAAAATATTCCAGGCTTGCTGCAGCAATTCCATAAGCTCCCTGGCCCAAATAGATTTGGTTTAAATAAAGTTCCAAAATTCTTTCTTTGGTGTAGGCTCTTTCAATTCTAAACGCTAAAATTGCTTCTTTTATTTTTCTTTTCATGGAAACTTCATTTGTAAGTAAAAAGTTTTTTGCAACTTGTTGAGTAATAGTTGAAGCACCCTCGAGCCTTTTATTTTGTGAGATATTTTTTATATTTTTAATAATTGCCCTTAAAACACCTTTTGCGTCTATACCAGGATGTTTGAAAAAATTTTTATCTTCTGCTGATAAGAATGAATTTATTACTTTTTCCGGAATAGACTCGAAAGGAATGAATAGTCGCTTTTCTAAAGCATATTCTGCTATCAATTTATTATCTTCCGAATAAACTCTGCTTGAAATTGGTGGTTGATAGTTTGATAGTTTTTTATAATCAGGCAAATCAATTGAAAAGTACCATAATGTGGAAAAAACAAAAAAAATCATAGAAACCAAAAATATAATTACGAATTTTAGTGAAAAATTAAGAAATTTTAGCATAGTTTTAATTTATAGATATAATTCTGACTATCTTTGGGCATTAGTAATATATATCATTTATTTATTAATAAAATTGTATAAAATAGCTTTTATGAGATTTATAAAAATATCAAAAATGCAAAATTTTAAAGGAATTCTTTACAGATGGAAAAAAACTTATATATTGATGCTTCGCATCCTAACGAAACACGTATTGTTCTTAAATCAGATAATCTTATTGAAGAGTATGAATTTGAAGATAAAAATAATTTAAACTTTAAAAATAATATATATCTTGCAACAATTAGTAGAGTAGAACCATCATTACAAGCTGCGTTTGTAAACTTTGGTAGAGAAAGACATGGCTTCTTAGCTTTTAATGATATTCAATCAGATTATTATCAACTCCCCTCGGAAGATAAAGAAAAAATAAGAATAGCTGAAGAAAAAATTAGAGAAGATTTAAAAGATAAAACTATAGAAACAGTTCAAGAAAATCTTCAATCTGAAAATACAGCAAAAGATGAAAATAATGAAAATCAAATTGAAAAGGATAGTAATAAACAAGAGTATCGGGAAAAAGTAAAATCCTCTTTTGGGATCAAAAGGTATAAAATTCAAGAAGTTATAAAGCCTGGTCAGGTAATATTAATTCAAGTAATCAAAGAAGAAAGAGGGCAAAAGGGGGCCGCACTTACTACGTTCATATCTCTTGCGGGAAAGTATATGGTTTTAATGCCTAATACTCCTAAAGGAGGGGGAATTTCAAGGAAAATTTTTAATTCCACTGACCGTCAAAAGATTAGAAATATACTTAATGAAATTGAAATACCTAAAAGCATGGGTGTAATTGTAAGAACCGCTGGAGCGAATAAAACAAAAAATGAAATCGAAAAAGATTTTCAAAATACTTTAAAGACTTGGGAAGAAATAAAAGATAAGGCCTTAGACTCTAATGCTCCCTCACTAGTTTATGAAGAGGGCGATATAATTAAAAGAACTTTAAGAGACACTTACGATAATGACACAAAAAATGTTTATATCGAAGGAAATGAAGCTTATCGGAAAGCTAAAAAATTTATGAAAGAGTTAATGCCTAAAAATGCTAAAAATATAAAAAAATATAGGGGAAAAATACCATTATTTCATGATGCAAATATTGAAAAAGAACTTAACAACATTTATGAACCAACTGTAAAATTAAAATCTGGTGGTTATTTAGTAATAAATCCAACTGAAGCTTTAGTCGCGATAGATATAAACTCTGGTCAATCTACGAAACAAATTAATATTGAGAAAACTGCTTTAAATACAAATTTAGAAGCTGCAGAGGAAATAGCGCGTCAAATTAAATTAAGAGACTTATCTGGTTTAATCGTAATTGACTTTATAGATATGATGAATTTCTACAATAGGAGAATTGTTGAGAAAAAAATGAGAGAGAGTATTAGAAAAGATCGAGCTAGAATTCAAATTGGTAGAATAAGTAACTTTGGGCTTCTTGAAATGACAAGGCAAAGATTACGTGAAGGTTCTATTAAATGGGAAACTCAATTGTCACTTTCTTCATTTTCCCAAAAAATTTTAAAAAAGATTCAGTACTTAGCTTTTTCAAATAAAGTGAGGATAATTAATTCTTTTTTACCTGAAAAGGTAAAAAATTATATTGAAAAAAATTTAATTGATGAAATTAGATATTTTCAAAAAAAATATTCGATTGATGTTAAAATTCTTTCAGATGAAAGATTTATTATTCCAGAATACAAAATAGATTTATTGAATAAATCAAAAAAACTTATTAACACAATTGAAAATATTAATTCAATTGTACAATTGAAAAAATTGACAAAAGTTGACACTAAACAAAAAAAAGGAAAAATCAAAGATGCTTCTAAAATTAAAGATAAAGCAAAAAAAACTAAATCAAAAAAAAAGGTTAGAACACTTTGGGTAAGAAGGAAAAAAAAATTAAATTAAACCTTTAACGGGTGAGCTTGGAGAAGCAATATAGCTTTTGCTCATTCTTCCAGCAAGATAAGAATTTCTTCCAGAAGCTACAGCATCTTTAAATGCTTTTGCCATCAATATCGGTTTTTTTGCATTTGCTATTGCACTATTAATCAAAACACCATCACAGCCTAATTCCATCGCAATAGTGGCATCTGATGCTGTACCGATGCCCGCGTCAACTATCACAGGAACTTTTGATTGTTTTATAATTATAGAAATATTTATCTTATTTTGTAAACCTAATCCTGAACCAATTGGAGATGCCAGGGGCATTATTGCAGAAGCACCGCAATCTTCTAATTTTTTTGCTAATAATGGATCGTCTGTGCAATAAACCATTACTTTAAATCCTTCTTTGACTAGTGTTTTGGTTGACTTAATTGTTTCAATCATATCTGGATATAATGTTTTTTTATCACCAAGAACCTCTAGTTTTACTAATTTCCATCCACCCATCTCTCTAGCTAATCTAAGAGTTCTCAACGCTTCCTCAGAGTTAAAACATCCAGCAGTATTTGGTAAATAAATTATTTTTTTTGGATTCAAATAGTCAGTTAAAATTGGTTTTTTCTTGTCTAAAATATTTACCCTTCTTATTGCAACAGTTACCATATCTGCACCTGAGGCTTTAACAGCCTTAGCAGTTTCAGAAAAACTTTTATACTTACCAGTGCCAACTATAAGTCTTGAATTTAAAGTTTTGCCAGCGACTTTAAAGATATCTTTTTTCAACTTATCCCCCACCTATAAAATGCACAATTTCTAACTTGTCATTATTTTTCAAAATTTTTTTGTTATAATTTATCTTAGGAACTATTGTACCGTTATGCTCAATTGCAATTTTTTTGACATTTAGTTTGTATTTTTTTAAAAGTTCTAATATTGAACATTTTGATTTAATAACTACTTTTTTTCCATTTAATTGTATTTTCGCCATAATTAAGTTATTCAATATTAAGTAATTTATGAATAAAATTATAGTTGTT
>MDTA01050094.1_pt1 | contig 11706 bp, 11 predicted proteins | sample 811151 | NCBI WGS metagenome assembly MDTA01 (sample SAMN05326648, study PRJNA326480) | marine metagenome | isolation source: seawater | place: Indian Ocean: South | collected 2010 | reverse complement strand
GATAATTTTATATAAATTGATAAAGGTTTTGAAACACCTATGGCGTAAGCTAGTTGGATTAAACATTTATCAGATATTCCTGCTGCAACTATATTTTTTGCTAAATATCTTGCAACGTAAGCTGCCGAACGATCAACTTTAGTAGGGTCTTTTCCAGAAAAAGCGCCTCCACCGTGAGGAGCAGCACCTCCATAAGTATCTACAATGATTTTTCTACCGGTAAGTCCAGAGTCACCATCAGGACCACCAATAATAAATTGGCCTGTTGGATTTATATAAATTTCATCATCCTTAAGATCACTAATTAAATTTTCAGGTATTGCTTTTTTTATATATGGTATAATCAATTCTCTTACTCTTTTTTGATCCAAATCTTGAGAGTGTTGAGTTGAAATTACTACTGATGTGACTTTCTTTGGTTTATAATTCTCATACATCATAGAAATTTGACTTTTAGAATCTGGTTCAATCCCAGTTAATTTACCACTCTTTCTATCTTCTGCTATTAATCTCAAAATTTTATGGGAATAATAAATTGGTGCCGGCATAAGATCTTTTGTTTCGTTACAAGCAAAACCAAACATTATACCTTGGTCGCCAGCTCCCTCATCTTTGTTCCCTTTAGCATCAACCCCCATTGCTATGTCAGCAGATTGTTCATGAAGATGGCTTTCTATTTTGGCTGATCTCCAACTAAAACCTGACTGATCGTAACCTATATCTTTAATACATTCTCTTACTTTTTGAATTAAATTTTCTGTTTCAATTTTAGGTCCTCTTACTTCCCCAGCTAACACAACTTTATTTGTAGTTGTCAAAGTTTCACAAGCAACTCTTGCATATGGATCTTTTGCTAGATAACTATCAACAACCATGTCAGAAATCCTATCGCAAACTTTATCGGGATGACCTTCTGATACTGACTCACTGGTAAATAAATAATTATTTTTATTTTTCATTTTTTTTTAATAAAAAGAAGAACGATATATATGTAAATAAAAGTATAAAAAATATCAAATCATTTTTGTTTTTATTTTTATTATCTACAATAGGAACGTTTAACTCTATATTTCCGGCTTCATTAGGTTTTAAAAATTTTACCACCTGACCTTTGTGATTTATAAAAGCAGAAATACCCTGGTTTGTGGCTCTTATGAGATAACTATTGTTTTCAACAGCTCTAAAAATTGATTTTGAAAAATGTTGATATGGTCCGATAGATTTTCCAAACCACGCATCCTCAGATAAGTTTATTATAAGATTTGTTTTATCAATCTTCTGTATTAATTCTGGAAAAATTATTTCATAACAAATTAATGGTAAAATTTTATAATTATCTATATCTAAAGTTTTTAAATTTTTTCCTGGAGTAAAAGAACTATAGCCTCTGGTAATTGTTTTAAAACCAATCTTTTTAATTAAAGATTCAAAAGGTAAGAATTCTCCAAATGGAACTAGTTTTCTTTTATTGTATTGATACAAAATCTCAAATTCATTATTTATCATTACAAAACTATTAAAAATATTTTTTTCATTTTTTTTGTTAATACCAAATATTATTAGGTGATTTTTATTAAAATTTTTATTAAATTTGTTCTTAAATATTTTAATTTCGTCAAAATTATAGCCAGAGAAAACTCCCTCGGGACAAACAAAAATAGTTTTTTTATCTTTTTCTGGTGCGCTAAATTTAATCAATTTATCAATATTTATTCCGATTTCCTCTGGGGTTAAATCATATCTTAGATCAAAATTAGGAGAGATTATTTTGATTACTTTTTGGTTTTTAGTAATAGTATTAGATATATAATTGTCTTTCTTATTATTTATTTGAATTGATCCATAAATATAATTTGAAAAAAAAATTAATATCAAAGATGTTGCAATCAGGTAGTTAATTTTTTTTTTATTTAAAAAAAATAAAGCTGGAAATAAAAAAAGAGTTATTGTTAGAAAATTAAATGCATATAAACCTATTATATTTAAAATTTGAATTGCTTCTTCAAACCAAGACCAACTGTAAGCCCAAAGGTTCCAAGGGAAACCTGTTAAAATTTTACCTCTAATAAAATCAATTAATGAAAAGGTTAAGCTAAATAAAATTAAGGAATTTAAGTTATTTTTTAGAAATGGACCAATAGCTAAAGTGCCAAAGCCAAAAAAGAGTCCAAGAAAAACAGGCAGAACAAAAATTGCAAAAGGAATAAGAAGTTTGAAACTCTCATCAAAAGTTAAGGAGTTTGAAATCCAATAAGTACATGAAATAAAAAAACCAACACCAAAAGAGTGACCAACAAAAAATAAATTTCTTAAAAATGGCTTTTTTCTGTAAATATTCCTTGATCGTTTATTAACAAAAGTTAAAACAAAGAACAAAGATGGGAAGATAAAGAAATTAATAAAAGTTAAATTAAAAGGTTGAAAGCTTAATACACTAATCAATCCCAATAAAAAGGGAATGAGAAAAATCATAAAAACTCTACTGTTAATAATTCCTTGAAAAATCATTTGTTAATATGATTAAGTATCTTTTTTTCTAAAACGTTCATTTTTTTATAATCAGTAATTTTATAATGTTTAAATCCAAATAAATGAACTAAACCATGTATCCATAACTTATTTAATTCTGAATAAAAATTATATTTCCTGTTATCTTTAATCTTATTGAAATTAATAACAATGTCCCCAACATAAATATTTATTCTTTTTTTTATAATTTTCTTTAAAATTTCTTTTTTGAAAAAAGGGAATGAGAGTACATCGGTAGCCCTATTTTTACCTCTAAATTTATTGTTTAATTTTTTTATATTTTGATTTCCTGTTAATAAGATTGAAAATTCAATATTTTTTTTCTTAAAATATTCAAAGTTTTCAAGCTTTTTAATATATCTTTTTAAATAACTCTCTGGGTTTTTAAATTTAGATTTCCAAATCTTATTATCGATAAAAACATTAATTTTTATCATCAACTTTTTGATAAGCTTGAATAATTTTTGAAACAAGTGGGTGCCTGACTACATCTTTATGATCAAATTCTAAAATTTTTATCTCCTTGATTTTTTCAAGTATTTTTTTTGATTTGATTAATCCAGAATGTGATTTGTTTAATAAATCTATTTGGGAAGGATCACCATTAACAACTAGCTTAGAATTTTCACCTATCCTTGTAAGAAACATCTTAATTTGTGTAGAAGTTGCATTTTGAGCCTCATCAAGAATAGCAAAAGAGTTTTTTAATGTACGTCCTCTCATAAAAGCCAAAGGTGCAATTTCAATCTCTCCGGTTTCAATTTTTTTTTGTATTTTTTCAAATCCAAATAAATCATACAGTGCGTCATACAATGGTCTAAGGTATGGGTCCACCTTCTCTTTCATGTCACCAGGTAAGAAGCCTAATTTTTCCCCAGCTTCTACTGCCGGTCTTGATAAAATAACTCTATCTATTTTTTTTTCCATCAACATAGTTATAGCTACAGAAACTGCTAAAAAACTTTTACCAGTACCGGCGGGGCCTAATGCCATTATAATTTGATTATTTTTGAGAGCCTTAATGTATTCTGACTGCTTTTTTGATCTTGCGATTACTGATTGTTTAGGAGTTTTGATTAGCTCTCCTAATGGATGAATGTTTGACTCATTTAAGTTTTTTTCATTTTTCACAGAATGAATTATATCATTACTATCTATCAGATTTGTCAAAGTATATTTATTTCCCAAAAATTTAATAGCATTAGCTGTCTTTATTACAACTTCACTATCACCTTTAATTGTAAGTGAATTGCCTCTGAAAAAAATTTTTGAATTTGTTAATTTTTCAATCTCTATTAGATTTTTATTAAATTCACCAACAATAGACGCTAGCATATCATTATCAAAAATTTGAATATTTATTGTTTTCTTGTCTATTTTTTTTACTAATAATTTCTGATCTGTTTTTGAAATCTGGGACATCTATGCTGCAAAATTTTTTTTTTTATTCTCATTAAAAATACTTCCAAATAGCGTACGATGGTTAAAGCTTATTATTTTAGTTTCGAATATACCACCTGTTAGATTTGAATTACTTGATACTATTACTGAATTAAAAAACTCATCACGGCCAAAGTATTGATTTTTTGAGATTTTATTTTCAAATAAAACTTTTATCTTTTTGCCGATGAGACCTTTCCTGTAATTTATTTTAATATTTTCTGCGACACCCTGGAATATTTTAAGTCTTTTTTTTGCGTACTCCGTCTTAATGGGTTTAAGAGAATCTGCGGGCGTTCCTGGCCTAGGACTAAAATTGAAAGAATACGTATTGATAAATTCTATCTTTTTTAAAATTCTTAAAGTATCATTGAAATCTTTTTTTGTTTCACCTGGATAGGCAATAATAAAATCACTTGAAAATTTAATATTTGATTTTTTTTGCTTTAATTTTTCGATTTTTTCAATGTAATCTTCAACCGTGTGTTTTCTGTTCATCTCTTTCAAAATCTTATTTGAGCCAGACTGTATTGGTAAATGTAAAAGAGGCATTAATTTTTTTGAGCTACCATGAACATCTATTAGATCATCAGTCATATCGATGGGATGAGAAGTGGTATATCTAATTCTTTTTAAACCTTCTAATTTTTCTAGCTCTATAATAAGATCTGATAATCTTTTATTATTAAATAGGTACGCATTTACATTTTGTCCTAAAAGTGTAATTTCTTTAGTTCCATTATCTACTAATAACTTTGTTTCATCTATAATGTCATTAGATGATCTTGATAGTTCTGGACCGCGTGTGTAAGGAACTACACAAAATTTACAAAATTTATCACAGCCTTCTTGAATTGTTAAATAAGATGATATTTTCGAATTATAATTTCTTATTAAATTGAGCTGATCAAATTTTTTTATAGTTTCAAACTCTGTTAGGTTAATCCTGTCCCTTTTTTTCTCTATACCTTTAATTATTTTCGCTAATTCATGATAAGATTGCGGACCTATTACTGCATCTATATATCTGTCGTTTTGTAATATGACTTCACCTTCGGCTTGAGCAACACAACCAGCTATTATTACTATTGGTTTATTTTTATTTCTGTAGTTTTTTTTAATCCTTCCTACATCGTGATAAACTTTTTCTGTCGCTTTTTCCCGAATATGACAAGTGTTTATCAAATAACAATCAGCGGTTTTTGGATTTTCAGTTTTTTCATAATCTATTTTTTTTACAAAATCAAAAATACGATCGGTATCGTACTCGTTCATTTGACATCCAAAAGTTTTTATGAAAATTTTTTTTGACAAATTATTTTTTTATTTTTGAGCCGTAAAGCTCTAATTTATGATCGACTAACTTATAACCTAATTTTTCTGCAATTTTAATTTGTAACTCTTCAATATCTTTATCCACAAATTCAACTATTTCCCCGCTATTTATATCAATTAAGTGATTATGATTATCATTAATTTCATATCTTGCCTTCCCAGCTTTAAAATCATGTTTAATTAATATTCCTGCTTCCTCAAATAATTTTACAGTTCGATAGACTGTAGCAATACTTATTTTATCATCAATAACTGTTACACGTTTATGAAGTTCATCAACATCTGGATGATCTTTTGACCCGTAAATTTCTTTTGACTCTGACAAAACTTTTGCAATAATTTTTCTTTGGTCAGTTAACCTAACTCCTTTTTCTTTACATTTATCTTCTATTACGCTCATATAATTATTTAATTTAACTTAAATACATAGGTTTAATCAATTTATTTTCTAATTTTTTTTTAATTATTAATTTTTCAATATTTTCAAGGTTAAAGTTCAATAATTGGTTTTCTTTATATCCATAAATTTTAGCACCTGTTGAAATTTTAATACCTTTTGCCACACTTAACGAAGTTCTAATCGATGAAAATCTGCCTGGACCTTGGTTTACAATTATAGAAAACTTATTATCAACAATTGTTTTATTTATTTTTAAAAAATCTAATATAATCTTTGATAATAAATCGCTATTATGATGAAATTCTTTTATTTGATGAATGATAAATTTTTTACCAATTTTTAAACCTAAAGTGTCTTTTTTTCCTGTGCAATTTATTATTAAAAAATTTTTAATCATTGTCTTGTTTATAAATATTATAAATTCATTTTACAATTCAAATTCTAAAGCAGAAACTATCGATGACTATGGAATTATTAGCTTAATGTATCACAGATTTGATGAAAACAAATATCCATCTACAAATATTAGAATGGGAGATTTTAAAAAACATATTTATACAATAAAAGATGAAGGTATTGAATTTGTAAATCCAAAAGATTTTGAGGCAAATTTAAAAAAAAATAAAAAAAGAAAAATTTTACTAACAATTGATGATGGCTTCTCATCATTTTATGAAAAAGCCTGGCCTTTTCTGAAAGAGAATAAAATTCCTTTTATTCTTTTTGTAAGCACTAGGGAGGTTGGAAAAAAAGGTTATATGAATTGGAGTCAAATTAAAGAGATTTATAAAAGTGAACTTGGATTTATCGGAAATCATAGTCATTCACATGAATATCTTGTTGATGAAGACTTAAATTTAATTAAAAAAGATTTGTTAAAATCCATGTCTATTTTTAAAAAAGAACTTGGATCTAATTCTACTTTTTTTTCTTATCCATTTGGGGAATATAGTAATATATTTAAAAAAATAGTGAGTGAATTAAAATTTAAATATGCATTTGGTCAACATTCTGGTGTTATATTTGAATCCGACAATATGCTAGAGCTTCCGCGCTTTCCAATTAATGAAAAATACGGGAAACAAGATAGGTTTAAAACTATTTTAAAAACCTTGCCATTAAAATATGAAAAAATTTTTCCTGAGGAAAGGTATATTTATGAAAAGGATAATCCTCCTAAAGTTTTTATAGAATTTAGTAGTAATTTAATAAATTTAAAATCTATAAATTGTTTTTCGAATGAGGAGGATAAATGGAGAAATTCAAAAATAAAATTTAAAAGCGAAAATGAGTTGGAAATAATATTACAAGGTAAATTTGTAACAGAGCGAGGAAGAATAAACTGTTCTTTAAGAGAGAAAAACGGATTTTATAGATGGCTTGGTTTACAATTTGTAATCGCAGAAATTAATTAAAGATTTAATTCTTTCTTAATTATAGAGTTAGTTAATTGAACAGTTTCGAAATCTGAAAGACTATTTTGCTTAATTATTTGTTTTAAAATTTCTGTATATTCTTTTCCTGTTTGAGCATATTTATCTAATGTTTCCGTTAAGTCGAGGCCTTTGATTTTTTTATTCCTTTTTCTCAAATTATATCTTTTTTCTCTGAAATCTGCATAACCCTTATGGGTATTTAAATTATTTTTGTAAGCTTTTACTGATGCTCTTAAAATTGGAAATCTTAATATCTTATGTCCCTCATTTTTGCCTTTTGACAGAGGTTCTATACCTTGTCCTGTCCAGGTCCACTGTCCAAAAATTGCATTTCCTTCTAATGCAAATCTGGATGTTCCCCATCCACTCTCTTTTGCAGCTTGAGCTAAAGCAATAGAAACCGGAATTATATCCATACGTTTTTCTAACTCTTTCATATTAGAATTTTTTACTTTATATTCTCTTAACTTTTGTCTTAACCAAAGTTTCTCCTTTTCTGTGGTCATTTTTTTTGAGGTAATTTTTTTTAATTTTATCCTATCATCAAAGATTTTTTCATTTTCGGCTACTATAAGAGGAAGGACGATCTGTATAAAAGTTTCTTTCTTTAGTTTAGTATCCTTAATTTCATCTAAGTCTTTAGGGAATTGAGTAAAATAAATGGGTTTAACTCTTTTTTGAAATCTAACTGTCTTTAAATCGTAATCAACATCTTTGAAAAGGCTTAAAATTGTATCTGTTTTTAAGTTTAAATTTGGTAAAACAAATTCTTTTGCAACATCTTTACTTTTTTGGGTTTTTTTGGGCTTTGTCGGTTTTTTTACAATTTTTTCATCACTTGTATTTTTATCTTTAATCTTTGGTTTATTTTCTGGCTGTTTTTTTTGAGCTTTAGATTTTTCCAATTTAATTTCATCTTTTACGGTTTGATCTTTTTCTGCTATTTCAAATTCATTAATTATGTCTTTTATGTAAAAACCACTCACTATTACCAAAACTACAAAGGCTGAAGCAATAAACGTAGTAACAATTTTATTCGCTTTTCTTTCTTGAACTTGAAAGTTGTGGGCACTATTAAGAATTTTTATTGTGGTTCTGTTTATAAAATTTATTAATTTGAATATGGCATCAATAAACGATACGAAAAAATTTTGAATGTTTCTGAATATCTTAAAAATACCTTTGGTCAAAGATACAAAAAAATCTGCTATTGATCTATTTAAAGATCCTATTGGTTTTTTTATTTTTTTTGTTTGAATTTCTAGAATACTTTTATTTATTTCTGTTGGTATTGGAACATTATTTTTTTTTAAAATATGCTCAATTTGTGCTGTTGTTAAATATTTTTTATTTTTTATGTAATTATTTATGTCACTTATTTTATAAATATTAGCTAATTCAATTAATTTTTCTCTATATGATAAAATTTTTTTCATTTTTTACAATGCTTTAACAGATTTTACCTCTTTTACATAGTGACATAATAAGTTTTGAACTCCTTGCTTCAAAGTCATCAAAGAGCTTGGGCATCCAGAACAACTCCCTTGAAGTTCAACTAATACGATACCATTTTCAAAAGATTTAAATTTAATATCCCCACCATCTCTTGCAACCGCAGGTCTAATTTTTGTGTTAAGAATTTCTTTAATTTTTTTTACAGTCTGACTATCATTATCACTTTCACGCTCTGAATTGTTTGCTAAAATTGGTCCCTTGTTATTTTGAAAATAATCATTTATGTGAGAAATGACTGTAGGTTTAAGTGAGTCCCAAGAAGTTTCATCATTTTTTTTTACGGATAAAAAATTTTTTGATAATAGAACCAGCTCCACTCCTTCAAAATTCAATAAATCTTTGATGAATGGGTTTCTTATATTTTCTAAATCCTTTTTTTGAAATTCTTCTGATCCAATTTCCGATATAGTTTTCTCGGAAAGAAACTTTAAAGAATTTGGATTAGGCGTTATTTCAGTTGTAATCATGAATATTATTATATTATATTAAGCCAACTATATCACGTATCTTTTTTAAGTTTTCCTCAGCTTTTAAATTAGCTTTTTCACTGCCTTTTTTTAAAATTTTTTCTAAAAAAATTCTATCTTTAATCATTTTTTTTATTTCCTTGCCTATCGGACATATTTTTTCTACAAGTGCATCCGATAAGTTTTTTTTAAGATGAGTAAAGTCTTTCCCAGACATCTGCTTTAAAACTTCCCCTACTCTTGTGTTAGTCATATCTGAATAAATAGTTATCAAGTTTAATGCTTCGGGTCTTTTATTAAGCTCTACTTCGTTTGACGGTATAGGTTCAGAGTCTGTTTTTGCTTTTTTTATCTTTTTTACAATTTCATCCGCATCGTCCTTAAGATTTATTCTTGAATATTCTGATTCCTCTGATTTACTCATTTTTTTTGTTCCATCTCTTAAGCTCATGATTCTGGAAATTTTTTTTGGTATTAAAGGCTCAGGTAAAGGAAAAAAATTTTCAACTTTAAAATCATTATTAAATTTCTGAGCTATATCTCTTGAAAGTTCTATATGTTGTTTTTGGTCAGCTCCTACTGGAACATGTGTAGCTTTATACAATAATATATCTGCTGCCATTAGATTGGGATATATATAAAGACCGACACTTGCTTTTTCTTTGTCTGTTCCGGCTTTATCTTTAAATTGTGTCATTCTATTAAGCCATCCAACTCTTGAAACACAATTTAAAATCCAAGCTAATTCAGCATGTCCACTCACTGAGGATTGATTAAATATAATGCTGTTTTCGTGATCGAGTCCTGAAGCAATAAATCCTGCGGTAGTTTCAAGAATATTGGATTTTAGTATTTTAGGATTTTGAAAAGTTGTTATCGCATGTAAATCAACAACACAATAAATACATTCCATTTTTTTTTGTAAAGAAACGAAATGTTTTAATGCTCCAAGATAGTTTCCTAAATGAAGATTACCTGTGGGTTGAACACCTGAAAAAACTATTTTTTTATCATTCATACACGATAGTTATTTTTGTTTAGTTTAAGCACTCCTAAAAGGTTACATATTAATAAATAAATCATTGCTGATGATAATACAATAAATAATAAATAACCGAACTTAAAGAAATTTGAATATAATAATTGTAAATTAAAAAAGTTTATAGCGAAAATCAAAAATATAGACATAGCTGTAGTTGATAATAAGATTTTAGAAAGATTTATTATATTAAATTTTTTAATATAAAAATATTTCTTATTAGAGAGTAAATATAGATAAACTATGCTACCCATCCATGCTGAAATAGATGTTGCGATAGGGATAATAATGAAACCAATTTTCTTGAAGAAGAGTAAGCTTATAGAAACATTTATAAAAACCATAAAGATTGAAATATAAAAAGGTGTTTTCGTATCAAATCTTGCAAAAAAAAGATTTGCAAATATCTTCAAAACTGCAAAAGCTGGAATGCCAAAGCTAAAATATTTTAAAGCTTCTGATGTTAGTCTCACATCTTCGATGTTAAACGATCCATACCCAAAAAGAGCGTTTATAATTTCCTCTGATGCTATATATAAACCAGCAAAAGCTGGCACTGAAAGTAGAAGTGAAAGTTCTAATGATTTATTTTGAATATCATGAACTTTTTTGAAATCTCTTAATTTCAGCGCTGATGACAAAATCGGCAGTGAGACAGTGCTTACGGCTATACCAGCTATAGCTAAATTAATCTGATAAATTCTATCAGCATAGTATAAATAAGAAACTGCTCCAACTTGGAATGAAGCTATTATAGTTCCAATAAGAATGTTAATCTGGGTCACGCCTGACGAAAAAATACTCGGCAATAATCTTTTAACAAAGAATTTAACTTTATTGCTAATTTTGGTCTTAAGTTTAATTGATGGTTTATAATATTTCCTTGTAAAAAATATTAAAAAGATAAGTTGTACTAAGCCAGCAAAAGTTACGCTATAAGATAAATTTTTTGAATAGTTTTTATCATAAAGGTATGAAAAAATTATCGAAGCTATCATTAATAAGTTTAGAATTATTGGAGCTGCAGCTGCTACTGCAAACTTATTGTGCGAATTTAGAATTCCTGAAAAAAAAGATGATAAACTTACTAATAGCAAAAAAGGAAAAGTTATTCTTGTTAACTCTATCGCAAGTTTAAATTTTAATTCATTTTCAATAAAACCAGGCGCAATAAGAAAAACAAAGAATGGTGTGAATATTTCAGCTAGTATAATAATAAATAGTAATACTAATGAGATTAAAACTAATACTTCGTCAGCAAATTTTTTACCTGATTTTTTACTTTTAATTTTTTCTGCAGAATACCCTGGTATAAAGGCAGCATTAAATGTTCCCTCCGCAAATAGTCTTCTAAAAGTATTTGGAAGTCGAAAAGCTACAAAAAAAGCATCTGCATAAATTGACGCCCCAAGAAAAATAGCAATAAGTATATCTCTGAAATAACCGAGAATCCTACTAATAAGGGTAAAAAAACTAAATACTGTGGTCGTTGACAATAAATTCATAATAAAGCCAAAATTATCAGTGATTAATTCTCATTTATAT
>MDTA01060900.1_pt1 | contig 11709 bp, 7 predicted proteins | sample 811151 | NCBI WGS metagenome assembly MDTA01 (sample SAMN05326648, study PRJNA326480) | marine metagenome | isolation source: seawater | place: Indian Ocean: South | collected 2010 | reverse complement strand
GTTCGGGCTCCACGTCGTGCACTCGAGATCGCAGCAGCACACGAACGCGCTCTGATCGGACGTCTGCAGGCACGAGTTACACTGGGGAATGCTCGAGCACGATCCGGCTTGCGTCTGTTGCCCCGGGTTTTGGGGTGTCCCGACACCCGGCTGGAACTGTCCCGGCTGCTGCCCGGGAAACTGGCCAGGCTGCCCGGGAAACTGCCCCGGCTGCCCGGGAAACTGCCCGGGAAACTGCCCGCCGGGAAACTGCCCGGGAAACTGTCCTGGAAACTGTCCTGGAAACGGCGCGCCGCCAACCCCGGGCTGGAACTGTCCTGGCTGGGGCGTAAACGTCGGACCGACGGGCCTCGGCGGACGCGACGGGAAGCCCGGCACCGGCGGCGGCCTCTCCGGCCTCGGAGGACCCGCGGGTGGTCTCGGCGGTCTCGGCGGCTTCGGCGGTCCCGGAGGCCTGGGCGGGCACCCGTACGGCAGAGGCCTCGGCTGTTCCCACGCGCAAACCTGGAGTTCTTCGTTGAAGTAGCTGAAGTCTCCGTCCGCGCAGAGGTACGTGGCTTGAGAGAGGCACCCCTCGCCCGCCTCGCAGTCCCAGCACGCGTAGTAGCGGCGGCAGTTGCACCCGGCGCAGTCGCACGCGCATTGCGCGGGCGCGGCGTAGTACCTCGGTTCGGAGACGTTCAGGCAGAAGGCGTCGGGACCCGCGGAGCTCGCCCCGCCGGTGCGCGCGCGTGAAGTTTTTCCACCCGCCGACGCCGTCGCCCGTCGCGGGTTGCCGAACATGTCCAGCCCCAACGCGTCCGCGACCGCGCGCCAGAACGACTCCGCGGGGAGCGCATCCTCGACGCCTCCCCCGCCGCTGACGTCCACCTGCTCCGGCTCTTCCCTCGCCGCCGCGACCGCGTCGTTGTTTTCCTCCTCGTCGGCGACGAAGACGAAGGCGTCCTCGTCGAGGTCGAAGCCGTCGTCCTCGTCGTAGTCGTCGTCGAATCGTCCGGGCGAGGCGATGGGCGAGGGCGCCGCGCGGGTGCGCGCCGAGGCGCGTTGAGCGAGTATCGCGAGCACGACCGCGGCGAGCAGCAGCCGGGGCATGTCGACACTGCGACGACCCCGACGACACCGGGAAAAGCCCAAGCCTCGTGGTGACTGGCTGCTGGTACGAAGCTTGGAAAAGGGCGAAGTTTTCGCAGCGCCGATCGTGTTTTATGAGCTTTTTGCGTGACGTGGCACCTTTCGGACAAATGCTTCCATAGCCTTCTGTTCCGAGTTCATGGTTACGGATAATTCCTTCCCAAAGCGCAAACAGTCAGTGAAATAGGCAATTGCATCGCTATCCATTCGAGGGTCACAGACCTCGAAACGCTCTCCGAGCCTCAGGAAATCCATCTATTATTCCCGGAAAGTGCTTACGTAGCCCGAGAAAGGTGCGGAATAAAGCGGCTCAATCGTCGCCGGAACGAGGCACAACGCACGCGTCGCGACCAAAGCCGTCGCACCAAATCCAACTCTTCGAGTCGGAAACTTTCGTCAGAGACACAAGATGAGCGCTCGTGTCACCGCTCAGCCCACCATGGCGTCCGGCGCCGTGAAGATCGGCAAGTCCTTCACCGGCAGCCGTCAGGCTGTCGGCGTGTCCGGCTTCGCCGGCAAGCCCCTCAAGGCTCGCGCGGTGTCCATGGGCCGCCGCGTCGCCGCCCACCAGCCCCTCCGCGTCGTCGCGGAGAAGGTCGTCGGAATCGACCTCGGCACCACCAACTCCGCGGTACGTACCCCCTCGCGTCGCCCGCCGCGCCCGCGCTTCCGGCGTTCCTCGGACCGGCATCAGCACGCACGCGTCGTTTGGAGCCTGCTTTTTTTCAGGGTTGGAGGGTTTCGGTTCGCGGCCGCGAGGAAGCGCGAACGCGCGATGTCTCGGGCGTGCGCCGACCCGCGGACGCCCACATCATCCTCGGGCGTGACCACGGGGCGCGTCCGGCGGGCGGTGCCCCGGCACGCGCCCCGAACCACCGCACCCGAGTCCCCACCTGCAGCGAATTAATTGGGTGCCCCTTTGCGGCCGCCGACACCTGCTCGACGCGTCCAACAAACTCTGATCGCCTCGTCTCCTCCCCTATCCTCGCAGGTCGCCGCCATGGAGGGTGGCTCTCCCACCATCGTGACCAACTCCGAGGGTGGCCGCACCACCCCCTCCGTCGTCGCCTACGCCAAGAACGGCGACCGCCTCGTCGGCCAGGTCCGTTCGCCCGCACCCCCCGATCCGTTATCCACAAACCGGCGCCGACGGCGGTGGAAGGAAGCTTCTTTTCCGCGCGCTCCGTTGACATAAATTCCAAGACCCCGTCGCTGACCCTCGATGCCTCTTAATTTCCCCCACAGATCGCCAAGCGTCAGGGCGTGGTCAACCCCGAGAACACCTTCTTCTCCGTCAAGCGCTTCATCGGCCGCCGCTGGGACGAGGTTGGCGAGAAGGATCGCGAGGTGCCCTACACCGTGCTCAAGGGCGACACCGGCAACGTGAAGATCAAGGGCGACACCGCCGGCAAGGACTTCGCCGCCGAGGAGATCTCCGCGCAGGTCCTCCGCAAGCTCTGCGACGACGCCGCCGCCTACCTCGGCGACACCGTCACCAAGGCGGTCATCACCGTCCCCGCCTACTTCAACGACTCCCAGCGCCAGGCGACCAAGGATGCGGGTAAGATTGCCGGCGTCGAGGTGCTCCGCATCATCAACGAGCCCACCGCCGCGTCCCTCGCCTACGGCTTCGAGAAGAAGTCCAACGAGACCATCCTCATCTTCGACCTCGGCGGTGGTACCTTCGACGTCTCCATCCTCGAGGTTGGCGACGGCGTCTTCGAGGTGCTCTCCACCTCGGGTGACACCTTCCTCGGCGGCGACGACTTTGACAAGCGCGTCGTCGAGTGGCTCGCCGCCGACTTCAAGCAGGCTGAGGGCGTGGACCTCATGAAGGACAAGCAGGCGCTGCAGCGTCTCACCGAGGCTGCCGAGAAGGCCAAGATGGAGCTCTCCTCCACCGCCAGCACCGCCATCTCCCTCCCCTTCATCACCGCCACCGCCGATGGCCCCAAGCACATCGACACCAACCTCTCCCGCGCCAAGTTTGAGGAGCTCTGCGACGACCTCATCACCCGATGCAAGGTGCCCGTCGAGAACGCCCTCCGCGACGCCAAGCTCTCCCTCGACGACATGGATGAGGTGATCCTCGTCGGCGGCTCCACCCGCATCCCCGCGGTTCGCGAGCTCGTCAAGAAGCTCACCGGCAAGGAGCCCAACATGTCCGTCAACCCCGACGAGGTCGTCGCGCTCGGCGCGGCTGTCCAGGCGGGTGTCCTCGGCGGCGAGGTGTCCGACATCGTCCTTCTCGATGTCACCCCGCTCTCCCTCGGTCTTGAGACCCTCGGCGGCGTGATGACCAAGCTCATCATGCGCAACACCACCCTCCCCACCTCCAAGTCTGAGGTGTTCTCCACCGCCGCGGATGGCCAGACCTCTGTCGAGATCAACGTCCTCCAGGGCGAGCGCGAGTTCGTCAAGGACAACAAGTCCCTCGGCAACTTCCGCCTCGATGGCATCCCCTCCGCGCCCCGCGGTGTGCCCCAGATTGAGGTGAAGTTTGACATTGACGCCAACGGCATCCTCTCCGTCTCCGCGGTTGACAAGGGTACCGGCAAGGCGGCGGACATCAAGATCACCGGCGCCTCCACCCTCTCCGAGGACGAGGTCGAGAGGATGGTGAAGGACGCGGAGTCCAACGCCGAGGCTGACAAGGCGCAGCGCGACGCCGTCGACACCAAGAACTCCGCCGACTCGATGTGCTACCAGACCGAGAAGCAGCTCGAGGAGCTCGGGGACAAGATCCCCGAGGACACCAAGGAGAAGGTCAAGGGCAAGGTTGCCGAGCTCCGCGCCGCGGTCGAGGCCGACGACCTCGCCGCGATGAAGGAGAAGCAGGAGGCGCTTCAGCAGGAGGTTATGGCGATGGGCCAGGCCATGTACCAGGGCGCGGGCGCGGGTGGCGCGCCCCCCGGCGGCGAGGGCGGCGCACCCCCCCCCGGCGGCGACTCCAAGCCCGACGACGTCATCGACGCCGAGTTCTCCTCCGACAAGTAAGTGAATTATTTGCTTACGACATTTGCCGGGGAGGGGTGTTGCAGTAGTCGATCACGCACTCGTCAAAGATTCCCGGGCGGCGTTCGAGAAGACGTCCGGGGTTTTAGAGCGTTGAGCGCGGCGGAGAGAGGCGGGAGTTTTTTTTGCGCATCCCGTCTTCGACCTGCCGCGAGCAGCATTGTCCACATAGTCGTTCAAAACCGCTTGCCTGCTCCCGAGCGCGGCGCAGTATCGTCACGCGCGAGGGGGCGTAACACGTTATTAATATGGAAGCCATTCTTTGCATGCACACCGGCGGCCGGTCTTCCTCGGGCTGTTTTCGGTCGGTCGACTAAAATTGTCCGAACCATGTTTCCTGTTGCCCGAACCGCCTGGGAAAAAACAGGGTTTGCGACTCGTCAACGGCTACCGGTTTCACGTTGCTCGCCTCGAGGGTGTTGCGCGAAACGCCTTTTCCCCACTCGTCCGGGCGCGCGCGGTGGAAGGCGACGCCGCGGGGGACGATGCGCGACGACGGCGGGATGCGAGTCGGCGGCTCGCAGGCTGACGAGGGAACCTCGCTGCTTGTGAACTCGGCCGGGTCGAGCGGATCTGTCAATGGCGCGAAGTGGGACAGGAGGCTGGCGCGTTGGGCGCGCAAGGATCTCAGCGCCCGCGTCCTCCTCGCCGTGGTGCTCGGGATGCTCGGCCTGGCGTCCTCGTCGATGCTGGTCACTGTGGAGTCCGCGAACGACGGCGGCATTCGACACAGCTGGATCCAGAACCTCGCGATGCACGGGGATCCGCACGTCGCGGTGCACGTGGCGGGGGACGTCGCCAACAGCATCGCGAAGCTGAGCGAGCCGCGCCTGGTGGACGTGCTCTCCTCTGAGTTCAGCGAAGCCATGGAGGGGAGGCACGTGAAGGCACTCCGGGAGAAGTGGGCGCGAGGCGAGTCGGACGGAGATGACCGTCGGGTAGACATGAAGTGGATAGAGGTTCCTCGATCGGAGGCGAGGGCATCGCGCGAGGCGGCGAGGGCGCGCGCGGAGGACGTGTTCGCATCGCGCTTCGGTGCGCAACACGCGTGGGCCGCGGCCGATCGAGCCTCCGCGCGCGTCAGCGCCTCGGGAGCGTCGTGAGCGCCATCGGCCGACATTAGACCTTATCATCAGGCCCCCGGGGACACACGTGCGGAGTCACGAGGCTCGCCGCGGAGGGGATACGACATAGCTAGACGACGAGAGACGACGCGCCTCGCTCCTACCCGCGGGGGGGAGGTCGGTTCTCGCAAACATTTAAACATATTATTCAACAGCCGGTCGCCGCTCTACCGCACCTTGATCATCTTCCCGGCGCTTTTCCTCATTTGCTTCTTCTCCTGCTTCTTCTTCCACGCCTCCTTCTCCGCCGGGGTCATCTTCGCCAGCTTCTCGTCGAGGATCTGCGCCGACGTCTTCTTCTGGTTAGCCTTTAGATCCTCCTTGAAGTCGTCCTCCTTGCGCTTCTGGCGAGCCGCCGCCGCCTTCTCGCGCTGCCCGGGCGTCAGCTGGACCCTGCCCACGACATCCACGAGCGCGGGGACCATGTTCATCACGTCGGCCATCGCGCCCGCCACCTTCTCGGGCTCCGCGGGCATCGTGAAGTGAAACCGGAGCGTCTTGGGGTGCGGCGGCGAGCCAAACTTGGGAGGAGCCTCGTCGGTGCAGTGCACCGCCACGAGCGACGCGAGGCCGTTGGCGACCCAGGTGGACTCGCCGATGACCTTCACCACCTCGGGGGTGAAGAGGATGTCGTTCGCGAGCTCCGCGGACTCCGCCTTGATCACCACGTCCTTGTGCGTCACCCGTTGGCCGTGGTCCCGCTTGGGTACAAACGTCTGGCACAGCTTCTTGAGGTCCTTCTCGCCCTCCGCGCCCTGGAGGTTCTCGATGAGGTCCTTGGGCCCGAACGCGAACACGGAACCGGGCTGAACGCACTCATCGTTCATCAGACACTCGATCACGCAGTAGTTGGGGATCGATCTGCCCTGAAACGCGGTCGCCGCGGAGTAGAGATCGTGCCTGGGCTGGAGCTTCAGCGTGATCAAGGCCCCTTGGCAAAATCTGCGACCGCTGCACCAGATCTTGTACTCATCGGATGCCTCTTTGGACAGCACCGAGCCTTTCCTGGGCGGCACCTTCTTGGGGATGTCGCCGACGGACGCAAACTGGGATTTGAAGATGCCGTCCTCCGCGCAGAAGGCGTCCTCGAAGGCCAGCGCCAGCTTCTTGTTCTTGGCGTCGCCCACGAGAAAGTTGACGAACCAGAGGGTGATGATGATGAGTCCGATGCCCTCGTACCGCCACTCGAACATCGGCGGAAAGTTCTTGAACTTGGCATACCGGCGCTCTTCCACGCGGATGCGAGCCGCCGCCTTCTCCGCCTCCTTGTCAACCGCGTCGAAGACCTTGCCGGTCGCATCCTCGAGCCGATCGGACTTTTGCTGCGGCGCCATGAACTCATCGTCATCGGCGTCCCAGTCTGCGCCGCTGGCGTGCGCGCCGCGCGCCAGGAGGAGCGCGGCGAGCAAAGCGCACACTGCGAACAACCACCATCGGCCCCGCATGCCTGACGCCATCGTGCGCGTGGGTGAGTTGTGTGCCAGCCGATCCGCGAAAAGCGCAACTCGGTTGGGCTTTTATTACCAGGCAGGCAACGGTCGAACTTTTTGCTAACAAGTCAGAAGTGAAGGCTCGCTCGCTTGGACGCGCTCTGGAACGTCCCCCTCTTCCACTCCCCCCTGTGCACCTCCTTCAGCGTCTTCCTCATCGTCTCCGGCCTGCAGGGCTTACCCAGCGTCCCGTCCATGCCCGCGTCCCTGGCCTCCTGCTCGTACCCGGGGCCGCCCTCGGCGGAGAGCCCGACGATGATCATGGGCCGCGCGTTGCCGGCATCGCGGAGCTCGTCGCCCGTCTTCGATGACCGGTACGCGCTCTCCATCGCGCGAATCTCCCGCGTCGCCGTCGCCCCATCCATCACCGGCATCATGGAGTCCATCAGTATCAGGTCGTACAGCTTCCCGCCCTGTTCCGTTCTCCGTCTCACGTGCGCCACAGCCTCGGCGCCGTGCAGCGCCACGTCCAGCGTGACGCCGCTGCGCTGAAGCGTCGCCTTGACGATGCGAAGTTGGAAGTGGTTATCCTCCACCACCAGGACGTCGAGACCGTCCAGTTCGTCGTCCTTGAAGCCGTGCATGACTTTGCTCGTCGACGCCGGTTCGTTCGACCGGCCGCCGGATTTGGCGACGGCTCGTTCCGGAACGGCGTCGTTTCGCGAGCTCTCGTCCAACCGTTTTCGCGGGCTCGGGCTCCCGTGAAACGCGCCGGTTCGATCCTCGTCGGCGTCGTGACTGGCGCGCGACTTCCTGTGTTCGGAGTTGGCGCGCGTCAGGTGCTCGCTCTCGCCGAGATCCTTGAACCAGGCGCCGGACGCGGAGTGGTCAAACTTTTCCCTCCACCTCTCCGCGTCGTCGGGGTTGGCGGCGTCCTCGCTCGGGGTGGCTCGTTTCGACGGCTCCGGCGACGCAGGGTTCGCATCGTTCGCGGCGACGCGCGCGAGGACACCGCACAGTGCCTCGTGCACCTCCTCGCCCGTCGCGTTCCTGGCGACGACGACGACGTTGGAGTCGTTGGCGTAACGTTCGCGACTGACCGGTTTCGGGTCGCCGACGTCGTCGCTCGCGTCCGAGGAGAACATGACGACGGACCCCCGCGCGCCGGCGGCGGCGAGGAGGCGCTCGTGACGCCACGAGTTCTCGTCGTCCCCCTCGTCGTCCGCGGCCATGACCAGCACCGGGTAGGTGTCGTCGTCGGCGGCGAGCGACGCGAGCTGCGACGCCGCGTCCGATTCGTCGGCGCATCGACCGACTCGCGCCCCGAACGAAATCAACGACGACGCGACGTGTTCGACGTGGTTGGCGGACATGGCGCCGGCTCCGACCGCGCCCCGCGCCCGAAGGAGCACCGCCCCCACCGTTCGTCCAGTGGGAAGCGGCACGACGGGCACGAAGTCGCACTCGCTCTCGTCCCGCGACGTTCGAAGCAGCGGCACCGTGAACGAGAACTGATCGCCGGACGCGTCTCCGAGCGCGTCGGATTGGCGCCGAATCAGTCGACCGCCCATCGCCGTCACCACAGTCTTGGCCACCGTCGTGGACAGATCCAGCCTGCGCCGCTTGGTGAGCTCCTCGGCCTCGAGGGCGGATGCATCGCTCGGATGCGAATCGACGCGACGGTCCAGAATCAAAGACGCGGTGAACGTCGCGTCCGTCCACTCGGGCAGGTCCGACTCACGGCGTTCATCGCGGGACTCGTTCGGGTCGATGACGGGCGCAATCTCCATCTTCCTCGTCGCGCCCAAGCTCGCGCTCAGCCTCACGCACGGCGGCGCGCCCCTCGCCCGCGCGGCCTCGACGCCGCCCGCCCTGCGAACGACGGAGGGCTGCGCCGCGGCGGTTTCGCAGAGCGTCGCGAGGGCTTGTCGAAGCAGCCGGGTGTTGGCTCGAAAGTGCTCCGAGTGCGTGGCGGCTGGGGGCGAGATCTCGCACGTGAGCTCGAACCCGACCGGGATGTTCGCCGCCTTGACCACCAGATCCTGGAGCTTACCCAACGTGAAGACGCTGCTCGGCGGGTCCTCGTCGTCGTCCCCGTCGAAGGACTCGCGGCTGACGCGGCTGAACCTTCGACCCGGGGTGGGAAGCATCGGCGGCAGCGGAAACGCTCGAGAGTCGCCGCCTTCCTTCCGCCACGCCACCCGCGGGCCGACATCCTCGCCCTCTTTGCCCGTCATCATCCTCCCGCGCGCGTGTATCTCCCCGTGTACCTTGCTGTACTGCGCCGCCTGGCTCACCAGCTCCCTCATGGACTCCGCGCTGGTCAGGATGGCCCTCTGGAACCTGCGAACCTGCGAGGGCGTCTTTTCGCCGCTCTCGTCGTAGTCGGCGCTCATCCGTCCGTACCCGACTATGGCGTCCAGGGGCTCCTTGAGCTCGGCGCACACCGCCCTGATGTACTCCCGCTGTTCGGCGACCTGCGCGTCGGTTCGCCGCGCCGCTTCGTCTTCCGCCAGGTCCATGATCCGCCCGCAGCTCGTGACGTACAGCATCGTGCAGCTGAACTTTGCAAACGCGTCCCCGATGGCGTACCCGAGATCGAGCCGCGCCGCGTCGATACGTCCGAACACGTGCAGAAAATACGCGGTCGGGAACACGCACCACGCCGCGACGTTACACACCGCGAGCGCGTATCCGAACTTGGCGTCCTTCCGCACCCCCGCGATCGCGCTGTACGTCGCCGAGCCGGCGAGGCAGCGGGACAGGTGCGAAATCACGTACACAAACGCCGCGACGCCCGCGACGAGCGCGCCGTTTCTCACCGCGGGCGGCGCCGGCGCGAGGTTAGCGATGAAGCACCCGCACACGATCATGAAGACGTCCGCCTGGACCAGCCGGGCTGACGGCGGGGGTATGTACACGCCGTCCGCGCCCCTGTGCCTCTCGAACAACTTGACCGCGGCGCCGACGTAGTCCACCGGGGGTTCCCTGCTCAGCGCGTACAGCTGTTTGGCCAGCACGATCATGACCGGGGTGCCGAACAGCCACTCCAGCAGCCTCAAGCCCGATATGTTGAACCCGTCGGGGGAGGACACGTGCCAGTTCTCGCCCCGGACCATCTGCAGGTGCGCGAACGCCGCGCAGGCGTTCACGTACGCTGCCGACTGAAAGTGCCTCGATCGATCGGGCGACGCGGTCATCGCTGCGTTCACCAGCGCGAAGGCGGTCGCCGCGACGAACATGGCGGCGGCGAAGACGGCGACGTCGCGACTGCCGCCGATGGACGCGTCCGTCGCCGCGCACGTGCCCCCCGTTCCCTTCGCCCCGGACCCGCCGTCGCCGATGGGGCACCCCGCGAGGTGCGGTGCGACGAGGGCGTTAACCGTCACGAGCGCCGCGAAGAGCGCCAGCAGGGTCGAGCCCTGGATCTCGTCCCCGCTCGATACGCGGGGACGACTCGTGGTCGTTGCCATCGCGCGGCGTCGTCCGCCGCGGCGCCTCCGCGTCCCGCTCGCGCGTGCGCAGCGCCAGTCCCGTGTGTGAAACTTCCCGAAAGGCACGTGACGGAGCGTATCGAGGACCGCCTGACCGCGGTCTGTGACTCGTCAGACGTGGATAACATCGCGAGTTTGTATGAGTTTCAGTCAGCGGTTTTTTAGAAATTTGGTCATCGGGTCGCAGCTCGAAAACCAAGTTTTCACTTTGCCTCCATCCAACCTGGTCTCCAGTCCCCGGACGCTGACCACATCGAACGCGCGCAGCGTCAGGCGCGTCGCTCAGGTCGAGTGTCGCCTCGAAGCGAACGAACACACAGGTGCGACGCTCGCTTCTGCTCGCTCCCACAGCCCGAACCCCGGGTCGAGGCCCCGAAGGGGAACCCTAATAAAATAATCCGTTCGCCTGCGGCTGCGGGGCTGTGCGAAAAATCGACCCGCGCGGCCACCCTTTGCCGCGCTGATCCCGCCCCGAGGCCGCACCCAGCCGCTGACGAACTTTCCATCGCACCATTCAGGTAACGATGTCGCGCTTCATGTTCAGCATCGGCACGGTACTGCGCGAGACCGGCCAGGCGCTGGACCGCATCGGCTGCTCCATGCAGGGCAGCAACGCGTTCCGCGAGGCCATCTCCAAGCACCGCACGATCATGGGAATCTACGAGAAGACCCCGGCGCTTCCCCGCGCGGGGTTCATCGCCCCTTCCGCGAGCGTCATCGGCGACGTCTCCATCGGCGAGAAATCCTCCGTCTGGTACGGCGCCGTCCTCCGCGGCGACGTCAACTCCATCCGCATCGGCGCGCAGACCAACATCCAGGACAACACCGTGATCCACGTCGCCAAGACCAACGTGGGCGGCGTCGCGGCTCCCACGATCATCGGCGACCGGGTCACCGTGGGTCACAACGCCATCCTCCACGCGTGCACCGTGAAGGACGACGCGTTCATCGGCATGGGTGCCACCGTCATGGACGGAGCCGTGGTGGAGAGCGGCGCGATGGTCGCGGCGGGTGCGCTGGTCACGCCGGGCACCGTCGTGCCAACCGGCCAGCTGTGGGCGGGGGCGCCCGCGAAGTTCATGCGCGAGATGACCGCGGAGGAGAAGGCGTTCACGGTGACATCCGCGGAGACGTACGCCGAGGTCGGCGCGGTGCACGCGGCTGAGAACGACAAATCGTTCGAGGAGCTCGAGTACGACAAAGCCGCGAGGCGGATGGCTCGAGAGAGAGACCCGGACTACGATTCTCACCTCGGCATCGAGCGCTCGCAGGTCAAGGTCCAGGTCTGAGCCGCTTTCGCCTCGGATTCGTTTTGAACGCGCCGATCGATCCGAGCACGATCGGGCGATTCGTCCGTATTTTCTCCGCGTGGCGACGTGGTTGTACCTTGTGCTGTTATAGAACCCTTCCTTCGTAAATTGATTTTTGACTCGACTTTTACACACTCTGTTCTGCTAAGTGAACGCTAAGGGTCCCGTGACGCCCAATCGCTACTCCGTCGCCTCGGGGTTCTGT
>MDTA01114571.1_pt1 | contig 11711 bp, 12 predicted proteins | sample 811151 | NCBI WGS metagenome assembly MDTA01 (sample SAMN05326648, study PRJNA326480) | marine metagenome | isolation source: seawater | place: Indian Ocean: South | collected 2010 | reverse complement strand
CCCAACACGAGCTTTCTCTGTCCCTTCCAAACGAAATTTAACCTGGTCTTTCAACAGTTCCGCAGCACGATCAAGAAGGTCCACATCAACCAAACGATCAGCTAAGCGGCGAACCATTTCCGCACCTTTCTTGCCTGGGGGAGTCAACTCCTTAAACTCATCATAAAGTGCGATAGCTGTAACAGGGGACATACTATTTGCTTTGTCTTCAAGGTAAAGACCTGCAAAAAAATCTATCATTTTTTGAGTTACTTCAGCTGCCTCCTTATAGTCTCTAAAATGGGTTGCTGCCTGACGCATGGTCCGCAATCCATTGCGGTAGTCACCCACATTCACATATAAGTCCCCTAAGCGACGCAGTAGATCAAATTCAAATCGATCACCTCGCCAAGCGAATCGAAGCTTCTCCAATTCCTGAATTGCCTCAAACTCGTCAATAAGCTCCTGCTCTAAGAGCAATTCCATGCGAGCTACAGCCGCTTTAGCACGACTTGGTCTGTGCGGGCCATTTTGTACTTCCTCCCATTTGTTAACTGCGCCATCAAAGTCTGCCGACAACTCCAACACACGGCCCTCCACGTACTGAACTTGGCTCATTTCCTCCGGATCTGGACCTAAATCAATGGTTCTCTTCAGGTATTGTTTGGCACGTCTTATATCACCAAGTTCAACTGCCGCTTCAGCAACGAGTGTTCCTAGCTGAATATTAAGTGCACGTGGGTACGGCCGGATGATGACTGCAGACCTGCGTAAATTAGACGCTGCACCGAAAAGGTCTCCCTCATAAGCTTGGAGAGCTGCTCGCCAAAAACGCGCCTCGTCATTACCGTTTAAGTTTTTATTTTTCAACTCTTATCGCGCATCATCATAACGGCCCATCAAGACATTAATTGCACCACGAAGGCCAAGAAATTCAGGGCTTTTCGCTATTTGCGGACGTTCCTCTGAAACGACTTTTAAGACGCCAAGAGCCTCTGCCCCAAATCCATTAGAAAAATAAAAACGTGCTAGCTCCATGCGCGCAGATTCCTTATCGGCCGACGTTGCTGTCGCTGCTGCTAATTGATATTTCTGCTTTTCCTCTTCAAACGTACTCAGATTAGTTTTTCTCCATTTTTTAAGATCAAATAGGCGTGTCAAAGCGCGAAATGCTGGGATTTTATCCTCTTCTTTTTCATTGGATTGGACCCCGGGTATATTAGATACTGATTGAACTTCCGGTATATTGGATATCCTCAATCCAGAAGAGCTTGTCATCGAAACTCCTTGCCGGAGTGTTCGTACTAGCAAGTCATCAGTACGCGGTTGCACAACCAGTCCCTGAGAACTGGGTAGAATTCGTACTTGCGGGTAACTGCGTTGCTTTTCAATACCGTGCCCAATAGGGATAACTGGTACTACAATTAAATTATCCCCTATTACTGGATCTGTCATTGAGATCGCGTCTCCAGGCTCCGTAATTGGGACGAAGATTCGAGCGCCAATGGGTGAATTTGGTTGTGGTGCTATTTCAAGATCCGTGGCGGGAACAAATGGTTGTTTACGGAACTCTAAAATCCACGCAAGCCCGTCGCGTTTTATAGTTGGGTTAATGCCTGATACCGTAGCAACCCTGAGTAAAGTTGCCTTTTCATTTGATAATTGTTCAACATAACGAAAGATATTCCCCGCAGCTTTTTTCAAGTCCTCTAAGTTCATGTTAATTTTTTTGTCAAACACAATCCAAAGGTGGCTGTAACGTCTAAATACAGCAGCAGCGACAGGGTCGTTCCAATCAAACCGAATGCTGATAGCATCTGACCCACTATCAACAGAAGACAGTTTTACCTCACCATTGCTTTTAGCCACACCTGAGTTGACATCAACATTCTTAACCTTACTAGTCTCGTTGAGTGAGTTTTGGTTACTCTTGACTAGATTACTTCCTTCAACTGGGCTCGGTGGTGTCAATGCCCTTAACTTGCCTGTTTGAGAAGACATTGGCGGAATCTTTGGGGCCAAGCCCTGGTCAACTGGCTTTGGCAATAATGCAGTAGGCGGCTTAACAGCAGCTTTTTTTACTGGTTTAGACTCGGGCTGTGCATCAGGCTTTCCCCCTGTTTTTTGAAGCCCCCTTTTGGGCGCTTTGATCATTTTCAACGGTAAAGGTTCCCCAATCGGCTTCATGACATCAACGACAACCTTAGTTCCAGAGAGAAAATGCCTAATACGTGACGTTTCAGGAATTGCTATCCTTGCCAAAACGCCACCTGCGGTGTTTTTAGAGTTTATAGATGAAATTAATTTTGGTAGCTGACGCTTTAAGCTAACTAAATCAAGACGTGCCGGACTCGAAAAAATAATAGTTGCCTGTCCCGCTGTTTGTTCGAGCCGGTAAGGAACCTTTTGCGGCCAGTCAAATACAATACGTGTGTATTTTTCATGGATTCCACTACGCACATTAATTTTAGGCCCACGAGGTAGCGCCTCCTCATTAATATCTGCAGAAGGCGTTGAAATTGTTTCTTTTTCCAAAGTTGTAAGCTTATTCGTCTGAGCAGCATCTGTGATATCAATAACTACTGTAGTTCCCACATCGAATCCATAAAAATCAAAGTCTTCTTTCATGGTGAAAGCTACGCTGCGCCCATCAGCCCCAGCAGCTGCGCCACTCAAATACTTTGACAAATTTTGCACTACACCAGATAAGGAGGGCTCTATTGATGAGCTAAAGCTGACAACAAGTTGATCTCCAACTATTTTAATATTGAATGGTACAAGCGTTGGCCAATTGAATACGATACGACCATAACCATCATGTGTGGCTGCACGCACCTGAACCGGCTCAGACTTGGCCTTAACAATAAAAAGACAAAGAGCTGTACTGATTATTATAAAGGTCTTTAAGCAGCTGTGTTTCAAACCACACCGCATCAAAAATCCCCAACCGTTGGGTAAACCACAATGTCGATTCGTCTGCCCATTACACGACGCTCTTCATTCGGTATATTGGGCAGTTCCATAAAGCGGCCAGATGCATATCCAAAAGAGATTATATCCTCTTTGTAGCCTGAAAGTTTAAGTGCATTTGCTACGGCTGTAGCGCGTCCCAGTGAAAGTTCCCAGTTAGAGGTATATTGACTTTCTATGAGTGGAGTTGGGTCCGTATGACCATTGGTCCCAATTTGATTTCCTATGTTTGCAAGTATACCCCCTAAATTAGAGAGTGCTCTCTTTGCATCAAATGAAAGGACAGCATCGTTAGTTTCAAAAAGTCGATCTCCAGGCAAGCCGATTACAAGCCTGTCCTCAAAACGCATCAATTGGGCATTTTTCAACAGATCATCATTTGCCATTGCCTTTTCTAAAACTGAAGCCAGATAATCAAGATTAATAGCCCTACGCATACTCAAGGTTGAAATATCGAAGCTAGATGCTGCCTCTTTTTGTGCCAAGTGTTCAGATGGCTTAAGACTTTGAGACAATGCAGAGGTAATATTGTTCCAAGCATCCATCTTTGGCGCTGACATTGAAAAAAGCAAAACAAAAAAAGTTAGCATAAGCGAAACTAGATCAGTGAATATAAGCATCCAACTCTGATCTGCTTTAGCAGCAGGAGCTATGACATCCTCTTCTTGATTAGAGAAATTACTACTCATTTAACCTTAACATTATCTGTTTTTACAAAGTTTAGGTAAGTGTCTTCTATGCTGCGAACATAGAACCAAATAGTAACAATTTTAGGGTCACCAGGATTGATACCAACAGTAACGCTATCAGGTGGAACACCCCTCGATAGCATTGCTCGTGCGAATTCTCCCGCTCTAGACATTTCAAGCGTTTGGTTTTCGGGTAATACATTACCCTCTTTATATTGAGTACCAATGATAAACTCTATATCAAAGCGAAAGCCTGGAGGGCGGGCGCTCAACGTGGCCACTACACGATCGAGAAATGGATGATTTATTTCTTTTACTTTGGATTTAGCTTTTTCAAACAAGACATCAGATTCTAACTTAACTCGCATCTCACGACCAGGCTTAATAATTTCTGCAGAAGTAACTTGGATAACCGTCGAAAAGATATTGGTTATTTCTCTCTGAAATTGTTGACCCTCTTGTTCTTTACCCTGACTGTTGCTGACAAAAGTCAACTGCGGATTTGTGATTGAAACAGTTGAAAAAGTAGAGGCAAGGCTTTTCAAAGCTGCCTTTGACTTTGCAATTTCAAGTTGGGAAATACTGACCATTATGATAAAGAAAGCAAGTACAAGCAGCATTAAAGCAAGAAACAATGCGACACTACTGTCGTTTTTTTCATTTTCAATTGGATCATCAAACTCCTCTTGCAAGGGCATCCGATCCTAATTGAAACACACTAATAGCGTGTTGACTTCCGCCTGAGATTTAACTTTATCCTCCACTTGCAGGAAATTAAATAAATCTTTCTCTGTCACTGTCTTTGCAGTTTTAGTAGAAGTTGTCTCTTTTGGGACATCAGTCTCGGATGGGCTTTCGAATCCAAGAAACAAGATTAGATGAACCACTTTCTTTTGAATGTTCTTGACAGTGATAGCTACCTCACTAATTGGTTGGCCAATAATATTTAGAAAGCCAAAATCTTCGAAGGTGTTGTTTGTTTTCATCATAAGTATTCTAATTTCTTGACCATTAACCAAATGTAAAAATCATCTAATAACAAAAATTCTAAATCAAACTACAGAAGTTTAATTTGTAATGTCCCTGCTATAACCCACAATGACGTATTTAAACTAACCAACTAAAATAAAAATTAATCTGGCAAACCTCTCTTCGATCATCCACCTACTTTCAGAGCACCACTTGGTAAACTTCTTAACCTTGACAACTCAACTGTTATTTCAGTCGCTCGTACTGGATCCATTTTTGCCATAATTGGGGCTAGTCTTCGTGCTCCCATACTTTCTGTGACCATAAGTAAGGTTTCCATATCTAGCTCTTCAAAAATACGTGCTGCATTCTTTGGCTTCATATTTTCATAAATTTTGACAAGGCCTTGAATTTTCGCAAGCTGATCTGCTTCGTATGTTTTGACCAACTTCTCAATTGTATCTTGGAAATTTTGCAGTTCAGCTATTTTTTTGTCTATTCTCTCCTCTGCAGCCTGTAATAAACCCTCTCTCATCAGCATTTCTTTTTCCTGAGCCTCCAGTGTTTCTCGGCGCTCAGCAAGGCGTTGAAGTATATCAATTTCAGCTTGGGTCAACAAGGCAGGATCATTTGTTCTCAACACAGTGTCCGCATCTGGAACACCTGCTTCAACGGGGTCTTGTTCAATTTTAGCTTCTTCTTTCGGTGGATCCTCCTCATCTTTGGCTTTTTCAATATCGGTGGCACTATCTGAGGCATCTCCCTCAGCTTGAGCTCTAGCCTCAGTCACATAAATAGCATTACTTACAGAAACTTTGCCTTGTAAAACGCCAGATACTCCATCCCAAATGTTACCAATACGGACACTCAGCATCAGAACAGCGGAAAAAATCATTACCGAAAGAAAACGAATTCTCATAATATATTTATATCCTCGTGATTTTGCATACTATTTTGCCTGTCGTAGAGCTTCGAGAAGGTCTTTTTCTACCTTTGATTTTGGTTCATTGGAGCTCTCATGTTTATTATCTGTATCTGATTTATTTTCGATCTTTGTACTGTCGGCATTAAACGAACCACGTGCAGCAATTTCTTTGGAAATATTGTCTAATGATCCTAAAACTTTTTTGGGAACTGACGATTTTGGCTCATTTTTGTGGGACCTTTCTCTACGTACACCCTCTTCAAGACGATCAGCAGTGAGGGATCCCCTTTCGATCAATAAAGTTAAATCATCTCTCAAAGACTGTGCCTGGACAATACTTTTCTTCATTTGAGAAGTGCTACTTTTTAGACGTTTGATCCCATCATCAGCCCGAGTAGTAGCCTGACTAAAATTCATGGCAAGCCGCTCAAGCTCATCTTTATGCTGCCGCAAATTACCTAACTTGCGATTAAGTATTATCGCATAGCCTATGGCTGCGACCAGCAATACGGCAAAAGCAATCTCTAAACCCAATGAAAGCATCTTTTTCAGCCCTCCTCATCAGTGAGCAGGCGCTCTTCAATCATAACAGCCTTTTTTTCACCTTTGCGACCCATTGTACCAGCGTACAGATCCACATCACCAATGCGACATTTGACCTTTGAAGTTGGTGACGCACTCAACATCAGTTGTGACCCCACTTCAAGGGAAAAGATCTCACTCAGCTTCATAGAAAATTCATCAAGAACGACCTCAAGATCAACCCTTGTCAACCAGCATTCTTCTGCCAAATGAGTTTGCCATAAGGAGTTACGGCTAGAACTTTCACCTATGAACATTTGAAGCAGCAGCTCGCGAACCGGTTCCAGTGTTGAATAAGGGAGAAGCATTTCCATACGACCCCCCCGGTCCCCCATTTCAACACGTAATTTGACTACGATAGCAGCATCGGACGGTCTTGAAATAGTTGCGAACCTCGGGTTGGTTTCTAGCCTATCAAATTGAAAATTAACTGGGGTCAAAGGTTCAAAGGCAATAGTCAAGTCAGATAATGTTACATGGACCATGCGTTCCACCAGTGAGCGTTCAATAGCTGTATAGGGTCGGCTATCAGGAGTGGCCGAAATTCCACGTCGCTCCCCAAGCAGCACATCAACCATTGAATAAGTCAAGCTTGAATCAACGGTGATTAAACCAAAATTATCCCATTCCTCAGCCTTTACAACGCTAATCATAGCTGGCAAGGGTATTGAATTCAGATAGTCGCCAACACGTGTAGAGGCTATACCTTCCATAGCAACTTCAACATTGTCAGCAGTAAAATTGCGAAGAGATGTTGACATGTAACTAACTAGACGATCAAAAACAACCTCCAGCATAGGCAAACGTTCATAAGAAATGGCATTGTTAAGCATTGCTTTTACGCCGGTGTTTTCGATGTCCCGTTCTAGTTCACTAGCGTTTCCAAGGAGAGAATCAATTTCAGCCTGACTTAAAACACGAGATGATTGTGCTCCACTGGCCGTTTGTTGGTCGTCAGCATCAGGGGACACCATAGATTCCCATTCAGCAGCCAAATCATCCTGGCCGTCGCTATCTTTATCTTCGACATCGTTTTCTAATTCTGCTGTCATATTTTAACTTCCATAGTCATTACACTAGCGAAACCTCCATACGCTTTATTGGATAAGCATTTCCCTGAAAAGAACATCATTTACTTTAACCGGAGTGATTGCTGCGGTTACTCGTTTCAACAATTCTTCGCGTAATCTGTACATTCCCGCAGATCCCTTCAAATCCTCAACTCTAAGTTCCCTGAGATAAAGTTGGAAGTTACCAACAACTCTCGGCAGCAGGCTTTCTAACTTAGGTACGTCCTCCTGCTTTTCTAACTCCAAGGTGATTTTTATTTTTAGAAAAGTCGCCTCACGACCCTCCGTAGAGAGGGTTACCAACAGTTCCTCCATATCGTAGAAAACAGCATCTTTGATAATGGCACCGTCTTCAGTTTGATTTTCGTCACCCCCAAGCAGTGGATCCAACAGGCCAGTGAAATATGCTGCAGTTCCACCACCAATGAGGAAAATCAAAACCAAACCGACAATAATGAAAAGCTTTTTCTTACTACCTCCACCTTTGCCTTTATCTGATTCGCCACCCTCTTCATCTTCGCCATCAGAATCGGCATCGCCGTCAGCATCACCATCACTATCTTCATCAAGTTCTTCGTCTAAATCTTCATCGGCCATTGATTTTCTCAGCACATAACAAAAAAAGAGACCAAACTTTACGCTGATTCTTAATTAGCGTGTATATAAATGTAGGACCTGATGGTTAACAAGTGATTGAGACTAAGATACAAAAGCACATACACACTTTTCTCGCTTTTCAACCGAGCAAACAACTACTAAAACCACAAATCCGGCAAAACCTGCCCAGCAAAAGGCAAAGATCGCCTCATAAAAAGTCCTAAAAAAAACTTTCTACAAGTCCTAAACCATTGAAAACAATAATAACTTTTCTTTGGCACGCCATATGCATCACAGTTGGTGGGAACGTTAACTTATTTAGTTATTAGGATTGTAGAAAATGGAAACAACATCGCTTATAGCAGTTTCAAAACAGGCTATTATCCGTCGATCAATGAGCGTGATTGCCAATAATTTAGCCAATATGAACACCACTGGTTATAAAGGTGAAAAAATGATGTTCGTTGAACATCTGGTCCGAAGCCCGGGAGGGACAAAAATTGGGGGAGACAAACTAGCATTTGTTCGAGATATAGCAACTACAAGGGATTTATCTGAAGGCACATTCAAAAAAACAGGGAATCCACTGGATTTGGCAATCCACGGAGATGGTTTTTTTACTATCGGCACGCCAGAGGGTGAGTGCTATACTCGTAACGGTAACTTTCAGATAGGCAACGATGGTCAAATTGTGACCCGAAATGGTGACCCAGTACTATCGGAAAGTGGTGCACCATTCTTCCTCAGCCCAGATGACACACATATAGAAATTGACAGTAGCGGCATGCTTTCCACAGAAAATGGGGAGCTTGGGAAAATTGCAGTTGTCAGCTTTGTTGATAGACGTGACATGAACATAGTCGCTAATGGATTATATTCGACTACTCAACAAGCCAATCCGGCAGAAGAAACTAAAATTGCTCAAGGAATGCTTGAAGAATCTAATGTCCAACCAATTGTTGAAATGACTCGAATGATCGACATTCACAGGGCATATGAAGGAACTAAAAAGTTCATTCAAAAAGAAGATGAACGTCTAAAAAATATGATTAAGGAATATGCTCGAGTTGGATAAAACAAAGTTAATATTTAAAAACACAACAAGCAACAAAGAAAGCCAGTCCGGCAAAATAGAAAGAAGGATGGGAAAATGAGATCACTGAATATTGCAGCAACAGGGATGTTAGCACAGCAACGCAACGTTGAGGTTGTATCAAATAACCTCGCCAATATGAATACTACCGGATACATGCGCAGAAGGACTGAATTTCATGATCTGCTATACCAAAATCTGCGACGAGCAGGTTCTACATCTTCAGATGCTGGCACCATTGTCCCCTCAGGAGTGGCAATAGGCCTTGGAGTCAAGCTGGCAGCTGTTTATCGAATCCATGAACAAGGGAACCTTAGCGCCACAGACAACACTTTTGATCTAGCGCTCCAAGGAAAAGGCTTCTTCCAGGTGGAATTACCCAGTGGCGAAACCAGCTATACTCGAGACGGCACGTTCCAATTAAATGCTGCGGGAGAAATAGTCACGCATGACGGATACAAATTACTGCCTGGTATTACAGTTCCCAGTAATGCAGTTGATGTTACGATTAACGCAAGTGGTGAAGTTCTTGCTAAAATTGAGGGCCAGGTAACGCTTTCTAATGTTGGACAAATACAAACTGCACTTTTCCCCAATTATGCAGGACTTCAAGCTATGGGCAACAATTTATATATGGAAACTCCGGCATCTGGAACTGCAACCACCGGTGCTCCTGCTTCCACGGGCTTTGGTTCCATATTGCAAGGTTTTTTGGAAACTTCGAACGTCAATGCAGTTGAAGAAATTTCCAACCTAATTTCCGCGCAACGTGCTTATGAAATGAACTCGAAAGTCATTCAGACTTCTGACGAAATGATGGGTACCGTTGCCAATATGAGGTAAGAAGATAGATTATGAACAAAAAACAAAATGCTAAAACTAGCTACCTAAATCTATACCTAGGCATATTGCTGGTTCTGACCTTATCCTTTCCTGCCACAGGAAATGAGAGAGAACCGTCGCAAGAATCAAGCATTATAGAGCACGTGGTATTACGACAAAATGTTATTGTCGATAGCCACCTGATCCATCTGGGCGATCTTTTCAAAGGTACTAGAAATAAATCCAACATTGCCGTTGCCTACGCCCCTGAACCAGGGAAAAAAGCTTTCTTTGATGCCAATTGGCTTTACCGTGTAGCGCATGGCCACGGACTCAAATGGCGTCCCATGAGCATGAAACAAAATGTTCAAGTAAATCGTAAAACTGTAACTATCGAGCGTGATGAAATAGAGGACTACATTTTTGCAGCACTAATTGATAAAGGTGCTGATCCAGAAATGACACTAAAACTCAGTAACCGATTTATTCAACTTCACGTACCCTCAGGTTCTGAGGCTATAATTGAAGTAACAAATGCCAGCTACGATCAACGGACTAAGAGATTTTCTGCACACGTTTCAACACCCGGTTCCAAAGCAATTCGAGTCACTGGGCGCATGCAAAAAATGCTTAATATACCCGTTTTAAATCGACGAATACTAAAGAATGAGTTGATCAAGACAGAAGATATAAAATGGATTAAGTCTCCTTCTAAAAGAGTGCAAAACGATATTATTCTGCATGCAGATGATCTTGTTGGCAAATCACCAAAAAGAGGTCTTCGCGCTGGGGCACTAATTCGCATTTCAGAGGTGCAACGTCCTATTTTAGTAGTTAAAGGATCACTGGTTACGATAGTTCTAAAAACCCCGTTGATGGTTCTTACTTCGCAAGGGCGGGCATTAGACCCTGGCGCAAATGGCGATGTAATTCGTATCACAAACACCCAGAGCAAAAAGGTGGTCCAGGCAGTAGTCACTTCTGCAGGTGTAGCCTCAATTACTCCAGCCAGCCAAATGACTATGAGATAGGAAGTAACTGATGAAGAAGTTAACCATGAAAAAAATTATACTACTCATATCTGCACTAGCCACCTCGAGTTATCTCACAGCCTGTACAGATACAATTGGTCGTTTGTCAGAAGTTGGTAATGGTCCAGAGCTGAGCAAAATCACCAACCCTACTGTAAAACCTGAATACCGCCCAGTTAGTATGCCAATGCCAACTCCTGAAATTGCTGAAGAGAATCCTAACTCATTATGGCGGGCGGGCGCACGTGCTTTTTTCAAGGATCACAGGGCAAAAGAAATAGGAGAAATCATGAACGTTACAATGAACTTCACGGACAGCGCTACCTTAGATAACACAACAACCCGCCAACGCGCTGATAAGGAAGATACAGATGTTACCAACCTTTTAGGACTTGAGTCAGAGTTTACAAAAGTTTTACCCCAAGGCCTAAATAATAGCTCTGTCATGAGTTTTGGAAGTGCTCATGATACAAAAGGTACAGGCAATATCACACGCAAAGAAGCTATTGCTCTATCCATGGCCGCCGTTGTCACTCAGATTTTACCCAATGGCAATTTGGTTATTATTGGTCGCCAAGAAATGTTGGTAAACAAGGAAATTCGGGAGTTAATGGTCAGTGGCGTCGTCAGACCTGGTGATATTGAATCAGACAATACAATCGCTCATACATCCATTGCCGAAATGCGCGTCGCCTATGGTGGACGTGGTACTCTGAGCGAACTTCAAAAACCCCGCTGGGGAACACAAATTTGGGATATAGTCTTCCCGTTCTAGATTTCTGTAATCTAGATAAACTTGAGGCTGGCGTCTAACGCCAGCCTTTTTTTCTTAAAAATTTATGTATTAGGAATCACGATGTGTTTTTTCCATGCGTTCGTGGCGCTCTTGTGCTTCAATTGAGAGAGTTGCAATTGGACGGGCCTCGAGGCGCGATAGGCTTATTGGTTCACTAGTTTCATCACAATAACCAAATTCCCCATTTG
>MDTA01027696.1_pt1 | contig 11711 bp, 17 predicted proteins | sample 811151 | NCBI WGS metagenome assembly MDTA01 (sample SAMN05326648, study PRJNA326480) | marine metagenome | isolation source: seawater | place: Indian Ocean: South | collected 2010 | reverse complement strand
TTTAGCGACGACGCACTTCGTTATAATAATCCGCAGGAATTTGACTAAACCTAATATCCATGATATAAATAAGCCCCCCTTGCGGGGGCGATACCCTACTACTACCTATTGGAGGCTACAACCATGTTACAAGTGATCAGCTATATTGACGAGAGCGACTGTACGACTAAGCGCGAGAAGCAATTGTATGAAATCGCATTGGACAACCAAGAGTTAAGCGAATGCTATCGTAGAGAGCGCAACAAAAACCACGAAGAACTCGTGGCTAGAGATTCTGTGCTACAAACCCGCAAGAATCACATTCTTATGCTTTGTGCGATTTTAGACGATTTTAAAGATAGCATGGATGATGCTGATTACCGCAACTTTAAGGCTATCCGAAAAGACTACATTGATACTAATATCGAATGAACCAGCTTCAATTCATTCAGGGTCTTTCAGTCAATCCTGACGAGACCCTTAAACTTAATTGCCCTTTCTGCGGTGGACGGTCTAAGCTGTACGTCACACGCAGGGATGGCAAAATCCTTTGGAATTGCTTCAAGGCTACCTGCACCGCTAAAGGCGCTGTTCGGACTGATCGAACGAGTGTCGAGCTGACTAATGCCATACTCAATAAACCAGCCAAGGTAATGTGTAAGAGTGGCATCCCTGACACACTGGTACGGGTGGACTCACGCCCAACGCTGGTCAACTGGCTAGAGAAATCACACTGCTGGGATGCGTATGAGGCAGGCCGCGTAGATATTCAATACTCCCCTGCTGAAGATAGGATTCTGTTCGGCATGAATGACGGGAATGGCTACATAGGTCGCTCAATCACCCGAAAGCTACCCAAATGGCGCACCTACGGCGACACTACGGGCTGTTTCGTAGTCCCTACTGACGGAACTCACGCGCACACTGCCGTCTTGGTCGAAGATGCCCCCTCAGCTTGTGCGGTAAGCCACAGGTTCACTGGTGTAGCTCTACTTGGCACTAACCTAGACCGTACACAAAAGAATCAGGTAAGAAAGTATAAGAACATTATCGTAGCCTTAGACAAGGATGCCAGCAAGAAGGGTTTACGACTTTCACGCCAGCTAGAGGGCTACAGCAACGTCCGCACCAAGTTTCTGGACGGCTTAGACCTGAAGCACCTTAGCCCAGAGGAGATAGATAGAATTTTACTTGACTAACTCCCATCCCTGCCCTAAAATCCAAACCTCAACTAACAAGAGGACGCAGAAATGTCTCTCAGTATATTTAAGAACTTACTGTCTAACGATTTTTATAGCAACAACGAAACCCGATTATCCCCTCACCTGTGGGAAGGCGACCTAAACGACCTTTTCACGCTTATTAGCAAAGCTCACGCAAACTACGAACAAGATCTGACCGAAGAAGCCCTTGTGCATCTGTACAAAGAAGCTCACCCAGTAGCCACTAAAGCCGAGATAGATATGATAACCAGCCTAATTGAGGACATTGCTCAGTCGGATGCTTTGTCACCTGAGATAGCCTCGGATGTCTTGGCAGGCTTGTGGAAACGGGAGGCTGGCCGCAAGATAGCCAATCTTGGGTTGGAGATTAGCGAAGGCAACTACGAGGGATTCACGCGCCTGAATGGCTACCTAGACAAGCTAGAGGATGGCTTCACGCCCGACGAAGTAGCGCCCCCAGAGGAGTTTGACCTAGAGGCTCTGATTAAGAACGAATCAGACGAAGGCAGATGGCAGTTTAACTTAGCCACGTTGAGCCGCAAAGTCTACGGTATCGGTCCTACTGAGTTTGCTGTTGTGCTGGCTACACCAGAGACGGGAAAGTCTGCTTTTTGCATATCTTTAGCCGCCGGACCTGACGGTTTTGCAGCGCAAGGAGCTAAATGCCTGTACGTCTGCAACGAAGAAGCCCACACAAAGCATCAGAGACGCGCAGTGACAGCCTACACAGGCTTCACGCTTGACGAGATGGAGAAAAACCCTAAAAATTTAAAGGCGGCTGTCGAGCTGTACAAAGCCCATAATATGTACGAGAAGGTAGACTTTAGGTCTGCTACGGGATGGGCTTTAGCTGATTTAGAAGCTCACATAAAGATGCTGAAGCCTGACATTGTATTCATTGACCAAGCCGACAAGGTGGCTGTAGCAGGTGCATTCGAGGCCAACCACCATAAACTGCGGGAGTTGTACCTACAGCTACGAGAGATAGCTAAACGCTACGAGTGCGCCATCATAGGTGTATCTCAGGCTAACGCTAACGCGGCTGGCAGAACCAGAGTCACGCCCTTTGACGCTGAAGGAAGCAAGATAGGCAAGTTTGCTGAAGCAGATTTAGTATTTGGCATAGGTAAATATGATGACGACACCACAGGCGAAGAGGGAGACGACGAGGACAATCGCTCACGTTTCATTACCGTAGGCAAGAACAAGCTGAACGGCTATCACGGCACTATAACGTGCCAGATCGACCCCTACAGGTCTAGGTACACTGAATGAATGTAGAAATTGATAGGGACTTGCTTGACCCAGAGGCTATGATACTGACGGGCCTAGACGATTGTGTTATCGGGTGTGATCAGAATATGTGGCTGATATACGACTACGACAAGCTCGTTAAGCATTTCTGCGATAAAGACGGCATGACCCAAGAGGAAGCAGTAGACTACGTTGGCTACAACATTGTAGGCCTCTGCCCTAGAAGGTTTGTCATATTTTTTGAAGGAACTTTTATTAATGAACAAGATAGTGATACCGGACGCGGCGATTCGGGACTTTCACAGGCGGTACGATAAGTACCTACCTAAACCTAAGCCTGCGCCACCCCCTATAGATGAAGATGAATTGTATTTAAAATACTTTGTTGGAGGCAACAATGAAAACAATAGTAATTGACTGCGAAACTACAGTCCAGCGAATAGACGGCGTGATAGACAACTCGCCTTTTCACCCCAAGAACCGGCTGGTGTCTGCTCACTGGCAGATGATGGAGGGTACTGAGTTTGTAGGCCATCCGCAAGAATCCGTGTTCTACCACAAGGAAATGCTTGTCCCCGACTGCCCAGAGAAATTACGGGCGGCTTTGAGAGAAGCAGACCTGCTAGTAGCTCACAACGCTAAGTTTGACATCATGGCGCTACAAGGAAGCGGCTTCGTCATGCCTGAGAAGTGTTACTGCACTATGATAGGCGAGTATGTGCTAGACAGAGGCCAGATGATACCGAAGTCATTAGCTAAGACAGCGGAGAGACGCGGTGTATCACTCAAAAAGTCTGACCTTGTAGACGCTCAGTTTAAATCTGGCGTGGGTTTTGAAGAGATTGCGCTAGAGACAGTCATAGAATACGCAGATGCTGACGTTAAATCGTGTGCAGAGATATATGTAGATCAATGCAAAGACTTTGACAAGCCGGAGAATCAGGGGCTGAAGCCTACTCTTGAGCTAATGAATGAGTTTCTGCTATTTTTAGTCCACATGGAAGAAAATGGTATACACATAGATGTAGATAAGCTTGCCCAAGTTAAAGAAGACTACATTAAAGAAAAAAAGTCTATAGAAATTAGACTTGAGAATATAGCGGCCAAGGTAATGGGCGACACACCTATAAATTTATCTAGCGGACAGGATATGTCTACGGTCATCTACAGCCGAGACTTAGTGAACAAAGGCGAACACAAGCAGATATTTAATCTGGGGTACAACTCAAGAGGTCGCCCCCTGTATCGCCCTAAAATGTCTGACACCGCGTTTGTTAAAGCTATACGGCGTACCACTAAGGTGGCTAAGAAAACCAGAGCTGAACATTGCCACACCTGTAAGGGTCAGGGGCAGTACATTAAGCTCAAGAAAGACGGCCAGCCGTACAAGAAAGCTACTAAGTGCGCCCTGTGCGACGGTAGAGGCTACTTGCTCGTCCAGACCAAAGAAACTGCAGGCTTTGGGATGATACCGGCTGGGGTAAAGGACGTTTGTATCAACGGGTTTTCTACTAGTAAAACCACTATCAAGCGCCTTATAGGTGAAGCGAAAAAGCAAGGCAAGGACGACGCCGTAGAATTCTTAGAAGGCTTCACAAGATTGAATGCAATTTCAACTTACCTAGACAGTTTTGTTAATGGTATTGAAACTTGGACTAGAGAAGACGGTCTGCTTCACGCCCAGTTTAATCAGTGTAGGACTAAAACAGGCAGGCTATCCAGCTCTAATCCTAACTTCCAGAACCAGCCAAAGGGCGGTAAGTTTCCTGTGCGAGGCTGTGTTACTTCTCGGTTCGACGACGGCATCATCATAGAGGCTGACTTCAGTGGGCTAGAGTTCAGGGTGGCCGGTGATCTGTCTGGCGATCCGCAGATTATTAAAGACATCTTGGAGGGCAAAGACGTACACAGGCAGACCGCCAGTATTATCTACCGCAAGCCAGCCGACAGAGTGACCAAGGAGGAGAGGCAAGCTGCCAAAGCGTATACCTTTGCCCCGCTGTACGGCGGCTTAGGAATGGGAGAAGCTCCACACATAAAGTCTTACTTCGACGCTTACTTTGATATATATAAAGGCTTGAAAAGCTGGCACGACGAGCTTATTACGGGCGTACTTAAAGATACGCTGGTCACTATACCCTCTGGCCGCCAGTTCAGGTTCCCAGACGTTAAACGGTTCAAGAACGGTAGCGTCAGTAATTCTACTCAAATTAAAAACTTTCCTGTGCAGTCGTTTGCTACGGCAGATATAGTGCCACTATCTTGCGTTAGAGCCTACAGAGACTTTAGAAAAAAGAATCTAAGGTCCAAGATAATTCTGACGGTACACGATTCTATCGTTGTTGACTGCGCCCCGGAGGAAAAAGAAGAGGTTATTAAGTCTTTGCACTGGGCCATGTACGATGTAGGCGACGAAATTGTCAGCAGATACAAGTACGCCTTCGGTTTACCCCTAGACATCGAAATACAGGGTGGTAAAGATTGGTTAGAGCAAGAAGTATATGACATTGCACACTTGGGATAACTGTACTATAATGAGATTACTTTAAAAAAGGAGACTACTATGTCTGAACTAGCAACCGTAAGCGCTGAACAAGAGCGCGAAATAGCACGATCACTGGGGTTAGTGGAAGAAACTACTGACCGCATTCCAGTGTTAAAACTTAACTACTCTGAGGAGGACGACTTTGAGCGCCCTCTGAAAAAGGGTACGTTTGTCCTTATGGGGCAAGAGGAGCCGGTATATGCCGAATCCGTTAAATTTAAACCCATAGCCCAGTTTTATCAGTGGCTAGACTTTGATATTGAAGAGAGCAAGCTGGTCAATAAGACAGTTATGATTCCTCACTTTGGTAAAGAAGCAAGAGACCAGAAGGGCGGCATACGTTGCGGCAAACCTTCAAGCAAGTATCTTGCTGAACACCCAGAGGAAAAGCCTCTGTATAAATCTATAACCTGCTTCCGTATGCTGTATGGCATTGTGGAGTATACTGGTAAAACTGCCGACGGTGATGAAGTCACTGTAGGTCCAATAGGCTGTGTCATACGCCTCAAAGGAGCTAACTTCATGGGCTTTGGCAGGCAGGTAGTAGATAAATTGCCTAAAAACAAAAATATCTACAATTACGAATGCAACATTACCTCTATCAAAAAGAAAGAGGGTAGCGTAATTTATTACGTTATGGACTTTGAGACTGACTTCTTGTCGCCTGTAGGTCTGGATACAGACACTGTAGACGCTATGAAGGTAGTCATGGAGTATGTTGAAGCAGAAAACACCCAAGTTAACCGCGATTATGAGGAAGCTTTAAGAGAAAAAGCCGTTGCAGATAGTGTTGACGGAAATATCCAAGAAGCTTTAGCGGGTGACTTGGCTAATGGCTAACGCCGAAATACTTGAAGCACAGCTCAAACTTTGTCTTGATCGGCTCTCTAACGGAGAGTCGGTTGAGGTAGAGGACGAGTGGATAGAAGACGCTGGAGAGATGTTTAAAGACTGTCTCCGAAAGCAACTTGCCCCCCGCCCAGAAGAAGATTTCCGAATACGAATGTCTAACATAGGTAAGCCTACCTGCCAGCTACAAAGAGAAAAGGAAGGCGCACCTAAATCCCGCAATGAGTATAACTTTATCGTTAAAATGATGCTAGGCGACGCTACCGAATGTATTATGGAAGTGTTGCTTAAGGCGGCTGGCTTAAATATTACTGGCGGCAAAGAAGACGTAGAGTTAAAAATAAATAGTCATACGATTAAAGGTCAAGACGACATACACATAGATGGTGCTGTATTTGACACCAAGAGCTGTTCTCCTTACGCATTTAACAATAAGTGGAGAGCAGGCATAAGTGGACTAAAAGACGACGATCCTTTTGGTTACATAAAACAGATGATAGGCTATTCAGACGCACAGGGTAAACCTGCAGGTGGCTGGGTAGTGGTAAACAAGTCTACTGGGGAAGTTACCATAGTAGGCGCTGAGTTTAGCGACAAAGAGCTAGAAGAACATCGAAGAGAGATGGCGGACACGGTAGACCTTGTGTTTAGCGACAAGCCGTTTAAAAAGTGCTTTGACGTAGAGCTAGAGACAACACGAGGCCAGATGCCTACGGGTAGTCTAAAAGTCCCTATGGGATGTACGTTCTGTTCCTACATGAAGGAGTGTTGGCCTAATGCAAGATACCTGCCGCATACGGTATCTAAAGCCAAAAATCCAAAGCATTATTGGTATACTGAGTACGGTAAAGATGAGACCAGCACCAACTAACCGAGCTGCTTTTATTAAAGGCTTTAGGTCCGGCTTAGAAGCTAGGATATACGACCAACTTAAAGAGTGTAACTGCGACGCTGAGTACGAGCCGTTTAAGATACCGTATGTATGGCCTGAGCAAAGTAAAACTTACACCCCCGACTTTTATTTGCCAAACGGCATTGTTATTGAGTCTAAAGGTATATTTACTTCCGACGACAGGAAAAAGCACTTACTCATACGGGAACAACTGCCAGAACTAGACATACGATTTGTCTTCCATAGCAAAGGAACCAAGATAAGAAAGGGCAGTAAAACTACAGTATGTGCTTGGGCAGAAAAAAATAATTTTATGTACGCTGTAAAACTTGTACCTGAAGAGTGGATAACGGAGCCACAAAACGAAAAATCTATTAGCATTATTGATACATTGAGAGGCTAGTATGGAAGAAGAGCTTAACTATCACATACCAGAAGACGCTGTAGTCCTTGTTATGACTGCTGACGGCGACGACTTGAACATAAAGATGACTAATAGCCTTTCCGAAGAAATGGATGAGGACGAGTACAACTGGCTGTTAACTCTACAGCAAGGCGTAGCAACCGCCCTGCAAGTTAATATGCCACATCTTATGGAGCTGGGCGAGGCCGCCATCATATCCCACGAAGAGGGCATAGCTGAAGTCTTTATGGAGCTGTTTGATCAGACCCAGAAAGAAAAGAAAAAGAAACCGCCTGCTAAGAAAGGCACTGTTGTTAACTTGTTCGATAAAAAAGAGGAAAAGAAAGATGACGATGACGTTCTCTGACGGAAGCGTTAGTATAGACGACGCTACCCCACAAGAATGGGACGCTGCCTCTAAGGCCATAAGAGATGCGGTAAACCATCCTCCGCACTACTCTAAAGGAGAAATAGAAACCATTGACTATCTGGTAGATACTCTCGGCATGAAAGGAGCAATAGCCTACTGCCACGGTAATGTGATAAAATATACGGGTATGAGACTATTTAATAAAGGCAAAACTGTCGAGGATGCCCGTAAAGCAATCTGGTACTTAAATAAACTAATAGAACTCACCGAGGACGATAATGAAACTACCACCAACCCAAGGGTTTCCTACTGATTACGAAGAGTTTATCTACACTAGCCGCTATTCTAAATGGCTACAAGATCAACTAAGAAGAGAAAAATGGCAGGAGACAGTAGACCGCTATTTAGACTTCTTGGAGTTTAATTTAGCTAAAGTAAATGAGTACTGTCTTAAGCCTTCTCTTAAAGAAGAACTTCGTCACGCCATACTTAACTTTGAAGTTATGCCTAGTATGCGGGCGTTAATGACGGCTGGTCCAGCGTTAGCCCGTGACAATACCGCCGCGTACAACTGTGCGTATCTCCCTATAGATGACCCTAAAGCCTTTGATGAGGCCATGTTCGTATTGCTGTGCGGTACGGGTGTGGGCTTCTCTGTAGAGCCTCAGCATGTTAATAAGCTACCTGAAGTACCACAGGAGTTGTATCCCTCGGAAACTACTGTAGTAGTGCGGGATTCTAAAGAAGGCTGGGCTAAGGCATACAGGCAGCTACTAGCGTTGCTCTGGAGTGGCGAAATACCTAAAATAGACATAAGTAGGGTTCGTCCCGCTGGCTCTAGGTTAAAGACTTTTGGTGGTAGGGCTTCTGGCCCACAACCATTGGTAGATTTGTTTGACTTCACCATAAACATATTTAAGAACGCTGTAGGTACTAAGCTAACTTGCCTGCAGGCTCACGACATTGTCTGCAAAATAGCCGAGATAGTAGTGGTTGGGGGTGTAAGACGTAGCGCTCTGATCTCTCTGTCTGCTCTATCGGACGACCAGCTACGCCACGCTAAAAGTGGTACATGGTACGAGCCTGAGCATAATCCACAGAGAGCCTTAGCCAATAACTCGGCTGTATATAACTCTAGGCCTGACATGGAAACCTTCATGCGGGAATGGCTGTCTCTTATTGAGTCTAAAAGCGGTGAACGAGGCTTATTCTCTCGTGACGCTGCAAAAAGACAAGCAGCTAAGAACGGCAGACGAGACGCCACAAAAGAGTTTGGTTGCAATCCTTGTTCAGAAATACTTCTACAGAACTATCAATTTTGCAATCTTACCGAGTGCATTATACGGGAAAAAGACACTGAGGCAGATTTAAAACGTAAGGTAGAGCTGGCTACTATCTTGGGTACTTTTCAGTCTACTCTGATACATTTCCCGTATCTGCGTAAGGTTTGGTTCAATACGACATCCGAGGAGCGCCTCCTAGGGGTCTCTATGACGGGTATCATGGACAATGCCATTACCAACAACTCTAGCAAGGACAACCTAGAGAGCGTCCTAGAGGGCCTCAGAGACCACTCTGTAGCCGTTAACAAGAAGTACGCCAAGGCTATAGGCATACCACAGTCCGTTGCGTGTACTACTGTGAAGCCATCAGGTACTGTTAGCCAACTTACAGGTACTGCTAGTGGCATACACACTCGCCACAGCCCGTACTACCTGCGTACTGTTAGGGCAGATCTTAAAGACCCTCTAACGTCGTTTATGATAGACAAAGGCTTTCCTTGGGAGCCTTGCGTTATGAAGCCGGATAGCACTATAGTGTTTACTTTCCCCCAGAAAGCACCTAAGAACGCCGTATGCAGGGACGACAGGAACGCCATAGAGCAACTAGACCTATGGCTTATTTACCAGAGACACTGGTGTGAGCATAAACCATCCGTCACTATCTCAGTACGAGACGAGGAGTGGCTGGATGTGGGCGCTTGGGTTTATCGTAACTTTGACGAAGTTTCGGGCATATCTTTCTTACCTCATTCAGACCATGTTTATAAACAGGCCCCGTACCAAGAGTGTGACAAAGAGATGTATGCGGAGGCGGTTAAGAAGCTACCTAAAAAAATTGATTGGTCTGAGCTGTCTAACTTTGAGAGCGAAGACAATACTGTTTCATCCCAGACATTAGCGTGTACGGGATCTTCATGCGAAATTGTGGATATATCTGACTAATGAAAGCTGAGAGACTGCAGAAAGCGTACCAGTGGGGTTATAACTGCTTTGTGAAGGGGCTTATGTCTAGCCCTTTCAAGGCAGACTCTATGACGGATTTAGAATGGCATAGGGGCTTTAATGCCGCCTACTATCAGAATATAGATTTCCTAAATGGCAACGGCGCGAAGCCTACTGAGTATGAGACTAAAGCTAGGTTTAAAAGGAAGAAAAGATGAGCAGAGATAGGCTTGAAGTTTTGCAGAGAATAAAAAGAGCCTTGCTTGGAGATAAGGCTAAGACAGAATTAAACTTAGACATTATTTTAGATAATCCTACTTCTATACCGGAGCATACTAACTACTACGAAGAAGTAGATTCTTTGATAGGGAGCCTTGCAGAAATAAACGATAAGCTAAGTGAAGTTGACGCTATGCTAAATCTTTTAAAACAAAATAAATAACTGCACCAAAGCAAGAGAATAAGAACCACGCCCCCCAGAACCAGCAGAAGGTCTCGAATACTTGTTTAAGTTTGTCTAGTTGTTTCATAATCATATCTAACTAGTTTTATAATTTGATCCATTATAGGTAATACCCTCGTGATCATCAGTTTGGGTTACTGCATCACCAAATCTTGTATCTCTGACGCTTATTTGTGTTTTTGCATGGCTGTCCATTGGTGAGCTATCTATTGTAGTAAATCCAAACTCATCAAAATGTTCTTTAGAAAAATCTATAACAGTGTTATACCAATCAGCATTATGAACATAAGCCTTACTGCCAGTGCTATCTTTTCCAAAGTATGCAGAAACTAAAATTACTTTCTTATCATTCTCTATACCTGATAACAGGGCAAGCATATAACCATCTTCATAAACTCCAATATTGCAATTCATTTTTGCAACGCGGGTTTGTTGTTTAGTTAAAGATTCTTCTTGCGTAAACTGAGTCAAATGACTTGGCAACTTATCCCAAGAATCATTAAAAACTCTAGCAAATTCTGCATCAGTGTAACTAGGATTCAAAACACAAGAATACATTAGTCACTCCTCAACTGAACTTTGACAGAATCATTTGCGCTTATGTTTAATGTTTCTGTTTTAGTAAAAACAACGAAATAACCAGTACCATCGCTGTCTGCTCCAGATGTAAAAGTCATATCGCTTCGTTGCACTGTTACTGTAGTTCCTTGTGTATTGTTGATAATTTTTAAACTTTTAAAGTAATTAGTGTCATTGTTAGTTGGCACAGAGGCAGACTCGTCAGGAAACACTAAACCTAACTGCATAGAGTTTGCGCCCCCACTGGCAGGGTCTATTTCTACAAATTGCGCCGCTGGAAAAACAGCACTAAAATTTTGTTGAGAATCGGTATCTGCCGTATGTCCATTAGCAATAGTAATGGTTGACGGTGTTACTGAGCCAAAATCAGTCGATACTGCTGATACTCTGTAACCTCTGTGTACATCTTTTGGGCTTAACTGTGTTTGTGCCGCCGCTGTTACGGTGAACTCATCAATCACTGGGTCAACAACGGCAGTTACAGCAATAGCTCCAAGACTAAACATTATGAAATGCCTGAACCAAACACTGTAATCACGTTAGCGGCAGTAACCACAAACTCAGCTACACCGCCTTTGGCAACTGTTACACTTGTAGCTGAAGCAGGGTCAGAGCCAGCCACTAATTTAGAGAATTGAGTGTCACTTGACCTAGCACAAGTTATACTTTGGTCACTTGCATTAACAACAGTCCAAGTATCACCTTTATCACCGTCAGCAACATCAGGGAATGTGTAAGTCACAGTTCCAGTAGCCCCAACACATATAGTTTTTTCTCCAACATGGTCTGACATTGTCTCATCGCCTGATTGTATATTAGGGGTTTGTTGGCCTGTATAAGAGTCAGCAGTCACAGTGCCGTTAACCGTAAGCTCACTGACAGTAGAGGGGTTGGATATTAGATTAAATAGCATGGGTTATTCCTGTAGT
>MDTA01198932.1_pt1 | contig 11712 bp, 13 predicted proteins | sample 811151 | NCBI WGS metagenome assembly MDTA01 (sample SAMN05326648, study PRJNA326480) | marine metagenome | isolation source: seawater | place: Indian Ocean: South | collected 2010 | reverse complement strand
GCTCAATCGGCTTGATTTATGCACTGAAAAAGATTTTGTAGGATTATAAAAACTAAATTTTTGAAATTTTGATCATTTCACAAATAAAAAAATCATAAACATTTTCAATAATAAGTTATTAAATTCATGCTTGACTGTTCAACTTTTGAACGTTAAAAATGTTCAATATTTGAACATATGAAAAATAATTTAGATGAATTTAATGTACTAAGAAAAATACAAAGCAAACCTGAGTCAACTCAAAGAGAGCTAGCTAAAGATTTAGGTTTTAGTTTAGGAAAATTAAATTATTGCCTAAAAGCCTTACACAACAAAGGACTAGTTAAAATAGAAAACTTTAAAAAAAAAGATAAAAAACTTTCCTACATAAAAAAATACATCCTCACCCCAAAAGGAATTGATTTTAGAATTAATTTAACAATTCAGTTTATGCAACGAAAAATGAAAGAATATGACGAGTTAAAGTCAGAAATAGATTTTAAGGATTGATTCATGTGGATTGTCATAAAATATAAGAGAAAAGAACAAAACCACTTAATGAAGGAATTGAAAGAGAAAGTCGGCAAAGATATTAAAATATATTCTCCTCAAATTAACTTGAAATTTTTTTCAAAAAATAAAGTTACTAATGTAAAAAAACCTTTACTTGGTGATTACTTGTTTTGCCATCATTCAAGTTTTAATGATTCAAATTTTCTAAAAACAATAAATTTTTTAAAAGGATTAAAATATATTCTTAGAGACTTTATAAGTGCGCAAAAAGAAATAAATTTTTTTATAGAGAGATGCACTCATTATGAAAACAAAGAAGGTTTCCTATCCCAAGACTTTTTTAATTTTGAAAATTTTAGAAAATTTAAGTTTTTTTCAGGTCCATTTACAAATATGGTTTTTGATCTGATCAAAAAAGAAAACAAACATAATTTAAAATGTCTAATTGGAGATTTTAAATTAACTATCACTGGAAGAAATAATAATCTATTTTTTCCAGCTTAATTGGAGAGTTATGCATAATGTAAAACTTAGCTTTTACAAAGTGCGGAGCTATGCCTAATTTTAGATTCTAAATGGAAGAAAAAAAATTTATTAGAATTGTGAAAAGCTATTTCGAGATAAAAAAAAATATTACAATCAACGATCAAGTAAAAAAATATATAGAATTTGACTCATTAAACAGACTAAAATTTATTACCTTTATAGAACAATATAGTTTTAAGAATAAAAAGATTAACAACAATATCGATAAATACAAAAATTTTAAAGATATCCTTCAAAAACTTAAGTAAATGATAATAGATAAGATTTATTCATTTCTCCCAAAAAATATAATTCACAAAAATTATTTGAAAAAATATATAGGAAATGATTTTGTTAGAATTCAAAATTACACAGGGTTCAAAAAGCTTAGAATTTTAAAAAAGAATTCTGATAATAAAAAATTTATTTTTAATTGTATCAACTCTTTTTTTAAAAAATCAAAAATAAACCCTAAAAATATAGACGGAGTAATTTTTTGCTCACACTCAATAGATAGGGGAATGCCAATATTTAGCGCAGATATTCAAAATAGGTTTAATTTGAGAAATGACATTCTTTGCTATGATTTACCTGGTAGCTGTTCCGGTTTTACAAATGGATTAATCCATTCTTATTCATTTTTGAAATCAAAAATAGCAAAAAATATATTATTAATTTGTGCGGATACACACAGTAAAAATCTTAAATCAAAAAACTTAAAACCAGTAATTTCGGATGGTGTTTCCTGTATTTTTTTGAAAAATTCGGAAAACAAATTATTTTTTGACATAGGTGTAGATGGAAAGAACAATAATATTTTGAACAATGATAATTCAACTAGGTCATTAGAAATGGATGGTATTAAAGTATTGGAATTCGCATTAGAAAGGGTTCCTAAAACAATTAAAAATCTTAAAAGAAAAATTGGAATAAAAAAAAAAACAATTGACTATTATGCTTTCCACCAACCTAACAGGACTATCTATAATTTTATTATTAAAAAACTCATGATACCAACATCCAAAGTAATTGAATGTGTAGATTTTGGAAACACAAGTTCACCCAGTATCCCAATCTCACTCTCTGTTTTTAGAGGAGGAAAAAATATTAAGAATGAAAACTTTGTCTTTTGTGGTTTTGGCTCAGGCTTAAGTTGGTCATCAGTATACATTTCTTTGAAAAAAACTTACATTTCTGAAGTATTTTACATATGAAAAATAATCTAAGTTTACTATTTAAAAAAAAGGATATGATTAAATTTAGACGTTTATCTGGAGACAACAATCCTCTACACTATGATCAGCGGTTAGATTTATACTCTCCTTATTCAAAACCAATTGTATATGCAGCATTAATTATTGAAAAAGTAGTTTCTAAAATTTCAAAAGAAAAAATCCATGAGATGAGGTTTTCATTTAAAAAAGCAGTTTTTTTAGACGAAAGAATTTATTTAAAATTCTCGCATTTAAGTGATAAAAAAATTACAGGTGAAATCTCAAGTAAATATGAGAAAAAAATATTTTTTTCAATTAAGTTAAACAATAAAAGATTTTTATCTAAGTCTCGAATTAAGAAAGAAGTGAAAAACATAAGTAGTGACGTAGGAAATTTCGAGGGTAATTTAAACGTTATTACAAATATTGATTTAAGCTATAACAGATCAAAAAAAAGAAACTCTTCTTTTAAGAAGCTTTCTTGTAATTTACTAGCTTACCATAGACAATCCTTAAATATTTCCTCAAATGTAATTTTTGTAAATTTTAAAAAAAAAATTAGGCAAAAGCTTATTTACCAGAAAAACAAAATAAAGATTCCATCAGTTTTAAAAAAGAAAAAAATTTTAGTAATTGGTGAAAACTCAGGACTTGGTAAGATTTTATTTAATTTTTTTTTAGAAAACAAGATAAACTTTTCATCAACTTTTTTTAAAAAAAGAAATGACCCATCAAATAAGAATTCTTTCAAACTTGATATAAATAATTTGGATAAAAATATTTTAAACAAAATTTCAAACTTTGACTTAATTTACTATTTTCCCTCAACTAAAATCTTCAACTATCAAGACAAAATTTTGGATTATGATAGGTTTAATAAGTTGAATTGTATAAATGTTAAAGGAATGATGCAAATTACTGAATACCTGGCAAATAAGAAAAAATTTTTTATACTTTTTGTACCCTCTACAAAGCAAATTGAAAAATATGAAGATAATTTAGAGTATGCTTTAAGCAAGAAGTGCCAGGAATTGCTTATTAACACTTTCAAAAAAAAATTTGATAACATAAAATTTATTAACAATCGGTTTGATGCTATTTATACCGAATCCACAAAGTCATTACTTATTTCAGATAAGGATTACACAAATTATCTAAATTCCTGTCTAGATATTAATAAATGAAAAATAAAATAGAAAAAATCTTTAAAAAATCTTACTTAGAGTTTCAAAAGTTAAATAAAAAACAAAAAAAAACATTTTCTCACAAAATAGTAATAAAAGGAAAAGGATCAATTTTTGACTCTGTTGATATAGTAACCTTTTTTTCGATTTTAGATGATAATTTCAAAACTAATAAAGTTAATATTCCTGAACTACTAGATGAGAAATTTTTTTTTAAATATAAAAATATAAGTTTCAAAACACTTATCAATTATATCTATGACAAAAAAAAGAAATAATTTAAAAAACTTTGTTATTAGCACTTGTCCTGTGGATTTATACAAGAAGATGATTAATGCTCATAAAATAGAGGACAAAAAAATTGAATTCTTAAATATTGACTCACCTAAAACATCAATATTGTCTAAAAATTTACCGAATAAAATTGACAATATTTTTTTGATTTGTGAGATTAATAAATGTTTTTCTTCTTATGAAAAAACACTTGCAAATAATAATAAAGATTTGAAAACTTTAGATAAAGAAATCAATCACTTAATTGAAATATTAGAATATTTATCAAATAAAACTAATAAGATATACTTTTTTAATTTTCCCTCAGATGTGAATGATAATTATTTTGGTAGCCTAAATTTCAAAAAAGAAGGGAAAAATTGGTTAATAAATTATATCAATCTTCAAATAGGTAATAAGTTAAGTCAATTCCCTGATATATTTATATTAGATTTAAATTTTCAAATCATTAAAAATAATTTTAATAAAAATATTTACGATGAAAAACTAAAATATTTAATTAACAGCAGTTACTCGCTTAATTTTATTAAATTTTTATCAGATCAAATAATTAATTTATTAAGTGAAAAATTTGACAAGAAAATAAAACTATTTATTTTAGATTTAGATAATACTATATGGGGGGGAGAGGCTGGAGAGAGAGAATATGATTTTTTAGAACTTGGTCCCTCATCTATTAAAGGCATTGTTTATGAAAATTTTCAAAAAAGGCTCAAAAATCTAAAAAACAAAGGTTTTATCCTCTCTATATGCAGCAAAAACAACATTTCCAACGTAAAAAAAGTTTTTAGTAAAAATAGGTATATGCATCTCAACCTAAATGATTTTTCTTGCGTGAAGGTAAACTGGAAAAACAAAAACGAAAACGTAACAGAAATTTTAGAGGAGCTTAATTTAAGAGAAGAAAATGCAGTTTTTATAGATGATAATAAATTTGAAAGAGAGATAATCAGAAAAAATTTTAAAGAAATTAAAATATTTGATTTTCCTGAAAATATAATGGAATTGAATTTTAGGATAAATAACCTCGTAGGCACATTTAAGAATAATATTTCTGATACAGATTACAATAGAACCAATCTATATTTGGATGAGAGTAAAAGAAAGAATTTAAAAAAAAAGATATTTGATCCAATTAAGTGGATCAAAGAATTAAAGATTGAACTCAAGATAAGTACTTTAAAAAATTTTGACAGAGCTTCCGAAATGTTTAAAAGAACTAATCAATTTAACATTTCTCATAAAGAAAAATCCAAGTCAGAGTTGGTAAATTTTTCTAAAAAAAAAGATTATTTATGCTACGAAATATCGATGAAAGACAAATTTGGGGATTACGGATTTATTAGTTTATTAATTGTTAAAATTAAAAATAAAAATTATTTTATTAATGATTTTTTATTAAGTTGCAGAGTTTTCGAGAGAAATATTGAACCATCTATTTTACAATTCCTAAACAAAAATTCCAAATTAAAAAATAAACTTGGATTTATAAATATCAATAGAAACAAAAAAAATATTTATGTCCAAAATTTTTTTGATAATTCAAATTTTTTAGAAAGAACAGGTATTAATACATATAAAATTTTAAATAAAATTAATCCAAACAAAGAAATAAAAGTATTAAAATGAAAAGAAAATTAGTAATTTTTGGAAACTCTCTAATGAGTGAAGTTGCATACTATTATTTTAATAATTTTACAGATTATAGCAATAGAGAAATTATTTTTGCCTCAGATAAAAAATTTATTAAGTCCAAAAAAAAATTTAATTGCGATGTAATTACTTCAGAAAAGTTATTAAAGATTAAAAAAAATGAAATTGATTTATTTATAGCAATTGGCTACTCAAAACTTAACACGATAAGACAACATTTTTATCATTTTTTTAAAAAAAGGAACTTCAATTTCACAAATTTTATACACCCGAGTTCTAAAATTTATTCAAAAAAAATTGGAAGGAATAACTTTATAATGGAAAATGTGAGCATAAATCCTTTTACTCAAGTTAATGATAATAATATTATTTGGTCATCTACTGTAATAGGTCATCATAATTACATTGGATCAAATAATTTTTTTAGCGGGAATACAACCATTTCAGGAAATTCAAAAATTAATGATAATATTTTTTTTGGCGTAAATTCATGCACAAAAGACAAAATTAAAATAGGAAGTTATAGTTTTATAGATGCTGGAGAGTATGTTTCAAAATCATTAAAAAACTATTCTTTTATAAATAAAAGTTATAACCCCCAAAATAAAATAAAAACTAAAGATTTTTTACTAGGTTAATTGAAAAAAAAATTTTTTTACAACTTTCATAAAATAGACCTCAGGGATATCAAGGAGGTAGTAAAATCCTTAAAGGGAGAAAAAATAACTAAGGGTAAGTATTTAGACCTATTCGAAAAAAAACTATCTTTGTATTTAGGTTCAAAATATTGTCTAGCAACTTCGAACGCGACTTCGGCTTTTGATATAGTTATTTCAAGTCTTAAAATGAACAAGAGTGAAATTGCTATTTTGTCACCGAATACTTTTGTTGCTGCCGCTAATTCACTAAAAAAGTTTAAGAAAAATTTTGTTTTTTGTGACATTAAAATCGATGACCCAAATATTGATACAAAAAAACTTGAGAATGAAATTGTTGATCAAAGAAAAAAAGGTAAAAAAGTTAAACTTGTTGTTGTAACAGATTACTCGGGACTTCCTGCAGATTGGAAGGAATTAAGACGACTGAAGAAAAAATATGATTTTAAATTAATAAATGATAATTGCCACGCTTTGGGAAGTTTATACTTTAACGATAAATTTTATGCTCTCAAATATGCTGACATAGTAATACAAAGTTTCCATGCTGTAAAAAATATAACCACTTCAGAAGGAGGAGCAATTTTAACTAATGAAAAAAAATTATATCAAGATTTTTCTAAATTGAGAGAGCACGGATTTGTTAAAAAAAATTATTGGGAATATGATTTAGACAACCCAGGATTCAACTCAAGACTTTCAGAAATGCAATGTGCCCTTGGTTTCTCACAATTAAAAAAATTAAACAAGTTCCTCAGAAAAAGAAAGCAAATTGCAAATTTTTATAATAATTATTTTAAAAAATATAAATTTATAAAAACTCCAACAATTGATAAAAACAAATCGAGTGCACATCATTTGTATTATTTAAGAGTTAATTTCAAAAAAATGAAAATATCTAAATCTTCGTTTTTCAAAAAACTTATTAAAGATAATATTTTTTTACAAATACACTATATACCAACGTATAGATTCTCAGCGTATAAAGATCTATATAAAAAAAATAAGTTCAAGAATAATGAAAAATTTTATCATGAAGTATTTTCAATTCCACTATATGTAGACTTACATAAAAAAGACTTAAAGTTCATTTGTAGTAGAATTATAAAAAACTTATGCCGAACATCTATTTAGTCAGTGAAATTGATTTTTCCAGAGGATTTGGTCATATAATTAGACTCAATAATTTAGCTTCTAATTTTCAAAGCCAAAAAAAAATTTTTTTTCTTTTAAAAAAAAAAAACAAATTCAATGACAATGTTTTAGATTATCCACTTATTAATTTTAATGAAAAAAATACTAAAAGGCTTTTAAATGAAAGAAATGCAATTTTTATACTAGACATTGCTGTGATAGATAAGAGACTAAAATTATTTTTTGAAAAAATATCTAAGTTAAATATTGTTATAGTTATTTTTCACAAAAAAATAAATTATATAAAATATGATTATCTGATAATTCCTCATATTACAAAAAGTGAATACAAAGATAAAAATATCATATATGGTCGCGACTCATTAATTTTTAACAAAGAAATCCTCAAAAGAGATAAAGAAAAAAAAAATAAAAAGTTTGTTTTATATATAAACATGGGTGCATCTGATAATGAAAATTTTACTCTTAAAGTTTTGAAAAATTTAAAATATTTTTATAATGATAGAAAATTTGTTATTAAAGTTCTTAAGGGACCATTTTATAAATCAAAACTAAAAAGATATTTAAAATCAATTGAAAGACAAGCGAGTAATATTAAAATTCTATCTAATCAGAAAAACTATATTAAAAACATGAAAAATATTTCTTTTGCAATAATAAATAGTGGAAATATTAAATATGAAATTGCAAAATTAGGAAAACCATTCATATTAATTTCAAATGACCCACTATCTACTAAGTTCTGCAATTATTTCATTAACTATCTTTATTGTATTAAATTTAAATCTTTTAAAGTACCTAACGAAACATTTATAAAAAAATATATTTTAAAACTTATTAAAAATAAAAGAGAAATTAATAAATTTAAAAAAAATAAAATAGTAATATCAAGCAAAAAAATCGAAAATTTATGCAAAAATCTACAAAAATAAAAATTGAAAAAATTATAAAAAAATCAAAGAAAATTATCCCAGGTGGGGGGACTATGCTATTTTCAAAAATACCTGAAAATTTTTTAAAAAAAGGTTGGCCTAGTTATTATAAAAAAACAAAAGATATTCACTTGTGGGATCTTAATGGAAAAAAATATTTAGATTTTTATTTTGGAGTTGGTCAGAGCACTTTAGGCTATAACAATTCAATTATAGATAATGCAGTAAGAAGGTGTATTGATGCATGCAACATGAGTACATTAAGTTGTCCTGAAGAATTAAGTTTGGCAGAAAAAATGTTAGAAATGAATCAATGGGCCCAAATGTCTAGATTTGCTAGAACAGGCGGTGAAGCAAATTCAATAGCAATTAGAATCGCAAGAGCAAAATCTAGGAAAGATCAAGTCGCAATATGTGGTTATCACGGTTGGCATGATTGGTACTTATCTGCAAATCTGAAAAATAAAAAGAATTTAAATAATTTATTAATGAAAGGGCTAGACGCTAAAGGAGTACCCAAAGTGCTAGAAAAAACAGTCAAAACATTTGAATATAACAATATTGATAGTTTTTATGATGTAATAAAAAAAAATGATATCGGAGTTGTAAAAATGGAAGTGATGAGAAATGTTATACCAAAAAATTATTTTTTAAATGAAATTAGCGACATATGCAAAAAGAAAAAAATAGTTTTAATATTTGATGAGTGCACGACTGGATTTAGAGAAACTTATGGTGGCCTTTATAAAAAATTTAATGTTATTCCAGACATTGTCATCTACGGCAAAGCACTAGGGAATGGTTACGCAATAACTAGTATAGTTGGAAAAGGATCCGTAATGAAAGAGGCAAATAATACATTTATAAGTAGTACTTTTTGGACTGAACGCATTGGATATGTTGCAGCTTTAAAAACATTAGATGAGATGAAAAAAATTCAATCATGGAAAATATTAACAAATAATGGAAGAAAAATTAAAAATCTGTGGAAGGACCTATCAAAAAAAAACGACTTAAAAACAATTATATCTGGTTTAGATGCCCTACCATCAATTAATTTTGATACAAAAGATAACCTAAAATATAAATCATTTATAACTCAAGAGATGCTTAAGCATCAAATCCTAGCATCAAATGTTGTCTTTACATCAATTTTACATAAAGGTGCTAATTTTGAAAGGTATAAAAAAAAGTTAAGTGAGGTTTTTAATAAAATAGGAAAATTTGAAAAAAAGGATGCCTCTATAAATAAATTTATAAAAGGAAATGTTTGTAGAAGTGGATTTGGTAGGATGAATTAATGAACTATTTTGAGAAATATTCAAAGAAACCTTTTATAATTGCAGAAATAGGTTCAAATTTTGATCAAGATTTTAATAAACTCAAAGAACTAATTGTTCAATCTAAAAAAGCTGGAGCGAATGCTGTGAAACTACAGGTATTTGACTCATCTAGATTGTATCCAAATAAGAAATCTAAAACTTATAAAATATTTAAATCAATGGAATTTGATAAATCTTGGTATGTTAAAACACAGAAATTTTGTAAAAAAAAGAATATTATACTTTTTGCTTCGAGCTTTGATAAATATTCAACTAAATTTTTAATAGATCAAAAAACAAATATTATAAAATTCGCCTCCTCAGAAGCTAACAAAATTTCTGACATAATTTTTGCTGCAAAATTTAATCAACCAATTATTTTTTCTACAGGGATGTCTTAATTTAGGGATATTGTTGATGTTGTGGATATTTTCAAAAGATTAAAAAATGAAAACTTATGTTTAATGCATTGTAGTGCATTATACCCTCCAAAACTTAATGAACTTAATCTATTATCAATTGCAAAATTAAAAAAAATATTTAATGTTCCAATTGGATTTTCTGATCATACCACAGGGTCATTGGCAGCATGTATCGCAGCTAGTCTAGGTGCAACTATCTTTGAAAAACACATAACTTTAGATAAATCATCGAATGGTCCAGATCATTTCTATGCTACTGAACCTCATGAATTTAAGAAATATGTAAATGATATCAAAAAAACTTTTAAAATGATGGGTGAGGCATCCTTTGAAGTCCCTCACCGTGTTAAAACTCAGACCAGGAGATCAAGTCTTTTTTGGAAAAAGAATTTGAGAGAAAAAACAATAATACAGAAAAGTCATATTATTGATAAAAAAAATTCTTTTTTAGGTGTTCCAACTTTTTATCAAAAACATTTAGTGGGTCAAACACTCCAGCAAAATGTTAAATCCAATTCACCGATAAACTTTAGTCAATTTAAGATAAAATAATTATGATTAATTGGGATAAAAAAGGTTTAATTTACAAACCTAAAAAAAAATTTTTCTGGAATAAAAGTCATTCAATGCTTCCAACTATTCTTAGAATGAAAAAAAATATATTAAGAATTTTTTTTGCTAGCAGAAATAAAGAAAACCAATCACATATATCATTTATAGATTATGATTTTTTGAAAGAAAAAATTATTTATGAACACAAAAAGCCCGTTATGTCACCTGGTGATCTAGGTAGTTTTGATGATAACGGTGTAGTCCCTTCAAGTGTTGTACGCCATGGTAAAAAAATCTACCTCTATTATATTGGTTGGAAGCCACAATCAACGACGAGATATTCTTTAATAGCTGGACTTAGTATATCAATTAATTCTGGCTTAAGTTTTAAAAGATACAGTAGAGCTCCAATATTAAATTTATCAAATAGAGAACCCTTCATGATCTTAACGGCACCTAGTGTCATTAAACAAAAAGGAATTTGGAAGATGTGGTATGTATCTTGTGAAAAATGGATTAAAAAAGATTTCCCTACTTACAACATAAAATACGCATTTTCTAGAAATGGTAAAAATTGGACTCAAACAGGGAAAGTTTGCATAAGATTAAAAAAACAAGAGAGGGCTATTGCTCGACCTTGTGTTCTCAAAATTAAGAATAAATTTTATATGTGGTATTGTTATGAAAAAAAGGTAGGCACTTATAAAATTGGTTTTGCAGAGAGTAATAACGGTATTTCTTGGAAAAGACTCGATAAAAAGATAGATGCAATAAATAACTTCAGACAAAAATGGGAAAAAAATATGCTTGCTTATCCAAGTTTAATAAAAATTAAAGATAAATTATTAATGTTTTATAATGGAAATGGTTATGGGAGGGATGGAATTGGACTTGCCAAATCAACAATTAAAAAAGTATAAGGTTTTAGCAGTATTTTTAGCTAGAGGTGGAAGCAAAAGAATAAAAAATAAAAATATAATCAATTTTAATGGAAAGCCTATTATTTATAATGGGTTAAATGCTGCAAAAAAATCTGGGCTTTTTACAAAAATATTTATTTCTACAGATTCTTTAAAAATTAAAAAGATTGTTGAAAAATATGGATTTAAGGTCGATAAATTAAGAGAGAAAAAACTATCGAAAGACAATGTTCCAACTTTTACGGTTTTAAGATCCATTATTAAAGACTTTCAGAAAAAGAATCTTCATTTTGATTTCATTTTCAATATTTTTCCAGCTTCACCTCTTTTAGAAGTGAGAGATTTGCAAAATGCCTATAAAATTTTTGTAAAAAAAAAAATGATTAAACCG
>MDTA01191447.1_pt1 | contig 11713 bp, 15 predicted proteins | sample 811151 | NCBI WGS metagenome assembly MDTA01 (sample SAMN05326648, study PRJNA326480) | marine metagenome | isolation source: seawater | place: Indian Ocean: South | collected 2010 | reverse complement strand
TGATGCAAATACAAATCCCCTAGACTCAATAGCTGCTATTTTATCAACTTTAAAACTTTTGGACCTCTCTACGATTAAATCTACCGTGTGGATAAAAGCGTCTTCGTTTTTAATTAAAGTGGTTATATCTCTAAATAGTATACCTTTTTTTGGATAGTCTGGTATTGACCTTATAAAATCTTTTAAATTCATTTTCATTTAAGTTATATAAGAATTAATAAAATTTAAAAGTATGGCAAAAAATAAATTAGCAATAATTGGTGGGAGTGGGCTTTACGATATTGCTGACTTTAAAAAGAAAAAGACCTTAAATGTTACAACGCCATGGGGAAAAATCTCTGACAAGATTTTAAAAGCTGAATTCAAAAATAAGGAAGTTATATTTTTACCCAGACATGGCAAAGGTCACTTTATATCTCCATCAAAAATTAATTATCGTGCAAATATAGATGCACTTAAACAATTAGGTGTAACCGATATTGTTTCTATTTCTGCAGTTGGATCTCTAAAAGAAAACTTATCACCAGGAACATTTGTAATTATAGACCAATACATAGATAGAACATTTGATAGAAAAAAAACATTTTTTGATGAGGATGTTGTTGCTCATGTTTCAATGGCTCACCCAACTTCAAATGGTTTAATGAATGCATGTGAGGAAGTCATAAAAAATCAAGGCATAAAATTTCAAAAAGGTGGAACTTACGTTGTGATGGAAGGTCCACAATTTTCAACTCTGGCTGAATCTAATTTATACAGAAAATGGGAGGCTGACGTCATTGGAATGACAAATATGCCTGAAGCAAAATTAGCAAGAGAAGCAGAGATAAGATATGCTTCAATATCAATGGTAACAGACTATGATTGCTGGCATCCAGACCATGCCAATGTTGACGTTGAGTCTGTTATTAAAGTTCTTAAAGGAAATGCCAGCAAAGCGAAGAATGTGATAAAAGAACTAGTTTTATGTTACGAAAAATATATAGAACCAAATGACCCTGCAACAAATTGTTTAGATGTCGCTATAATTACTGATCCTAAAAAAAGATCCAAAAAAACATTAAAGAAATTAAAGAATGTTGCTGGCAGAGTTTTAAAAAAATAATGATCAATTTAAAAAAACTTTTTAGTTATTTATTTTTAATAGTTATTAATTTTTTTTTTATAACTTTTATCTTTTTTTCATTTAGCTATTTGTCTTTAGTCAAAGGAAAAACTTATGATTTTTTTTGGGTAAAAAGTATTCAAAAAACAATTTATAATCGAGGACTGAGAAATATTTGGCAACATAGTCCAAATTGTGTAGAGTTTAGTCAAGAACTTCTTTATGCGCCTAAGGATGGAAAGTGCAAATTTTCTAATCCAGAATTTGAAACAGTTTTAACATTTAAAAATCAAGTTCGTAATAATATGAACATGTTTGAAACTGATAAAAAAAATTCTATTTTAATTTTAGGAGACTCTTTATCGATGGGGTGGGGCGTAAACGACAACGAAACTTTCGCATCTTTATTAGAGACTTTTACTAATAGAAAAGTTTATAATCTTGCTGTATCAAGCTATGGTACAATTAGAGAATTGAAAAAATTTAATAAATTTAAAAATCTAAGTCATGTATCAACAGTGATATTGCAATATCATCACAATGATATACAAGAAAATCTTCGACTAGATCCAAATAAAGTTTATAAAGAAAAAGAATTTAAAAGTATTTTTGAGATAAATAATATTGAGAATAAAACTTTTTTTTTACTAAGAAATTTCAAGACGAGTTTTAGATTATTTTTTAGCGATCTAAAAACTATTTTATTAAATAAAAAATACACTCATAGTATAAATTTTCAAGAACACCAAATAATTTTAGAAAAGTTGCTTAAACAAAATAAAATTTTAAGTCAAAAAGAAGTTATTATTTTATACGTAGGTGAACCGTCAACACAAATTTTGAATTTTCCAAAAGATAAAAATTATTTTAAATATTTGTTAATTCAACCTTCCAAGGACAAATATTTTATAATTGATGATCATTTAAATCCAAACGGACATGAGCTTGTAGCAAAAAAAATAACTCAATATTTAGGATATTAAAATGAAGATTGGTGGAGAAAATTATAGAACAATATGGTATGAACGCCGAGAAGTTAAGATTATCGATCAAACTAAATTACCCCACAAGTTTTTAATTAAAAGTCTTAAAAATGTTAGGGATGTAGTTCACGCAATTAAGAATATGGAGGTTAGAGGTGCTCCACTGATTGGTGCAACTGCAGCTTACGGTCTCGTTTTAGCTATTCAAGAAAATGATGATTTATCTTTTTTAAAAAAATCTAGTGTCGAATTAATTAATACACGACCTACTGCAATTAATTTAAAATGGGCAGTAGACAGAATGATGAAAAAATTAAGTGGTCTTAATAGTGACAAAATTTTAGACATTGCAATTAGTGAAGCAAATTCAATTTGTAAAGAAGACGAACTTTCTTGTGAGCAAATTGGCCTAAATGGACTTAAAATTATTGAGGATATTTACAAAAAAAAAGGAAGCAAAGTAAATATTCTCACACATTGCAATGCTGGGTGGCTTGCTACAATAAATTGGGGTACTGCAACATCTCCAATTTATTGTGCAAATAAAAAAGGTATTCCTTTACATGTTTGGGTTGATGAAACTAGACCAAGAAATCAGGGTGCAAACCTGACCTCATATGAATTAAATGAAGAAGAAATAGATAATACAATTATTGCTGACAATACCGGGGGTATATTAATGCAAAAAGGTAAAGTTGATGTTTGCATTGTTGGAACTGATAGAACATTATCTAATGGAGATGTTTGTAATAAAATTGGAACATATTTAAAGGCTTTAGCAGCGAAAGATAACAACATTCCATTTTATGTGGCTTTACCAAGTTCTACAATTGATTGGAACTTAAAAAATTCAAAAGAAATACCTATTGAAGAAAGAAACTCTGAGGAGTTATCACACATAGAGGGTTTAGACGAAAGCGGCAATTTAAAAAAAGTGAAAATTTATCCTAAAAAAAGTAAATCTTTAAACTTAGCATTTGACGTGACTCCTGCAAAATTTATTACAGGATTAATAACAGAAAAAGGAATTTGCAGCGCATCAGAAGAAGGGTTAAATAAATTATTTAAATGAACCCATTAATTTTTTCATTAATAAGTTTAATTCTCGTTGCTATTTCAGCAAATTTTTTAAGTTTAATTAAAGAAAATAAATCTTTGTTATATATTTCAACTATTCCATGCATTTATCTTGTTATTTATGGTATTTATTTAATTTTTGGTCAAATCGATTTATATGAGGATGGCTCTAAAAATTTTTTTAATAAAAACCCATCTGAAAAAGAATTGCCAATAGTATTTATTATACTTAAACTTTACCAATACATAATTATTTTAGTTGGATTAATTTTTGGATATATTTTTTCAAAAAAGTTAAAAGGAAATCAAAATAATGACCCCAACTGAAGAAGTTATTAAATATGCTAATATGCTTAATACTGAAAATCTTTCAGCTTTAAGATCGGGAAATATATCGATAAGACATAATGATGGTTTTTTAATAACCCCTTCAGGAGTAAAATATTCATCTTTAAAAAATGAGGACATTGTATTTGTCTCTTTAGATGGAAAATTTGAAGAAAAAAAAACAAAACCCTCTTCAGAATGGAGATTTCATAAAGATATATATATAAATAAAAAAGAAGCCAATGCAATTGTTCATGCACATTCACCACACGCAACGGCTGTATCAGCACATTCTAAAGATATCCCCGCGTTTCATTATATGGTCGCTTTAGCTGGCGGAGACGATATAAAATGCGCTAAGTACGCAACTTTTGGAACACAAGAGCTATCAAATAATATTATCGATGCTTTGGAAAATAGAAAAGCATGTCTGATGTCTAATCATGGTCAAGTTGCATTTGGAAATAATTTAGAGTCAGCATTTGAACTTGCCCAAGAAATTGAAAATATTTGCCATCAATATATAAATACAATAAAGTTAGGAATTCCTAAGATTCTTTCTAAAAAAGAAATGAAAATTATCTTAGATAAAACTAAAAATTATAAAAAGGAATAATTTTTATGACGAAAGTAGGGGAGCACGTCACTTTAGATATTATTGGAACTCAAAAAGAATATGAGCCAAAATTCTTTGAAAAGTTAGTTTATAAAATTGCAAAGAAAGCCAAAGTAACAGTTTTAGAAATTTCTAAATACAAATTTGAACCACAAGGTTTCACCTTAGTAGCTTTGTTAGCAGAATCACATATAAGTTTTCACACTTTTCCTGAAAAAGGAATTATAAGCTTTGATTTTTTTACGTGTGGGAAAGTCACGCCTAATATTGCTTTAGACATTTTAAAAAAAGAAATTAAACATAGAAGAATAATAAAAAAGTCTTTTAATAGAGACACCATAGATTTTTACGATGACATTTACAGTTCTCCAGGGTTAAAAAAATACTATGTTATAAAAAATGTCCTTGAAGACTTCACTTCTAAAGTAGGTCAACAAATCCAAATATTGGATTTAGAACAGTTTGGAAAATCTTTATTCATAGATAATGAACTTCAAGTTTCAGAAAAAGACGAGCACCTATATAGCTCAACGTTTGTAAATTCAGGCTTAAAATTGAATAGTGAAAAAAATAATTCAGCAATTATTGGTGGAGGAGACGGTGGAGTCGCCAGAGAATGCATCAGTCAAGGATTTAATTACATAGACTGGTATGAGCTTGATCCTCAGGTGGTTGAGGTTTGTGAGAAACACTTATCAAAAATTGGACAAAAGGCTACGAAGAGAAACTCCGTCAAGTGCATATGGGGTGATGCATTTGAAAGTATTAAAAAAGTTGAAGACAACAAGTATGATAAAATTTTTGTAGACTTAAATGATGATCAATATTGTATTGACCTGGCAGCTAAAAACATAAAATCTCTCAAAAGAATTTTAAAACCAAATGGAACAATTACTGCTCAAGTAGGAAGCCAAGATAAGAAACCTAAGCAGGTTGATAAGTGGCTTAATTTATTGAGTAAAAGTTTTGGAAATACATCTTTAGATAGAATTTATATTCCAAGCTTTGATTGTTCTTGGAATTTCGCATCCTCGTCAAATAAATAATACCTTTTTATATTTAATTTTTTGTGAAATAATAAATCAAATATATTTGGAGGTATAATGAATGTAATTAAAAAATTCAGTTTGGGATTGTTAATAAGTTTGTTTTTAACATTCTCAGCTAATGCTGATAAAATTAGAATTGGAACCGAGGGTGCTTATCCACCGTGGAATTCAAAAGACTCTTCAGGCAAACTAATAGGCTTTGAAGTTGAGCTTGCGTACACATTATGTAGATACATTGGTCAACAATGCGAAATAGTTGAACAAGATTGGGATGGAATGATACCGGCACTAATTATGAGAAAGTTTGATGCAATAATGGCTGGAATGTCTATTACTGCAGAAAGACAAAAAGCAATAAATTTTTCGCAAGGTTATGCGGATGAAGTAGCATCATTAGCAGTTATGAAGGGCTCAGCTCTTGAGGGAATGCAAACTTCAGAAGGTATTAACTTAAATAAAAAATCAGGTGGAGTTAAAAAAGATTTAAAGACTATTACAAGTGCTCTGAGTGGTAAAACAGTATGTGTTCAAACTGCTACAATTCATCAAAACTTTTTAGAGTCAGGTGAAGTTGGTAAGGTAAATGTTAGAACTTACAAAACGCAAGACGAGGTTAATTTAGATTTAGCTGCTGGTAGATGTGATGTAGCGCTTGCAGCTGCGGTAGCTTTTACTGACTATGCAAAAAAATCTGGTAAATCAGTTGTTCTAGTAGGACCTACTTTTTCTGGGGGCGCATTTGGAAATGGAGTAGGTGTTGGCATTAGAAAAGATGATACTGAATTATTAAAAGCTTTTAACAAAGCGATTAATAAAGCAAGAAAAAATGGAGACATTAGTAGAATCGCTACTAAATGGTTTGGTTTCGACGCATCTATGTAAATATTTAATGAAAGGCGACTATAATATATAGTCGCCCTTCAATATGGATCTTTTAGCTTTTGGAAAATCTGGTTGGGGTGATGAGTTATTATTCGCTACCATAATGACTGTAGCAGTCTCAATCACTGCAATGGTTATAGGTTTTTTCTTCGCTTTAATTTTTACTCCTCTAAAACTTTCAAATAAAAAATTTTTAAACTATATCGGAAACTCTTACACGACTGTAATAAGAGGTGTTCCTGAGCTTTTAGTAATATACTTATTTTTCTTTGGTGGTAGTGGTGCAGTAATGTTTGTAGCATCCATATTTGGATATAATGATTATATAGAAATAAATGCTTTCTTAACGGGTTCATTCGCGATTGGAATAATATCTGGCGCTTACTCAACGGAAGTGTTTAGAGGTGCAATTCAATCTATAGACAAAGGTCAATTTGAGGCATCTAAAGTGCTTGGATTTAAAAAACATATTCATTTTTATAAAATTATCATGCCTCAAATGTTGAGATTATCGATACCTAATTTAAGTAATGTATGGCAGATTACTTTAAAAGATACTTCTCTTATTTCTGTGACAGGTTTAGTGGAAATAATGAGACAATCGTATATCGCAGCAGGCTCAACTAGAGATCCACTTTTTTTTTATTCTTTTGCAGCATTACTTTATCTAATGCTCACATTTATAAGCATGAAAATAATAAATAAATTAGAAATAAAGTTTAGCAAGGGTTTTTGATGGATATTGAGTTAATGATAAATAGTATTCCAAGATTACTTGATGCTTCAGTAGTCACTTTAAAATTATTATTTTTGTCTCTAATTTTTGGTTTATTTTTAGGACTAATCTTCGCAATTTTACGATTAAATAAAAATTTTTTGATTAATAAGTTCGCTTACGGTTATTCTTATATATTTAGAGGAACTCCACTGCTTGTTCAAATATTTATTATTTATTTTGGATTAGGACAAATTGAAACTTTAAGAATGTCGTTTGCGTGGACGGTGCTCAAAGAACCATATTGGTGCGCAATAATAGCTTTCGCATTAAACACTGGTGCTTATACATCAGAAATTTTAAGATCAGCTTTTCAAACAATTAAACCGGGTTTTATAGAAGCAGGCAAAAGTTTAGGAATTTCAAAAAAAGTAATATTTTATAAAATTCAAATACCTATAGCAATCAAACAATCTTTGCCTGCTTATGGAAATGAAGTTATTTTGATGCTAAAAGGAACTTCTCTTGCTAGTACAGTAACATTGATGGATTTGACTGGTGTTGCTAAGTATATAATTTCAACAACATTTAAACCTATTGAAGTCTTTATTGTTGCTGGAAGTATTTATCTTTTTATGACATTTATTATTCATAATATTATTAAATATTTAGAAAAAAAATATAGTTATTAATGAAAAGAGTTTTAATAATAATTTTTATAATCATTTTTCCTCAAAAAATTCAATCACAAGAAGCTTTAGTAGCTTTACTAAAAGAGGACGCAAAGATTATTTTTATTAGACATGCAATTGCTCCCGGAAATGGAGATCCTGATAATTTTGATGTAAATAATTGCGATACACAAAGAAATTTAAGTATTGAGGGTATAAAACAATCTGAAGAAATAGGGAATTTTTTTAAAAAAAATAATATAGAAATAGGAATAGTTTTATCGAGTGAGTGGTGCAGATGTAAAGATACTGCAAAATTCGCTTTTAATAATTATAAAACATTTGATGCGCTAAACTCTTTTTATAGTGAAAAGTTTTCAAATAACAAAAGCAGTCAAATTAAAAAACTTAAAAAATATATAAAAAAGTGGGATGGAAAAAAAAATTTGATTTTTGTTACACACTACGTAGTCATATTAGAAATGTTAAATGTGGGAGTATCTTCAGGTGAAATTGTGATTTCTAACAAAAATCTTGATTTGATTGGCAGTATAAAAATTAATAACTAACGTATTCTTTAATTTCTTTTATTTTAGATCCAGTATAATCATTAATTTTTAATTTTGTATTTGCTCTCTCGTCGTTAAGAAAATGGATATCTCTTGATAATTTTATAAAATTGTCACTAAAATCTGATTTTTTCTCACACATTCTTTTTTGATCTTCTATTGTCCAAAGTCTCTTGTTAATATCCTTTAATGTTTCAAATAATTTATTGAGTTTATCGTCAGCTTTGATATTTTTTTTAAATTGTTCTTTTAAAATGTTATACTCATCATCAATAAATTTCAGCTTATCGACATTTTTTATTTTTTCTTTTTTTATTTCTAAAATTGAAATTTTATCTAATAACTCTCCAACAGATACCTCAACAAGAATTTTATTCATAAAATTATATAGTATGATAAATTGTTAGAAATATGTCCAATATTCTTATAATTAAACATGGCTCACTTGGAGATATAGCCCAAGCTAGTGGTGCAATTCAAGACATTTATGAAAATCATCCAAACGATCATTTATTTTTATTAACATCAAAACCTTATTTTGAATTATTTAAAAAAAATCCCTACTTCAAAGACATAATTTTGGACAAAAGGCTCTCAAGATTTAATTTGATTTACCTTTATTCCTTAATGAAAAAATTAAAAAAGTTGGATATTTTAAGAGTTTATGACTTACAAAATTCATCTAGAACTGCATTTTATAAAAAGATACTTTTTCCAAACGCTAATTTAAGCAAATGGTCGTCTTCAGAGACAACCTTACCAGAAAACAAATCTAAAGAAGAATTTGACAAAATGCCAGTTCTTGAAAGATTTAATTATCAATTAAAGACTTCTGGATTGATTACGAAGTATACTTTAAAACCTGATTTTTCATGGAGTTGTATTAATATAGAGGATATTTTATCAAAATATAATTTAAAAAAATATATTATCATTTTTCCTTTTTGCTCCCCACACCTACAAAAAAAGAAATGGCCTCATTATAATAATCTTATAAAAGATTTAGAAAATCAATTCAGTAGTGAATACAAAATTATTACCGCTCCCGGCCCTGAAGAAATCGAGTTATCTAAAGAAATTAATGCTTTATCTATTCTGGATAATGGAAAAGCTTTAAACATATCTCAACTTGCTTCGCTTATTAAAAATAGCTCTTTCGTAATTGCAAATGATACTGGTCCAGCACATATGACCGCGCATTTAAATGCAAAGGGTTTAACACTATTTGGATCTCATACTTCAGCATACAAAGTAAGTATAGAAACAGAAAAATTTAAAGCTATACAAGTTGAGGAACTCTCAAAGTTAAGTTCTCAAAAAGTTTTAAATAGAATTTTAGAAAAAATTTAATAATAGATTTTATCTGCAAGCCCATAGCACAGTAATGCGCTCATGATGGTAAATATCAAAGGTGATATTACGGGCTCAATTCCAGTTTTTTCTGTAACACCAGTCTTATCTATTTTTACAGAATAAAAATTACAAAGAAAAATACATAAATTATTTGCGAACACTAAATTGAAGAATGCCCATGTACCTTCTAATCCTGGTGGTCTTATAAAACCAACATAAATTGACATCAAAAAAACTGCCAGCATGAATGCACCGGCAAGCCTTGTCATTATTGCTCCCGAGGGTTCTATATTAAATCTTTCCATGAAACTTTTTGTTCCAACAATTGTTTGGAAAGCATATATACCAACCCCTAAGAAGTGGATTATAAAAATCGCAAAATAAAATATTCCATTAAATTTTTCAATCACGACTAAATTTTATAAGATTCCTCTATAATTTTCAATAATCTTATCCCAATGGAACTTTTTTGAATTTTCTTTAGCATTTAAACCATATTCTTTAAATTTAACATCTGTAATCATTTTGTTAATTGAGTTGTAAATACTATCTAAGCTATTCCCGTCACATATTAATCCGGTCTTCTCGTGAATAATTGCATCAGAGGCACCACCATCTTTACCACCTATAGAGGGTACCCCAAATTGTGCAGCTTCAATATAAGATATTCCAAAACCCTCAACTGATTTTTTATGAATAATAGAAGGCATTACAAAAAAATCTGATTTTGAAATCAATGCGTTTTTCAAATCTTGACTAATTTCTTTTAAAAAGACCACTTGTTCAGATAAATCTAGTTCTTTTACTAATTTTTTTAAATTTTCTTCTTCTTCACCGTATCCTATAGAAATATAAATTATATTTGGGTAATTTTGTTTCAAATTTCTTAATGACATAATTACTTTCTCGTGATTTTTACGTTTATCATATCTTGATACAGTGATTAATCTTGGAGTTTTATTTTTAAAATAGTTTTCAGCTTTTATTAAAAGATTGTTTTCAGGCATGTTTTCAGGTTCTATTCCTGGATTTATTACCTTAATTAAATCAGGATTTACACCTACCTCAATAGCTAAATTTTTTGTAAATTCTGAGTTTGCAATGACATGTTCACATTTATTGAGAACTTTAATTACCCTTTTATTTAAAAGACTATTTTTTTTATGGTTGATCTCCTTTGAGTGAATTAAGCAAATTTTTTTCTTATTCGATTTTAAGAGCTCTAAACTCTTCCAGTGATCTCCAATTATTCCCGTTACTTTTTTATTTTTTTTTAAATATTCATTTATTAAAAATGCCTTTCTATATTTCCTAAATATCTTAATCCCTTTAACTCTTTGAATAGAAAAAGATACTCTATCATCAAAAATATCAGCATTTTCTTGATAATCAGCGTAAACTTTAATCATAAAATATTTTGAGAGAGATTTACAAAGACCCCAAATCAGATTCTGCATACCACCAACTTGAGGAGGAAAAGATCTAGTTACAATTAAGTACATAATTATTTAAACCATTTAATGTTACATCCCATACTAGGAATTTGATCTTTTGGACCTAAACCATCTTTAGATATTTTTTTCATCGCTTTGTAAAGTTCACTTTCTCCATTATTAATTGATTTCAGATCTTTTAATTCTCTAATTCGGCCTCTATACTGCAGCTCAAGATCTTTATTAAATCCAAAAAAATCTGGGGTACAAACGGCATCGTATTTTTTGGCTATCTCTTGTGTTTCATCAAATAAATAAGGGAAATTAAAATTATGTTTTTTTGAAAATTTAATCATATTGTCGAAGGAGTCCTCAGGATAATTTTTTACATCATTAGACATGATTGCTGCTGAATTAATTCCATCTTTTTTTAGCTTAAATGTATCTGAAACAATATCCTTGATAACTGCCTTTACATAAGGGCAGTGATTACATATAAACATAATTAAAGTTCCATTTTGACCTTTTAAATCTTTAAGAGATAAAAATTCATTATTTATTGATTTAAGTTTGAAATCTTCTGCTTTCTTTCCGAAATCACATATTGGAGTTTTTGTAAGTGTCATGTTAAAATAATGTATAAATTATGTTTTACGATTTGGAAAACAAAAAACCAAAAAACTCTGGCGAAAATTGGGTAGCTCCTAATGCGGTAATTATTGGAGATGTAACATTAGATAAGAATACCAGTGTTTGGTTCAATGCAACCTTAAGAGGTGATATTGAAAATATTCATATAGGTGAGGGATCAAACGTTCAGGATGGTTGTGTGTTACACACTGATCCAGGCTGTCCTTTAAAAGTTGGAAAAAATGTAACCATTGGACATTTAGTGATGCTCCATGGATGCACAATTGGTGACAATAGTTTAAT
>MDTA01087018.1_pt1 | contig 11713 bp, 9 predicted proteins | sample 811151 | NCBI WGS metagenome assembly MDTA01 (sample SAMN05326648, study PRJNA326480) | marine metagenome | isolation source: seawater | place: Indian Ocean: South | collected 2010 | reverse complement strand
TGGGAGACCATCCTTTTTAACTTATCGCTCGTGCCGATGGTGTCAATCTCCCATAGGGTGTCCGGCATGGTGCTCTTTGGTGGTGTCGCTTTCGCGCTTTACGTTTTAGACCTGGCGATGGAGTCCAGTGATGGTTTTGCACAAGCCAAAGCGCTGCTGATGACGCCGTTGCCGAAGCTGATTATGGTGACTCTGCTCAGTTTGCTTATGTTTCACATTTTCCTCGGAATTAAGCACTTAATGTTGGATTTCCACATTGGCGACACCATTAAAGCGTCGCGAATAGGCTCGGCGTCGGTGTTGGTGCTGACTGCGCTGAGTGTTGGAGTGTTTTATCAATGGCTTTGGTAGTACGCATATCCGGAATCACGGGTCGCGGGGTCACGGACTTTGTCCTGCAACGGGTAACAGCGATGATCCTAACCTTGTACACCGCCGTGGTGGTTGGATTTTTCGCGTTGAACCAAGTGGACTATCAAACCTTTGTAACGTTTTTCGGCAGCATTGTTATGAAAATTGCCAGCACTGTGGCAATACTCGCGACCATTGGTCATGCGTGGGTGGGAATGTGGACGATTGGAACCGATTATATCCAACCGGGCCACTGGGGGCTGCCTGACTCGGCAGATAAAATTAGAGTCGCATATCAGGCGGCCTGTATAGGCATTATGGCCACCTACTTTTTGTACGCGGTTAAAGCCATTTGGTAAGCGCTTTGCGGCTGAATCGCTAAGATTGCCCCAAAAATTTCAGGAACTCAGATGACTAAATTAAAAACAATGGATTTCGACGGCGTTATTGTTGGTGGAGGCGGTTCTGGTCTTCGCGCCGCTCTGCAATTGTCGCAGTCGGGGCTGAAAACTGCGGTGATTACCAAGGTCTTCCCGACGCGATCGCACACGGTATCCGCGCAAGGTGGTATTACGTGTGCCATCGCCAGTGATGACCCGAACGATGACTGGCGCTGGCATATGTACGACACCGTGAAAGGATCGGACTACATAGGCGACCAAGACGCTATCGAGTATATGTGTTCGGAGGGTCCCCAGGCAGTGTTCGAACTCGAGCATATGGGCCTGCCGTTCTCGCGCACCGACTCGGGCAGGATTTATCAAAGACCATTCGGTGGGCAATCGAAAAATTTTGGTGAAGGCGGGCAGGCCGCGCGAACCTGTGCTGCTGCGGACCGCACTGGACATGCCTTACTGCACACTCTCTACCAAGCTAACGTGAAAGCGAACACAACCTTCATGAACGAGTGGTTTGCCATCGATCTCGTGAAAAATCAGGATGGGGTATTTACCGGAGTCATCGCCCTTTGCATTGAGACCGGCGAAGTGGTGCACGTCACCTCCAAAGGCACGGTATTGGCCACAGGTGGGGCGGGCCGCATTTATGCGTCTACTACAAATGCGTTGATGTGCACTGGTGACGGTTTTGGCATGGCGCTGAGAGCCGGCGTACCGATGCAGGATATGGAAATGTGGCAGTTTCATCCCACCGGCATTGCAGGTGCCGGTACGCTGGTAACAGAAGGCTGTCGTGGCGAAGGCGGATATCTTATTAACAGCGATGGCGAGCGGTTTATGGAGCGCTACGCGCCGACGGCCAAAGATCTTGCGGGGCGGGATGTTGTTGCTCGATCTATGGTCATCGAGATACTTGAAGGCCGGGGGTTTGGCCCTGAGGGCGATCACGTTAAGCTCAAGCTGGACCATTTAGGCGAAGAGGTCCTAAACAGTCGGCTCCCGGGTATTCTCGAGCTGTCCCGAACTTTTGCCCATGTTGATCCCGTTAAAGAACCGATTCCGGTTGTACCGACTTGTCACTACGCGATGGGCGGTATTCCTACCCAAGTGAGCGGGCAGGCACTAACCCAAAACAGCGCTGGTGAAGACGTCGCTGTAGAAGGGTTATACGCGGCCGGTGAGGCAGCCTGCGTTTCTGTTCATGGTGCCAATCGATTGGGCGGAAACTCGTTACTCGATTTGGTGGTTTTCGGCAGAGCCGCGGGTATGCATTTGGAAGAGGTCATGAAGCAGGGCGTCTCTTATCGACAGGCGTCGGAATCCGACGTCGAAGCGGCGCTTGATCGGCTTAACCGTTGGAACGAGAGCAGCACTGGCGAGTCGGTGTACGATCTGAAAAAAGAGCTGCAAACGACAATGCAAAATGGCTTTGGTGTGTTCCGCGATGAAGAAAATATGCAGTCTGGAAAAGTTAAGTTGGAAGAACTTCGCGAACGCATAAACGCCGCGCACATGCCGGATAAATCGGCCGCGTTCAATACGGCGCGGCTTGAAGCCCTCGAACTCGACAATTTAATGGAAGTCGCTGAGGCCACTGCTATTGCCGCCGAGGCGCGAAAAGAGAGTCGAGGAGGCCATGCACGCGACGATTATCAGGAGCGTGACGACGAAAATTGGCTCTGCCACTCGCTTTATTTTGCGCAGGGCAAGCGTATCGCAAAGCGAGCGGTAAATTTTGCGCCGAAGACGATGGAAGCATTCCCTCCCAAAGTGCGTGTGTATTAGAGCATTCTAATAACTTGGTTTAACCTTAAAAATCGAAGGAAAACAACATGTTGGTCAGTGTGTATCGTTATAACCCAGATCTCGACGAAGTGCCGAGTATGCGGGATGTAGAAGTAGATATACCGGAAGGCAAGGACCTCATGGTTCTGGATGTATTGCAGCTGATTAAAGACGAGGACCCCTCGTTGAGTTTTCGTCGGAGCTGTCGTGAGGGCGTATGTGGCTCCGACGGTATGAATATGAACGGAAAAAATGGCTTGGCATGCATAACGCCACTCTCGGAAGTGGTGAAACGTAAAAAGCTGGTGCTGCGGCCGCTGCCCGGGCTGCCCGTAGTAAGAGATCTAGTGGTTGATATGAGCCAGTTCTACGAGCAGTACTCAAAGGTTCAGCCCTATCTGGTCAACGATAACCCCCCACCGGAACAGCAAGAGCGCCTACAATCCATCGAGGACCGTGATAAAATCGACGGGTTGTACGAGTGCATCCTGTGCGCATGTTGTTCTACATCATGCCCGTCATTTTGGTGGAACCCGGACAAATTTATTGGCCCGGCAGGGTTGTTGCAGGCATACAGATTTCTGGCGGACTCTAGGGATACCGCCACACAAGAGCGTTTGGCCAGTTTGGATGATCCTTTCAGCGTGTTTCGCTGTCGTGGCATTATGAATTGCGTAAGTGTTTGTCCCAAGGGTCTTAATCCGACCCGAGCGATCGGGAAAATCCGCTCGATGTTGTTGCAGCGAGGCGCTTAGAGATCGGTTCGCGGTCACCGTAGGAGCAGCGGTGGCTTTGGATATGTAGTTTTTTCGATACGAGTTGCGGCTAAGAGGGGTAGTAGTGACTGACAGTTTTATGCAGCGGATGCAAAAGAGTTCTCACCTGGGAGGCTTAAACGCTGCGTACATTGAAGATCTTTATGAGACTTACCTTGAAGACCCCGGCGCTGTGGCGGAGGTCTGGCGCAGCTATTTCGAAACATTACCGGTAGTAGAGGGTGCGATTGGGGCCGATACCCCGCATTCCTCAGTGGTGCAGCACTTCGAACGTTTGGGCCGCAATCGGCTAAAAGCGAAGCCGGAAAAAGTCGCAACGCATATCTCGGACGAGCACCAGGTGCGCCAGATGCGGGTACAGGATCTGATCTCCGCCTACCGACACAGAGGCCACAAGCGCGCGAATATTGACCCCCTCGGCATGATGGAGCGCCCCGCGACACCTATCCTCGAATTAGATTATCACCGACTGTCTCCGGCTGATCTGGACGAGACCTTTAACACCGGTACTTTTCACTACGGGGACGGGACTGCAAAGCTGCGCGATATAGAAACGGCGTTGCAACAAACCTATTGCGGTTCTATTGGCGCTGAGTATATGCACATTGTCGACGCTGCCGAACAGCTTTGGGTGCAGCAGCGGTTAGAGAGCGCACGTAGCCGACCGAGTTTTGATGCCCGGCAAAAGCAGGCGATCCTAGAGCGTCTGATCGCGGCTGAAGGATTAGAAAAATACCTGCACAGGCGCTACCCAGGGACTAAGCGTTTTGGGCTTGAAGGCGCTGAAAGTCTGATTCCGATGTTCCACGAGCTGCTGCAACGGCTCGGCGATCACGGCGTTGTGGAGTCCGTAATCGGCATGGCTCACCGCGGCAGACTCAATGTGTTAGTAAACGTGTTGGGTAAAAACCCCGGCGACTTGTTTGATGAATTCGACGGTAATGTGCGGATTGAAAATGGTTCCGGTGATGTGAAATATCATCAGGGTTACTCTTCCAGCGTTATGACCCGCGGCGGCGAAATGCATTTAGCGTTGGCTTTCAATCCGTCGCATTTGGAAATTGTTGGTCCTGTTGTAGAGGGTTCCGTGCGTGCGCGTCAGGATCGGCGCAATGATCCTGTGGGTGATCAAGTGGTGCCGATCGTGGTGCATGGCGATGCAGCTTTTGCCGGTCAGGGTGTTGTTATGGAGACATTCCAGATGTCTCAAACCCGCGGTTTTCGCACCGGCGGGACGATTCATATCATCGTCAATAATCAAATTGGTTTTACCACCGACCGTCAGGAAGACGCCCGCTCAACCGAATACTGCACCGAGGTCGCTAAGCTTGTGCAGGCGCCGATTCTCCACGTCAACGGTGATGATCCGGAAGCTGTAATCTTCGCAACGCACCTGGCTGCTGACTACCGTATGACCTATCGGAAAGACGTGGTTATCGATCTCGTGTGCTATCGGCGGCGTGGGCACAATGAAGGCGAGGAGCCGATGAAGACCCAGCCCCTCATGTACCAGAAGATTCGCAGCCATCCGTCTGTTTGCGAGCAATACGGCAATGCCCTTGTCGACGGTGGAGTGGTTGGTCGAGAGCGTGTGACGGAAATGGCTGATCGCTATCGCGACACCATTGAAGCTGGCGAGAGCGTGGCTTTGAGTCTGGTGCAGGAGCCGAATAGTGAATTGTTTGTCGACTGGAACCCTTACATTGGCCACGACTGGGATGCGCCTGGTGATACCCGGGTAGCTCAGGCAGATTTCCAGCGGGTGGCGGCTAAGCTTGAAGAACTGCCAAACGGATTTGTGCTGCATCGCCAAGTCAGCAAAATTTTAGATGATCGACATCGCATGGCCGCTGGAGCCAAACCGGTGAATTGGGGTATGGGCGAGATTATGGCCTATGCGACGCTGGTTGATGCGGGTTTCCCAGTGCGTATGACGGGTCAAGACGTGGGTGTGGGTACGTTTTCTCACCGACATGCTTCACTGTTCAATCAAAGAGACGGCGAGCGCATCATTCCGCTGAATCATGTTCGAGAAGATACGTCATTCGAGTTGTATGATTCGCTGCTGTCGGAAGAAGCCGTGTTGGCGTTTGAATACGGATACGCCGCTACCGCGCCTAAATCGCTGGTGGTGTGGGAAGCGCAGTTTGGTGATTTTGCCAACGGTGCCCAAGTGGTGATAGATCAGTTCATTAGTTCTGGAGAGACCAAATGGGCGCGCCTCTGCGGTTTAGCTATGTTGTTGCCGCATGGGTTCGAGGGAGCTGGTCCGGAACACTCATCAGCTCGTCTGGAGCGATTCCTGCAAATGTGTGCCGAGCACAATATGCAGATTTGCATTCCTTCAACGCCCGCTCAGGTGTTCCACATGTTGCGTCGTCAGGTGATCCGCCCGGCGCGTAAACCGCTGGTTGCGCTAACGCCGAAAAGCTTGTTGCGTCATAATTTGGCGGTTTCGACGCTGGAAGAGCTCTGCGACGGAGAGTTCCACACGGTGATCGATGAGCTGGACGATCTGAATCCAAAGAAAGTTGATCGCCTGGTCCTCTGTAGCGGCAAGGTCTATTACGATTTGCTTGAAGCGCGTCGTGAAGCGCAATCGGAAACGGTCGCTATCGTTCGCCTAGAGCAGCTTTACCCGTTTCCCGAGGCGGCTTTAGGGGAACTTCTGGTTCGCTACGGCAAGCTTAAAACTGCGGTGTGGTGTCAAGAAGAGCCCATGAATCAAGGGGCCTGGTATTCGTCTCAGCATCACATTCGCAATGTGCTGCAACGACACTTGCCCCAGTTGCCCCTAGACTACGTTGGTCGCGATGCCTTTGCCGCACCTGCGGCCGGGTCGCCGGGACTGCATATAGAACAGCAACAACAGCTCGTGAACGAAGCATTATTTGGGAAAGCCCATGTTTAATGGCACTCCCGACCACCCATGATGGAAGTCAATTATGGACATTAAGGCGCCGACCTTTCCTGAATCGATCGCTGACGGGAGCGTTGCCGAGTGGCATCACCAAGTGGGTGATTTTGTTGCAAAAGACGAATTGTTGGTGGATATCGAGACCGACAAGGTGGTGATTGAGGTGTATGCGCCGGAAGACGGCGTGCTTAGTGTTATCGTCAAGGCCGAAGGTGAAACGGTGCTCTCTGAAGAGGTGATCGCGCAGTTCACGCCGGGTGCTGGTGCCGGTGCCGCTGCGCCGAGCGTCGACAGTACTGTTGAAGAAACGCCTGCTGTGACCACTGAGGTCGATCGGTTTGCTAGTCCGGCGGCTAAAAAGCTCGCCGCCGAAAACAATTTGGATTGGTCGGCTATTACTGGTTCGGGCAAAGACGGTCGCATCACTAAGGAAGACGTCGCTGCGGCATTAACTGCGGTCGCGCACCCGGAGGCTGCACCCGCGCCGGTAGAGCCAGCAGCGGCAACCAGCAAGCCGCAAGCTGTGGAGCTTGGGTTTGGCGGAGAGAGCCGGGTCGAGCGTCGTGTACCTATGACGCGGTTGCGCGCCAGCGTCGCCAAGCGCTTGGTAGCAGCCCAACAGAATGCAGCGATGTTAACAACGTTTAACGAAGTGGATATGCGGCCGATCATGACCCTGCGGAAGCGCTATCAGGCTGAATTTCAGAAGGCTCACAATGACACGCGGCTAGGATTTATGTCGTTTTTTGTCCGTGCAGCTACCGAGGCGTTGAAGCGCTTCCCGGCCGTGAATGCGAGTATTGATGGCGATGACATTGTTTACCACGGCTATTACGACATTGGCGTAGCGGTGTCGACAGAAAAGGGTTTAGTGGTACCTGTGCTGCGCGACACAGATGCCTTGGGTTTGGCGCAGATAGAAGATGAAATCGCGGCGTTTGGTGTTAAGGCGCGCGACGGCAAATTGGCCCTTGAGGATATGGCTGGAGGTACGTTCACGATCTCGAACGGCGGAATTTTCGGCTCGATGATGTCCACGCCGATTCTTAATCCGCCCCAGACTGGGGTCTTGGGTATGCATAATATTCAGGAACGAGCCGTCGTTGTGGACGGCGAGATTGTGATTCGGCCGATGATGTATCTTGCGCTGTCTTATGATCATCGATTGATTGATGGTCGCGAGGCCGTACAGTTCCTAGTGGCCATTAAGGGCATGATCGAAGACCCTGCGCGAATTCTGTTGGAACTGTAGCAATTGCCGATAATGAGCCCGTCTTAATGATAGGGCTATGTGGCACGCGCACGAAGAGCCCGCTCGAATCAAGTTGAGCTGAGGCTATTAAAGAGTAAATTGGCATGACGTTTATGCCTTGAGTGGAAGTAACCCATGAGCAATGACTACGACGTAATCGTTATCGGTGCCGGCCCAGCAGGCTATCACGCAGCGATTCGCAGTGCGCAACTGGGCTTTAAAACGGCCTGTATCAACAAAATGCGTGACAAGGACAATAATCCCGTACTGGGCGGAACGTGCCTGAACTGGGGGTGTATCCCGTCGAAAGCCCTGTTGGACGCGTCGCATAAGTTCCATGAAGCCCAGCACGATTTTGCCGATTTAGGCATTAATACCGGCAAAGTAAGCGCCGATGTGCCGAAGATGATCGCGCGTAAGCAAGAGGTTGTGGATGGTTTAACCGGTGGAGTAGCGGCGTTATTTCAAGGCAACGGCGTTACCTCTTTAGAGGGCACAGGCCGTTTGCACGGCAATTGTCAGGTGGCGTTTACTCCCCATGACGGCGATGAGCAAATGCTGCAGGCCGGCCACGTGATTTTAGCCCCAGGTTCGGTGCCTGTAGAGATTCCGCCAGCGCCATTGCAGGACGGAGTTGTCGTTGATTCCACCGGGGCGCTCGAGTTCACTGCAGCGCCCGCGCGCTTAGGTGTTATTGGATCGGGAGTAATCGGCTTAGAACTGGGCAGTGTTTGGAATCGTTTAGGGTCAGAGGTCATCGTACTGGAAGCGTTGGATGAGTTTCTGCCCATGGCAGATAGCCGCATCAGTCGCGACGCTCAACGTATGTTCAAAGCGCAAGGCTTGGACATCCGTCTCGGCGCGCGTGTTACTGCAACTCGGGTGCAGGGACGCGGTAACAAAAAAACCGTAACAGTCACGTATCAGGACAAAGACGGCGAACAGCAACTGGAATTCGATAAGCTGATTGTCGCGGTGGGCCGCAGGCCCTACACCGAGGGACTGTTGGCACCGGACTCCGGCGTCAACTTGGACGAACGCGGTTTCCTGTACGTAAACGAAGTGTGCGCAACCGATGCACCGAATGTTTACGCCGTGGGCGACGTGGTGCGGGGTCTTATGTTGGCGCACAAGGGTATGGAAGAGGGTGTAATGGTCGCGGAAAGGATCGCTGGCCATAAGCCATTAGTGAATTATGACACGGTACCCAGTGTCGTTTATACGCATCCAGAAATAGCCTGGGTGGGCAAGACCGAACAGCAGCTAAAGTTGGAAGGTGAAAGCTACAATGTCGGTAGTTTTCCTTTTGCAGCGAACGGTCGGGCCTTGGCAGCGAATGAAACCGAGGGCATGGTCAAACTTATTGCCGATGCCGAAACCGACCGGATACTTGGCGTGCATGTGCTCGGCCCCCAAGCCTCAGAGATTATTGCCCAGGCCGTTATCAGTATGGAGTTCAGTGCCAGCGCCGAAGATTTAGGGCTTATTATGTTTGCGCATCCAACGTTGTCGGAAGGCGTACACGAAGCTGCGCTCGGTGCGGCAGGTCATGCCATTCACATGGTTAACCGTAAAAAGCCAGGTGGCAAAACCTAGTTAAAGAACGAACGCGCGCTCAATCGCGCACGGGCATTTTTAGTAACCAGACAGGGGAGGAGCGCGCGCAGTGAATTTACACGAGTACCAGGCTAAGAGCCTGTTTGCTGAATACGGTTTGCCCGTTTCAGAAGGGCATGCTGTAGATACGGCAGATGAAGCGGTCGCGGCTGCAGAAAAAATTGGCGGCAGCCGTTGGGTTGTTAAAGTTCAGGTGCATGCGGGTGGACGAGGAAAAGCCGGCGGCGTGAAGCTTGCCGATTCGCTGGAGGAGGTGAGGGCCTTCGCAGAGCAATGGATTGGTAAGAATTTGGTGACCATCCAGACCGATGAAAACGGTCAGCCGGTCAGCAAAATCTATGTGGAGAGCTGCACCGATATTGCCACGGAATTGTACTTGGGCGCGGTGGTGGACAGAGGCAGCCGACGGGTGGTGTTTATGGCCAGTACCGAGGGCGGCGTGGAGATCGAAACCGTAGCGGAAGAAACCCCAGAGAAAATACTCCGCGCCATGATTGACCCGTATGTGGGCGCACAACCGTTTCAGGGCCGACAGCTGGCGTTTGCGCTGGGTCTGCAGGGTCCACAAATTCGCCAGTTCACCGATCTGTTCATGGGTTTGGCAAAGTTGTTTGAAGAGACCGACTGTTCTCTTTTAGAGATCAACCCGTTGGTGATCACCGAGGAAGGCAATGTGCATTGTCTGGACGCCAAGATGAATGTTGACGGCAACGCGTTGTATCGGCAGCAGAAAATTGCCGCTATGGAGGACCCAAGCCAAGAAGATGAGCGCGAAGCGCAAGCTGCAGAATACAACCTGAATTATGTGGCACTCGACGGCAACATCGGCTGTATGGTGAATGGTGCGGGTTTGGCAATGGGCACCATGGACTTGGTAAAACTGCACGGCGGCAATCCCGCTAACTTTCTCGACGTAGGCGGCGGCGCCACCAAGGAAGCGGTATCTGAAGCGTTTAAAATTATTTTGTCCGACAGCGCAGTAAAAGCGGTTCTCATCAACATCTTTGGCGGCATCGTGAGTTGCGCGACGATTGCAGAAGGTATCATCGGTGCGGTGAAAGAAGTTGGCGTAGAAGTACCGGTTGTGGTGCGTTTTGAAGGCAACAACTCTGAGTTAGGTCGTCAGACCCTAGCGGACAGCGGGCTAAACATCATTCCCGGAGAATCACTAGTAGACGCGGTCGAAAAAGCCGTGGCCGCGGCCGGAGGTCAGTCATGAGCATATTGATCGACAAAGACACCAAGGTAATTTGCCAGGGTTTTACCGGTTCGCAAGGCACGCTCCACAGCGAGCAAGCGATCGCCTATGGCACTAAGTTGGTGGGCGGCGTAACCCCGGGTAAAGGCGGCGGCACCCATTTAGGGCTGCCAATCTTTGATACCGTGGCAGAGGCGGTGGCCGCTACTGGTGCGACCGCGTCGGTGATCTATGTGCCGGCAGGCTTCTGTAAAGATTCAATTTTAGAAGCGCTGGATGCTGGCATAGAGTTGGTCGTATGTATTACCGAAGGCATACCTACTCTGGATATGCTGGCGGTTAAGGCGCGTCTGGAGTTAACTAACGCGCGTATGATCGGGCCCAATTGCCCCGGAGTCATTACCCCAGGCGCGTGTAAGATTGGCATCATGCCCGGCGACATACATCTGCCGGGCAAGGTAGGCATTGTCAGCCGATCGGGCACCCTCACCTATGAAGCGGTTAAACAAACCACAGATCGAGGCTTTGGCCAAAGCTCTTGTGTGGGCATCGGTGGCGATCCCATTCCTGGCAGTCACTTTATCGATGTTCTGGAATTGTTCGAAAACGATCCGGCTACGGAAGCGATAGTCATGGTCGGAGAAATCGGCGGCACTGCAGAAGAAGAGGCAGCGGCGTACATTAAAGCCAATGTGACCAAACCAGTGGTCGGCTACATCGCTGGTGTCACAGCGCCCCCGGGCAAGCGCATGGGCCATGCTGGTGCGATCATCGCAGGCGGCAAGGGTACGGCGGATGATAAATTCGCAGCCCTGCAAGATGCGGGTGTGCGCACGGTACGCAGCCTTGCTGAAATTGGTGATGCGCTGGCCGACGTGACCGGCTGGACTTAAACCTGTAAATATCGACGAGGAATGCCCCTGCGCCAGTGGGGGCACTGATCGCTTTCTCCAAGCAGCTACTCTCCCAGGGGCTTACCCAGACACTTTGCGTTATACAGTGCACCGAGGTGCTTCATGCGGTCGCTGATTGAGTCTTGATTCTTGTTGGATCGAACTTCGTTAACGATAATTCCAGGCCAGAATACCAGCGCCAAACCGACATTTTTGGGCGTAACACCTGAATCGTCCTTGGCGTTATCAAAGGTTGCCCCCAATTGCTTAAGTTCGTACTGCAGAGACTCGCAGGACTTGGTGTAGTCGTCGGCTTGCACTGTTTGAACCGCGCGGTTGCCGACGCAGCCAGCAACGAGCGACAGGAATAGGCACGAGACGCTAAATTTCATACTGCAAATTCCGGTATAGGTAGTGACGTCTATTAGCGCAGAAGCCCTAGTGATCTCAGGGTTATCAATAAGTAATGACTAAACGCTTTTATCGGAACTTTGCTGCGGCAAGGCACCTGGGGCGTATTAGAAGC
>MDTA01070328.1_pt1 | contig 11714 bp, 9 predicted proteins | sample 811151 | NCBI WGS metagenome assembly MDTA01 (sample SAMN05326648, study PRJNA326480) | marine metagenome | isolation source: seawater | place: Indian Ocean: South | collected 2010 | reverse complement strand
TTGCAGGAGAACGCGGAAATCCTGCTGGGTGAGGTGCAGGACAGAACCGCTGACGGACTTCGCCGCTATGCCTCCAGCGCCGTCTCTCAGGTGGAAGAAGCAGTCCGGGCTCTGGGTTATTACAACCCGACCATTCGCTGGCAAGTGAATGAACAGGGTGAAGCGCCAGCGGAGCTGGTGCTGACCATCGTTCCCGGCGAGCCCGTGCGCGTCCGGTCCCGGCGTGTGGATATTCAGGGTCCGGGGGCAGACGATCCCGACCTGGTGCAAGACCTTCCGGAGCGCCCTCGGGAGGGTGACATTCTGAATCATGGTGAATACGACGGTTTACGGCAGTCGATACAGAACCGGGCAGGGCGCCTGGGCTACTTTGACGGCGAGTACGAGAACCGGAAGCTGGAAGTTGATCCGGATGCCAATACCGCCGATATTCTGCTCACCTATCGCACCGGTGAACGTTATCAGCTGGGCGACGTCACGTTTCTGGAAGGCCATGGTTTTGAGGAGCAGTTGCTGCGGCAATTTGTAACCACAGAGCCGGGCGAGCCGTTTCATGCTGACAAGGTGGCGCGGCTTAACCGGGATCTGTCCAACAGCGGGTATTTTTCCGGCGTCGACATTGATGCCTCACCTTCCCAGGCCGAGGATCGTGTTATTCCAGTGAATATCGGTCTGACCCCAAGACCTCCCAGGTCGGTCTCTGCGGGTGTCGGGTTCTCGACCGATGTGGGGCCGCGTTTCCGGGGTAACTGGCGCGAGCACTATATCAACCCCATGGGGCACAAGAGAGGGGCGGACACCGAGCTGTCTGAGCTGCGTCAGAGTGTCAGTGGCTGGTACGAATTGCCTCTTGACCCGCCCATGACCGATTCCATCCGCCTGGGCACCGGGTATCAGCGGGAGCATGTGGAAGACGTTGAGTCGGAGCGCCTGACCTTCGGTCAGCAATGGAACCATCAGCTGGACAACGGTTGGATGCAGGTGTTGTCGATGCGCTGGGAGGGGGAGCGCTTTCGCATCGGTGATGGTGAGCGAGGGACCTCAAGCCTGCTTCTGCCGGGTGTGAGTTATTCAAAGCTGCAGGCTGATTCGCCACTGGATCCGTCCAGGGGGTTCCGTTTGCAGCTGGATGTTACCGGGGCCCACCGGGCGGTGCTGTCAGATGCGGATATTCTGCATGTTAATATGCTTGCCAAAGGTCTGTATACCCTGGCAGACAACCACCGCTTTCTCGCCCGGTTCAACTTTGGCGGCGTCGCCACCAACAATTTTTCCGATGTACCTCCCTCTCTGCGTTTCTTTGCCGGTGGTGACCAGAGCGTGCGAGGGTATGGTTACGAGACACTGTCACCGGAAGACAGCGATGGCGTAGCCGTGGGTGGCCGCTATCTGATCGTGGGTAGCGCTGAATACCAGTATGAATTTGCCAGGAACTGGCGCCTTGCTGCGTTTGTGGATGAAGGCAATGCCGTGAATGATATCTTTGACCCGCTGGCGACGGGTGTTGGCGTGGGGATTCGTTGGGTCAGCCCGGTGGGGCCGCTTCGCCTGGATGTTGCCAGGGGGTTGAATGAGGAGCTTGGCGGTGGCTGGCGGATTCACTTTTCCATGGGGCCGGAGCTGTGACCGAGACACAATCCAGAAATACACAGTCCCCGGATGCCGAACCGGAAACCCGAAAAACCCGGCACTGGTGGTTTTGGCCGCTGGTCATTGTGCTGGTGTTGCTGCTGGTGCCCCTGTTGCTGGTGGTTGCAGTGTTACTGGCCCTGCGCAGTGAGACCGGAACCGCCTGGGTTATAGAACAGGTGCCCGGCCTGCGGACGGAAGCGGCCGTGGGGTCGATGCTGGGGCAGTGGCGTGCCGACGAACTGGTCTGGCAGGGCTATGGTGTGGGCGTGCAGGTGAGCGAACCGGAAATTGACTGGTCGCCGTCGTGCCTGTTCGAGCTGACGGTGTGCCTGGACACGCTCAAAGCGGCCAGTATCGCGGTTACTGTACAGGAATCCGCCGACCAGGCCGATCAGCCACGAGGTGATATCCAGTTACCTGTCATCAATTTGCCCCTGGGTGTGAACATCGGTGACGTCCGGCTCGGGACGCTGACGGTAAATGACAACCTGGTCTGGGACCGGATCGAGCTGGATTCCCGGGCGTCGGGTGCCACCCTGAACGTCGACCACCTCCTGTACGAACGCGGCGATATACTGGTGACCGCCAACGGCCGAGCCGAGATGCGGCGGGACTGGCTGTTGAATCTTTCAGTGAACGTTGCCTTGCCACCACCGAGCGGAGACGACTGGCAGGTTGCCCTGGATCTGTCCGGCAGCGCCCGGGATCTTCGTGTGGCAGGCACCAGCAGCGGCTATCTTGACGCTCGCCTTGAGGGGGAGGTGGATCCGCTTGATGCCGATCTGCCGGCAAGCCTGAAGCTCCAGTCGCAGGAATTTCTGCCGCACAGCTCTGTACCCGAAACCCTGACGCTGGGCCAATGGCGGCTGGAACTCGATGGCAGTCTGGCTCGGGGTTTCAATACCCGAACCCGGGCAATGCTGCCGGCGTCCACCGGGCCGGTGGAGGCGTCAGTTCAGGGTCTGGTGACCCTCCAAGGCGCTTCCGGCGTTGAAGTTTCGATGATCGCCCGGGATCGGGAGGGCAATTCCGAAGGGCGCTTCGGCGCGAACGGCAATGTTTCATGGCGTGATGGTATTGATGCCAATGCCGACATAACCCTGGACGGGTTTCCCTGGTATGGCCTGATTCCGGGTCTGGAATCTCCACCGGTTGCACTGAACCGTCTGGATGGCCAGGTTCAGTACCGTGATGGTCGTTATCAGGCGGAGCTGGATGCTTCCGTAGCGGGGCCCCTGGGGGAGGCCGAACTCACGTCCCGGCTGGTGGGCGACCTGCAGTCGGTGACCCTCAGCCAACTGGATATGACCACCGGTGCTGGCGCGCTTTCCGGCCAGGCAGAACTGGTGTTTTCCGGGCCTCTGGGCTGGGAGGCGCAGTTTGATCTCGATCGATTCAATCCGGGTTATTGGGTGCCGCTGCTGGAAGCACGTTTGAACGGAACCGTGGCCACCAGAGGTCAGTTGCGGGACGGGGCACTGCCCGAGTTATTCGCCGATATCGACCTCAGCGGCCAATGGCGGCAGCAGCCAGCGCAGGCAAAAGGAAAGCTCTCCACTCAGGGCCAGGACTGGGTTGTGCAGAACCTGGCCCTTGCTGTTGGGGATAACCGGCTTGAGGGCAGCGGGCGGTATGGCGAATCCCTGTCGGGCGACCTGCGTTTTGATCTTGCCGCACCGCAACAGTTGTTGGCCGATCTTGCCGGGGAGGCTGCCGGACGGCTTCGGCTCTCTGGCTCGCCGGAAGCTCCGGAAGGTGAGCTTTCACTGACGGCGGGCAATCTTGCCTGGCAGGATCAGTTCCTGGTCACCGAGGCGCAGCTTGAAGCTGGTCTGGGCGGTGACGGGAGGATTGACCTTGAGTTGTCCGGCACTGAGCTGCGTCTGGCTGGCCAGGAACTGGACAAAGTCGTGGCCTCGCTCAGCGGCACTCGGGAGCGCCACACTTTGGCTGTGCAAGCCGATCATCCCGAAGCCTCGATTGAGCTGGAATTCGACGGCGGGCTGGGAGAGCAACTGCCGGATTGGCGCGGACAGCTGGCCCGTGGCCAGATTTCAGTACCAGAGCCGGGGCAGGTCTGGCAGCTGGATACAGGGGCGGATCTTTCTTATGTGGCCGGGGCTCTTGAGCTTGGCAGCCACTGCTGGCGCTGGCAGCAAAGCTCGGTCTGTGCAGGTGACCAGAGACTGTGGCCGGACTCCCGTATTGCCTATGAAGTGCGGGGTTTTCCTGCCAGCGCACTGGCGCCGCTGTTTCCAGAGACCTTCCGGTGGCAGTCGACCATAGATGCCGACATTGCCCTGACACTCACGGATGCGGGTCCCGACGGCAGTATCCGGGTTGATGCCGGTGCCGGCGAGTTTGGTGTTCTGGTGCTGGACGACTGGCAGCCAATTCGCCATGAGCAGCTGGTGGTTGAGGCTCGCCTTAAACCGGAGGAGGCCAATGTCAGCCTGGATTTCAACGGCCCGGAACTTGGCCAGTTTGACCTGGAGCTTGCCGTGGATCCTCTGGCCAGTGACCGATCGGTTGATGGTGAATTCCGGCTCCAGTCCCTCAATCTTGCCTTTCTCTCGGCCTTTACCGGTATTGAAGACATTCAGGGGCAGGTTAATGGCAGTGGCCGATTGGCCGGCCCGTTGATGAAGCCTGAAGTCACCGGCGAGTTGGTGCTGAGTGACGGGCGCGTGTTCGATCCTGGTCTGCCCCTGCCGCTGGAGGAATTACTCGTTGTCCTTGAGTTCCGGGGGCAGTCGGCCGATATCAGCGGGCGCTGGCAAAGCAATGACCGCAGTCAGGGGGAGGTCTCCGGAACCCTGGCCTGGGCGCAGACGCCGCAACTTGCGGTCAATCTGAAAGGCGATCGACTGCCGGTGACGCTGGAGCCCTATGCCCGGCTGGAGGTGGGGCCGGATCTGGATATTGCCTTCAAGGCTGGCGAGCTGTCGGTTTCCGGCCGCGTTGAGGTGCCCAGAGGCGACATCGAAATCCAGAGCGTGCCCCCATCGGCGGTCTCGGTCTCTGAGGATGAAGTCATTGTGGGTGTGGAACGGGAAGAGCCGACCATTCGTTCCATGCTGATGGACGTGACTGTCGTGGTGGGTGAGGATGAGGTGTCGTTTGCCGCGTTTGGCGTCACCGGCGACCTCGAAGGCACGTTGCGCATCGGCAACAATATGGACACACGGGGGGCGCTGCAGTTAGTGAATGGTCGCTATGAAGCCTTTGGCCAGGAACTGGACCTGCGCCGGGCACGGATTCTCTTTGTAGGTGCGCTGACCCGACCGTACCTGGATATTGAGGCGGTGCGTGAAGTCGATACCGTGATTGCCGGCATTCGGTTGTCTGGCCCGGTAGACGCGCCGGAAACGGAAGTGTTCTCTGAACCGTCAATGCCGCAGAGTGATGCTTTGTCCTACGTTATTCTCGGCCGCCCGCCCCGGGGCCAGGGTGATGAGGGGCAGATGAGCCAGGCTGCGTTGTCACTCGGTCTTACCCAGGCCAGCAAGATCACACAAGGTATCGGAAACGAACTGGGTATCCGTAACCTGACATTGGAGGCGGAGGGTTCCGGGGAACAGGCCTCTGTGGTGGCGAGCGGTTACATCACAGACGAACTGAGCCTGCGTTATGGTGTTGGCATATTTGAGCCTATCACCACAGTGGCCCTGCGTTACGATCTGGGCCGCTACTTTTATCTGGAGGCCGCCAGTGGCCTGGCGGCTTCGCTGGACATTTTCTATACAAGGAACTTCTGAGCGGCCGGGTCAGTCCAGTTCGAAGGTGGCGCTGACGGTGGCCTGGATTTCCCTGGGGCCCACGCTTGACACCGCATCACCGGCCATTTTCGATTCCGCTCGCATCATCGGTACCGGGCGATGGCCGCCATTCACGTTCAGGGTGACCACATCGCCACAGCGCTGGTCGAGTTGCCGGGCGACAAACTCGCAGCGGCTTCTGGCATCGGCAATGGCCCGAGCCAGAGCCTCCCGTTCCAGCCCTTGTTCATCAGAATGGAAGAACTGATGGCTGCCAAGATGATATTGCAGCCCCAGCTTGTTTGCCTCGGCGATCAACGGATTCAACAGATCCAGATCGTTGATCGAGAAGCTGACGGTCTGGCTGGCCACCGACACCCGCTCCGGATCCTGGCCTTGCTCTCTCGTAGGCACCATGCGGGTATAAACACTGAGGTCGGCATCAGAATAATCGTCCAGCTCGTTACGATAGTCCCCAATGGCCTGGCGCCATTCGGCCATGGTTGCCGACACCTGTTCAGAGGCTTTTGCCGCATCCGGATGCTCGGCCGTGACGGTGAACTGCAATCTGGCGCTGTCCGGTTCATAGCGAACAATGCCTTCGCCATTCAGGCTCACTTCTCCGGCACTGGCGGCGGCTGGCAGTGTCGCGAGGGCGGCAACAAGCGCAAGTGGAAATCGGTGTTTGGTCATGATCATTCTCCTTATGAGTGGAGCTCCGGGCCTTCCCGGTTGTCCAGTCGTTCCAGTTTCCGGGCGCGGGCGGCATGCACAAAATGGCTGAAGATGCGCCGGTGCCCGGTGTGGTAAAGCAGGTATTCGGGGTGCCACTGGACTCCCATCAACCATTGTCGGCCGGTATTTTCGATGGCCTGCACAAACAGGTCGTTGTCTACGGCCGTCACTCTGAGATCCTGTCCAAGGCGCTTGATGGCCTGGCTGTGAATACGGTTGGCGCCAATCACGTGGCTGTACATCAGGCCTCCCAGCCGGCTGTCCCGGACCAGGCGAACCGTTTGGAGGGGTAATAACAAAGGTCGATGTCGGGTATGTACCCGCAACGGGGTAACGTTCTGGCACAGGGACCCGCCGTGAAAGACGTTGATAAACTGTGCGCCGCGGCAGATACCCAGCACCGGAATGTTAATCGCCTCCGCCTGGCGGAGGAGCTCGGTGTCGGTAGCATCCCGTTTCAGGTCATACCTGGCCGTCACCTGGGGTTGTTGACCATAGCGGCCGGGATGCACGTGGGTGCCGCCCGAAAGCACCAGCCCGTCCAGCAGTTCCACGTTGGTTCGGTCGCCCGGGCGTATGTAATGGGTTCTGGCACCGTGCAGGCGCAGACCCAGGCTGATCAGCCGATGAGCCATGCTTCGCCGGGCCGGACCACTGATGCCAATGGTGAGGCCGGGAACGTCTGTTTCAGTTTCCCGGTCAGACATAACCGTGCTGATGCAGCCAGTCATCGGTGGTCTCACGCCAGGAGTGGGTGAGATTGTGGAAACTGAACTTCCGGGCTCTGTGGAATTCTTGCCGCAGGGCGTCTAGATCCTGGCTGTTATTGGCAAGTTGCTCCAGCACTACCCAATCGTTCCAGACTGAGGAGAAATGCCATTTCGGGTTGTCGATATCACAATCCGGCAGCCGGTAGTGCAGGGTGGGACGACTCTTGATTCTGGGATCCTGAACGTATTCGGACAACAGTGATTCGTTCAGATGAGCGAACAGTGGCAGAAGATCCAATGCCTTGTTCCGGGTCGGGTTGTAGTGGAGGTAGTCCCTCATCAGCGTGTCCAGATCAGGACGGTAATCGTCTGCCATCAGTTTATCGGTATACCGACTGCTCCAGGGCTCAATGTAGGTGGTGAATTTCCGGCTGATATCCAGTTGGTGTCGGGATTTGAGCCAGTCATACAGCAGTGCGAACGCTTGCAGGTAATGAACCAGGGTGTCGGGTTCGAGGTCGGGCAGTTCCGGGTTGAGCTGAAGCCCGAACGCAAAGTAGATGGCCTCCCGGCTGCCTTCAGCACCCAGGCCTCGAAGCTCGTCTACCAGATTCTCGATCATGTCCAGGGCCGACATTGCCAGCGGCGGCCCTACAATCTCCAGAGGGACAATCTTTTCGGCGGCAAAGTCAATGACATCCATGGCGTGGTTGCCGAGCTCCCGAATGGATTCCGGGAGCCGTTCATCGGCGAGGTCCAGATCTTTGATGGGATCAGAGTCCAGTTCGATGGTGAAAACCCCGGCATCGGTGTCCAGTCGGGTGACATAACGGGATGTCAGCTCCGGCTCCCCCCCAAGCAGGCGGGCCGCGTGCGCGACCAGGGCCTCGTAGGTAAGGCCGGACAGTTCAATTTCAACCCCGACTTTTCGTTCCTGGCCGTCCCGATTTGTCTTGCGTTCCGGCATCTTGCAGCGATCGTGTACGGTCATGGTTGTTTGTGGCTTCCCTGTGTCTGGTTTCCGTCACCATAACATACAGGCTGGCGCTCTCCCGTTACAGGAAGGAAACCAAACGGAAGGGGCTTTACACTGGATAAAACACTGTATATAGTCACTTCACTGTATAAAAAAACAGGATCGAGATTCCGGAGCCCGACTGATGAAACTGACTGCAAGACAATCCCAGGTGCTGGACATCATCCGACGTTACGTGGATGAAACCGGCTACCCGCCCACCAGGGCCGAAATTGCCGCAGAGCTGGGATTTCGTTCCGCCAACGCGGCAGAAGAACACCTGAGGGCGCTGGCAAGGAAAGGCGCCATTGAGATGGTGCCGGGAGCCAGCCGGGGTATCCGCCTGCCGGAGGCCGAAGAAGACCTGGGGCTTCCTGTTATCGGGCAGGTTGCCGCCGGTAGCCCGATTCTGGCGCAGGAACATATTGAAGATCACTGCACGCTGCAGCCGGGCTTCTTCTCTCCTTCAGCAGATTACCTGTTGCGGGTGCGGGGCATGAGCATGAAAGACATCGGGATTCTGGATGGTGATTTGCTGGCGGTGCACAGCACCCAGGATGTCCACAACGGTCAGATTGTTGTCGCGCGTGTTGGTGAGGAAGTTACGGTCAAACGGTTCCGCAGGGAAGGCAACAAAGTCTGGCTGATTGCAGAGAATGAAGAGTTTGCTCCGATTGAGGTCGATCTCACGGAGCAGGAATTGTTTATTGAAGGTCTCGGGGTGGGTGTTATCCGCCGCTCCGATCTTCACTGAATACCGTATTCGGCAGCGCATGGCGCAGGTAGGTGAGTAATGGAACAGTTGAGCTTCACTCAGAACATGGCATTTCAGCCGGCAGCTGTTGTTCCGGCTGGCGCGGTTTCCTCTGGCGCTCGGGCGCCAGCTGCCAGGGCGGCAACGTCTGGTTCGGAGCGGCGTTCAGCTTCTGGCTTCGGTGGTAACGTTACCGAGATTATCCTTCCGGAGGAGCAGGTAGAGAACTTCCAGCTCCTGCTGCCAATGCTCACACAACTGAACCAGGAGAAACGCTGGCTGGCGTGGATTGATCCTCCCCAGTCTCTGGTGGCCAAATGGCAGAAAATGCATGGCATTGTGGCCAGTGAAATTCTGGTGTTGCGGTCAACGGCAGAGTTCCCGGCACAAGAGCTCGCTGAGCGAGCACTGGGCGCAGGCACCTGCCATGCCGTTGTGCTCTGGACTCACAAACTGGGTCGTGCGGCGCTGGAAACGTTGCAAAAGGCATCAGCCAAGGGCAACAGTCACGGTGTGGTGTTGCGCCAGAGATAAAAAGTGCTCAGTGCAGGGTGTAGTGGGGCTGACTGTCGGCGAATTCGCTTTCGTCCTCTTCCCAGTCAATATCGTGGCTGATGTTGCCGGCGGCCTCTATGCCGGCGGCAATCATGGCCTTGGCGACGTTCATGTCCCGATCTTCAAGCATCTCCCGGGCTTCATCCGAGAAAGAAATGCGCACCAGTGGAGCCGCGTCATCATCAATCCGGCGAAGCGCATAGTCGCCATCGGCGAGTTGTACAATTTCAAAAAACGAAGGTGACATTCATTCAACCTATATCTGCTGTCAGCGTATTTTAATGGACTGGCTCTGCCAGGCGGATTACCACTCGCTGTGTTGCTCGTCTATCTCTCTGGCCAAAACAGTCATGGCGGCCAGTACCTTGTTCAGAGCCTGAACGGACCGATCTGGCCCCTGGTCCGCCGAGACCGCAATGATGTTTTCTTCCGTTACGGTTTTCCGTGTTTTTGGCGGCTCCGCTGCCGCAGCTTCCAGCTGGTTCAGGTGTTGCCACCAACTGCCCGGCGTTTCAGCTAGATCCCTCAGCGTTTCGGCTTCCGCAATCGGGTAGGGAAGCAGGGCCTCCAGCTCGTCAACGGAAGCTGGCCTGTCGGCTTTGTTCTGGTGGCACCGGGCGATCATTACCAGCAGGAGCTTGCGCGCCCGCAGCAGCAGCTCAATCGCTCCTTGCAGCTGAGCTTCCCGTTCTGGCGCTGTCGCCGCGGCATCTTGCTCAACCCGGGCCAGTAACGTTTTGGCCAGAAACAGCTTTTGTGAAACCAGGGAATGCCATTGCGACGCCATGAAGAAACCTGCGAGCAGAAAACCAGAGAAACAGGGCCGGTAAAACTTTAGGAGTTTACCATTTCTGGCTGTTTATTTCTCGCTCTGTCCGCTTTGTGGAAATACCGTTTCACAAGAAACTACAAACAACCACTTGAAACGGGCGTTTGAAACTGGCAAAAAGAGCGTCAGATTGGGTGAGTATTGACCACTCATGTGACTCACGCTGGAGGTTGAGGATGCGAAACCGATTAATTGCTGCCATCGCAGTTGCTGTTATGGGGGCGTCCAGTCCGCTGCTGGCAAAAGTAACACAAGCTGAAGCAGCGCGCCTGAACAATGAGTTAACGCCGGTTGGTGCCGAGCGCGCGGGTAACGCGGCAGGCACGATTCCAGCCTGGGATGGTGGGCTTGCGACGCCACCGGCAAACTGGCGTGAGGGATCTGTAGAAGTCAATCCGTTCCCTGGCGACAAGGCACTCTATGTGGTGACAGGGGATAACCTCGACCTTTACCGGGACAAGTTGTCGGACGGCCACATCCGGATGCTGGAGCAATATGGCCCGGAATTTTTCATGCCGGTGTATGAAACCCGTCGGACAGCAGCATTTCCCGAGCATGTTTACGAAAAGTTTCGCCAGAATGCCTTGACGGCCGAGTTGCTGGACAACGGCAACGGGGTAAGAGACACCATAATGACCAGCCCGTTCCCCATTCCGCAGAATGGTCTGGAAGCGATCTGGAACCACATTCTCCGGTACCGTGGTGAGGAAGTATCCTTCCGTAGTGCCTCGGCCACACCCCAGGTGGACGGATCCTTCAACCCGGTGGTCAACCACTATGATTATTTCTTCGCCTATAGCCAGATAGGCGCAGATCTTGCGGATATCGACAACAAGATTTTCTATCTGAAGACCGAGACCATCGCCCCGACCACTCTGGCCGGCACCATCACCCTGGTGCACGAAACGCTGGACCAGGTGCGTTCACCCCGTCTTGCTTGGCGTTACGATGCCGGTTCCCGACGTCTGCGTCGGTCTCCGAATCTGGCCTATGAAACCGACCTGCCGAATTCCTCTTCGCTGCGTTCGGTAGACCAGAAAGACATGTATAACGGCGCTCCGAACCAGTATGACTGGGAGCTCAAAGGCAAGCGGGAGCTGCTCGTTCCCTACAACGGATACAAGCTTCACGATTCCAGTGTTCGCCCTGAGGACGTCATCCGCCCGAACCACATCAACCAGACACTCGCCCGCTATGAGCTGCACCGGGTCTGGGTGGTAGAGGCCAAGCGCCGTACTGGTATTGGCCACATTTACGAGCGCCGTGTGTTCTACATCGATGAGGACAGCTGGCAGATTCTGGTCTCCGAGGAATACAACGAGAAAGGCGAGCTCTGGCGCGTTTCCGAGGCTCACAATATCAGCTACTACAGCGAGCCGGTCTTCTGGACCACCATGGAAATGACGTATGATCTGAAGGCTAACCGTTATTACATTGATGGTCTGGACAACGGTTACCCCGCCTATAATTTTGCGCCGGGGTATCGTGGTAACGAGTTCACCGCCTCTGCGGCCCGTCGGGCTGCTCGGCGTTAATCGTCCGGTTGTGGGGCGCCATCGCTTTTCGGTGGCGCCCTCCCGTTGGCCAGCCTGTCCTGCAAACCCCGGAGATTGCTGATGGCCAACCCTGAAAACCTCCTTTCCGATCTGGATCAGCTTCAAAACGAATTAACCCTGGCCCTGGACAACCAGGATTGGGAACGCTTGGGCCAGCTTAATGCCCGGGT
>MDTA01191705.1_pt1 | contig 11717 bp, 8 predicted proteins | sample 811151 | NCBI WGS metagenome assembly MDTA01 (sample SAMN05326648, study PRJNA326480) | marine metagenome | isolation source: seawater | place: Indian Ocean: South | collected 2010 | reverse complement strand
TTTATTACATCTCTTTCCAAATATTTTAAATCTAACTTATTTATATATGGAGGATTAGAAACAATTAAATCATATTTGCCATAGTTGAAATTGTCAATATCAGATTTGTAAAATTTTACTCGATTTTTAATAGCTAGCCTTTGACTATTAATTTTGCTTAAATCAATGCATTTTTTACTAAGATCAATGCCAACTCCATAAAAATTTTTTTTTTCTTTTAGAATTGATAAAAGAATACATCCTGAACCAACTCCAACATCTAAAACTTTTAAACATTTCTTGTTTTGGGCTAATTTTAAGGACTCACGAACTATAATTTCAGTTTCAGGCCTTGGAATTAATATGCCATTTTTTATAACAAACTCATAATTCCAAAAATCTTTTTTTTCTACTAAATAAGCGATTGGCTCTCCTTTTGAACGAAGGTCAATTAATTTCTCAAAATAAGAGAGATGGCTAAAGGTCAAGTTTTCTCTTGGGTTCAGTAGTATATAGCTTCTGTCTTTACAAATAGTTTCTGACATGAGTAGCTCGCTGTCTAAAAAAGGTGTTGTTATATTATTTTTTTTCAAAATTTTAACAGCTTTTTGTATTGCATTTTCTATAATCATAAATTTAAAGGCTGCTTAGACTTTCTTCTTGAGCTTGAAGAGTTAAAGACTCAATCATTTCATCGAAGACTTCTCCTTCAAGAAATTCTGTTAGCTTATGTAGAGTTAAATTAATTCTATGGTCGGTTACCCTTCCTTGAGGAAAATTATATGTTCTAATTCTTTCTGACCTGTCACCAGTACCAATTTTACTTTTTCTATCTTTTGACCTTTGTTGATCAATTCGAGTTCTCTCTAATTCATAGAGTCTAGCTCTTAATATTTTCATTCCCTTAGCTTTATTTTTGTGTTGGGATTTTTCATCTTGTTGAGAAACTGAAATACCAGAGGGGACGTGGGTAATTCGAACTGCACTATCCGTAGTATTTACAGATTGTCCCCCGGGCCCACCTGCTCTAAAAACATCAATTCTTAAATCTGACTCATTAATTTTTAAATCGACTTCCTCTGCTTCAGGCAAAACTGCAACAGTGGCAGCTGAAGTATGAACTCTTCCTTGAGTTTCGGTGTCAGGTACTCTTTGAACTCTATGAACACCACTTTCATATTTTAAAGTTGAGTAAATATTGGTCCCCTTTATTGATGCTATAACTTCTTTAAGGCCGCCTGCCTCACTTCTAGATATTGAAATAAGTTCTAGAGACCATTTTTTTTTATGACTTACTTTTTCATACATTTTAAATAAATCTGCAGCAAACAAGCTTGCCTCTAGCCCACCTGTTCCAGCTCTAATCTCAATAATAGCATCTTTTTTATCTGCTTCATCTTTTGGTAATAAAAACATTTTCAATTTTTTTTCATTTTTTTCATAATTTGACTTAAGTTCATTGAGTTCAAGTTCTGCCATTTTTTTTAATTCATCATCAGAACTTCTATCTTGTAAAATTTTTTCTAATTCATTTTTATCCTTTTCAAATGATAGATATTTTTTTGCATTTTCAATGATTTCATTTAAATTTGAGTATTCTTTAGATTTTTCTGCAAATTTCTTTTTATCTACATCACCTGACGACAAATCTTTTTCCAAGATTGCATGTTTATCAATTAGTTCTTCAATTGTTTTTTGAGGTATCATTTAACTATTTTCTAATTCAGAAGCTTTTTTTTCAACCTCAGTCACTACTTTAGAAATCATATCTTCAGTTAGAACCTTTTCTTTTTGAATTCCAGAAAGGTAAAGCATATTGTTCCCTTTTTTTCCACCAGTTATACCAACATCCGTCATCGCTGCTTCACCAGGACCATTCACAACACATCCAATAATTGAGAGAGTGATTGGGGTTTTTATATGAGATAATTTGTTTTCTAAAATTTTGACAGTATCTATAACTTCAAACCCTTGTCTAGCACATGATGGACATGAAATTATTTTTACACCTCTATTTCTTAAACCTAGTGATTTCAAAATTTCATTTCCAATTTTTACCTCTTTTACAGGGTCATCTGATAAAGAAATTCTTATTGTGTCACCTATTCCATTTAACAGTAGTGATCCGATTCCTATTGATGATTTAACACTGCCTGGAATAAAACCACCAGCCTCAGTAATACCTAAATGCAAGGGGTAGTTTGTAACTTTGGAGAGTTGTTTGTAGGCCTCTATAGAAAGAAAAACATCAGAGGATTTTACACTTATTTTAAAATTAAAAAAATCTTGATCTTCTAAAATTTTAATATTCCTTAAAGCACTTTCAACTAAAGCTTCTGGACAGGGCTCTTTAAATTTTTCTAATATATCTTTTTCTAACGATCCAGCATTGACTCCAATTCTTATCGCACAATTATTATTTTTTGCTGCTTGCACAACTTCGTAAATTTTTTTTTCGTCTCCAATATTACCTGGATTAATTCTGAGACAACTGGCACCACTTTCTGCTGCTTCAATAGCTCTTTTGTAGTGGAAATGAATATCGGCAATAATAGGTACATCAACATGATTTATAATTTCTTTCAACGCCTTAGCAGATGACTCGTCTGGACAGGAAACTCTTACCAAATCTGCACCTTCACTTTGAATTTCATGAATTTGTTTTATTGTTGCTTTTACATCGGTTGTAAGAGTATTTGTCATTGATTGTACAGTTATAGGATTATCCCCACCTACTTTAACTTTACCAACTCTTATCTCATTAGTCTTTTTCCTGTTAATATTTCTAAATGGTCTAATGCTCATTTTTATTTGTTTAGTCTAAACTCTTTATGAAGAACAGTTAATGCTTTTTTTGCATTTTTTTTATCAATTAAGACTGAAATTTTAATTTCTGAGGTTGAAATAACTTTAATATTTATCTTTTCATTAGCTAATGCTTGAAACATTCTAAAAGTTACTCCCGGTGTTGTGATCATTCCCACTCCAATTATAGAAATTTTTGAAACTTCTCTTTCAAGTAATAATTTTCTAAATATAATGCTTCTATTAGCTTTGATAATTTTTTTTGTTTTGTTTAAATCGTCAGTTTTAATTGTAAACGTTAGATCTGTTTCTTTCCCATTTGCTGAAATATTCTGAACAACCATATCAACATTGATTGAGTTTTTAGATAATGGTTTAAAAATTGATGCTGCCACACCTGGTTTGTCTCTAACTCCAACCAAAGTAACCTTAGCATCATTGTGAGTAGATGAAATGCCAGTGATTATTTTATTATTTTTTATATTTGCTCTTTTGGTAATTAAAGTTCCAGACTTATTTGTAAACGATGATCTTACCTCAATATTGATTCTATTTAATCGTGCATCCTGAATTGAAACTGGTTGCATCACTTTTGCTCCTAGGGATGCCATCTCCAACATTTCTTCATAAGATATTACTTTTATTTTTTTTGCCTGAAGAAGCTTGTTTGGGTCAGTTGTGTATACCCCCGTAACATCAGTATAAATTATACATCTCTCAGCTTTAAAAAATTTAGCTATCATAATTGCACTCGCATCAGATCCACCACGACCTATAGTGGTAACACGTTCATATTTATTAATTCCCTGAAAACCTGATATAATCGGTATTCCTCCGTCGTTTAAATATTTTAAAATCTTTTTTTTATGTATTTCATTGATTCTAGAATTTTTGTAATCACCCTCTGTAAATATTGGAATTTGCCAAGCTAACCATGATCTTGATTTAAGACCAATATGATTTAATCTCCCTGCTATTAAAGAACAAGCAACTTGTTCACCTGAGGAAACTAAAACATCATATTCAGCATTAGTAAAATTTTCACTGATCTCCTCTGATTTTTTTACTAAATCATTTGTCACACCACTCATCGCTGAAGAGACAACGATAACTTTATATTTCTTTTTTTTGTAATTTCTTACTAACTCAGCTACTTTTTTAATCTTTTCGATTGTTCCTACTGATGTTCCGCCAAATTTTAATACCACAATTTTCATGATAAAATATTTTCTATTAATTAAAATATATTGATAAAATACATGTTGAATATAAAGTCAACTATCGAATGAAAAATAACACAATTAATAAAAAAGAAATAGATAAATTTTCTAGAATCGCTGAGGAATGGTGGGATCCAGAAGGAAAATTTAAACCATTACACAAATTTAATCCCATAAGAATTTCGTATATTAAAAATAATATAATTAATACTTTTAAGCTTAAAAATAATCAAAAACCTCTTAAAGGAATAAAAATACTAGATATCGGATGTGGAGGTGGTTTGCTATCAGAACCACTTAATAGACTGGGAGCGGATATAGTTGGAATTGATGCATCAGATAAAAACATCAAAGTTGCAAAACTACATTCAAAAAAAAATAAATTAAAGATTGAATATATTTGTGTTTCACCAGAAAAACTAGAAACTAAAAAAAAATTTGATGTGATACTTAATATGGAGATAGTTGAACACGTCGAAGATATTAATTTCTTTTTGGAGTCATCATCGAAACTACTTAAAAAAAATGGTATAATGTTTGTTGCAACACTTAATAAAACTTTAAAATCCTATGTTTTTGCAATAATCGGCGCAGAATACATATTAAAGTGGCTTCCGATAGGAACTCACGAGTGGGAAAAATTTGTTAAGCCAGATGATTTAATTAATATTTTGAAAAAAAACGGATTAAAACTAGACTCACTAGATGGAATGAAGTTTAATTTATTTAAAGATCAATGGTCTATTAGCAATGATAAATCAATTAATTATATAGGAAAATTTATAAAAAATTAGTTATTTGAGTCTTTAATCCAAGGTATCATTTCGGCCTCTATACCCTCTTCTTTTAACTCTTTAATTTCCTCATTTGATGCAGTACCAAAAATTCCCTTATTCTTTTTTTTATTATCATAATGTATTGAGCGTGCCTCATATGCAAAATTTTCACCCACATAATCAAAATTATTTTTAATGAATTTTTGATATTCTTTAATTTTTTTATTTACTTCGATTAATTTTAAATTTTGTTTCCCTGCCTGTTTGTGTGTTGATTTATTAATTAGCTTTGGTGCCATTAACGTTTTATCAACTTTTTTTGAATTACAACTGTAACAACTTAAAAAATTATTTTTTCTTAATTTTTCGTACTCCCCAGAAGAAGCAAACCAACTATCAAATGTTAATTCACAGTCTTTACATATTAATTTATATTTTATCATCCCTAATACCTAATTAGTATTTTTAGCATTTCAACTCCTGTAATCAGCATTAATTTCTATATATTTTTTAGTCAAATCCATAGTATAAGCTGTAAAACTTTTTGATCCATTTGAAATATCAACAATAATTTCTATATTATCATTTTTCATGTATTCAGAGGTCTCCTGCTCATTATAATTTATATTTAATTTTCCATTTGAGACAATATTAATATTGCCAAAATTTATATTTAGATTGTCAATTCTAAAAGGTACTCCAGCTTTGCCTAATGCCATTATTACTCTTCCCCAATTTGGATCTTCACCTGCTATGGCAGTTTTTACCAGAGGTGAGTTTGCTATAGAAAAAGCAATTTTTTTTGCGTCTTGATCCTTTTTGCAGTTTTGAACATTGATTGAAATAAATTTTGAAGCACCCTCTCCATCTGCTACAACTCTTTTAGCTAAATTTAGCAGAACTTTATTTAGAGAAATATCAAATTCTTTAAGTTTTTCATCATTAATATTTTTTATCTTGGGATGCTTTGCTTTTGCAGTTGAAAAAATTGATACCATATCATTAGTGCTTGTATCACTATCACAGGTAATCGCGTTAAAAGTTGTAGCTATATTTTTTCTTAAAAGTTTTTTTAAAGTATCGTTAGATAGATCTGCATCAGTAAATATATAACCAAGAGTGGTTGCCATATTTGGCTGTATCATTCCTGATCCCTTTGCAACACCAAATATTTTTACTTTACTACTTCCAATATTACACTCCTCCATTGACATTTTTGGTTGTGTGTCGGTGGTCATCATTCCCAGGGCTGCTTTCATCCAAATATATTTATTTTGTGTATACTTTATACCTTGTATTAAGTCAGAAACTTTTGATTTAATTTTCTCCTCTGGAAAGATCTCGCCAATAGTACCCGTGCATCCAAAAATTATTTCTTTTGGTTTGATTTTTATAGGTTTTTCCTCATCCTCTTTTTGTTTTTGATTAAGTTGTTCAGAAAGTGATTCAGCAATTTTTTCTAAACTTTTATATCCCTGCTTGCCAGTGAAACAATTTGCATTTCTAGTATTTACGAGCAAAGAAAATATTTTTTTAACTTTTTGATTTAGATTCCATTTGATATTTTCTGAGACTACTTTTGATTGAGTATAAACTGATGCAAAATTAGCACCTTCTCTAAAGTAAAACATAACTAGATCATCTCTCGGATCTTTATACAATTCAGCCGATATGGTGGAAATAGCTACTCCGTCAATATGATCTAAATCTTGAAACTCCATCATTCTCTTATTTTTTGATTTAGATGACAAAAAATTTGTTAAATTAATACCCATACTATTTAAAATAATTATTTAATAATTATATTAAAGGTTATAATTAAATAATAGATCAAAAACTAATGCTAAATCCATTAAACTTCATCTCAAAATTCATCAAATCTAATAACCAAAGAGAATTAGACCGTCTAAATAAGATTGTGAATAAAATTAATGAATTAGAGCAAAACACAAAAAAATTAAATGATTCCGATTTCCCAATTAAAACTGAGGAATTTAAAAAACAAATAGTAAATGGAAAAAGTCTTGATCATATATTGCCTGAGGCTTTTGCTTTAGTCAGAGAAGCTTCTCAAAGAACAAGAAATGAGAGACATTTCGACGTTCAGTTAATAGGAGGAATTGTTTTACATGAGGGAAAAATTGCTGAAATGAGAACTGGTGAAGGTAAAACTTTAACGATAACTCTTGCAGCTTATTTGAACGCTCTTCAAGAAAAAGGTGTACACATTGTTACTGTAAACGATTACTTGGCGAAAAGAGACTCTCAAGAAATGGGCCAAATATACAATTTTTTAGGGTTAACATCTGGTTTTATTAACAATGAACAGAGTGATCTTGAGAGAAAAAAAAATTATAGTTGCGATATTACTTATGCAACAAATAGTGAATTAGGTTTTGATTATTTAAGAGATAACATGAAGTATTCAAAAAATGAAATGGTTCAAGGCCATCATTTTTTTTCTATTGTTGATGAAATAGATTCTTGTTTAATTGACGAAGCTCGAACTCCACTTGTTATTTCAGGTGCCGCAGAGGATAAAACTAATCAATATTTAGCAATTGACAAACTTATTCAAAATTTAAGTGAAAAAGATTACGAAATTGATGAAAAAGATAAAAATATCTTATTGACAAATGAGGGGATTAATAATGTTGAAAAAATTTTTTCAAATGCTGGTATATTAAAAAATAATAATTTTTACGATCCTGAAAATCTTGGGCTTGTTCATCACGTAAATCAAGCACTTAGGGCAAATCATCTATTTCACAAAGGAAAGGATTACATAGTACAAGAGAACAATTTAAAGATAGTTGACGAATTAACTGGAAGAATATTAGAGGGTAGAAGGTTTGGAGATGGTCTTCATCAAGCTTTAGAAGCAAAGGAAAAAATTGATATTCAAGCAGAGAATCAAACTTTAGCATCAATCACATATCAAAACTATTTTAAACTTTATAAAAAAATTTGTGGCTGCACGGGTACAGCCGCAACAGAGTCAGAGGAATTTTATGAAATTTATAATCTACCAGTTGTGGTAATTCCAACTAATAAAAAGATGATAAGAAATGATTTAAATGACCAAATTTTTAGGACTGAGAAGGAAAAAAATATTGCAATTATAAAAAAAATTCATGACTGCTATAAATTAGGTCAACCCATTCTTGTTTTCACCTCAAGTATTACAAAGTCAGAAATTTATTCCAAACTTTTAAAAAAAGAAAAAATTAATCACTTAGTTCTTAATGCAAAAAATCATGAAAATGAGGCGGAAATAATTGCTAATGCTGGAAAAGAGGGCTCAGTTATCATTACTACCAGTATTTCGGGCAGAGGAGTTGATATTCAGTTGGGTGGAAAGAAAGGATCTATTCCAGAGGACAAATTAAAAAATGATAAAAATAAAATCAAATCCCTTGGTGGACTATTTGTAATTGGTACTGAGAGAATGGAGTCAAGAAGAGTTGACAATCAAGCAAGAGGTAGATCTGGTCGACAAGGAGATGAAGGAAGTTCAATTTTTTATGTGAGTTTAGAAGATGATTTAATGAGAATTTTTGGATCTGAGTCAATGACAAATATTTTACAAAAATTAGGATTAAAGGATGGAGAAAGTATTGACCATCCATGGATTAATAAAGCCTTGGAGAGAGCACAGCAAAAAGTTGAGGCTAGAAATTTTGATATAAGAAAAACTTTAATAAAATTTGATAATGTTCTTAATGATCAAAGACATGTGATTTTTTCACAACGTAAAAACGCAATGGATAGTGAACAAATATTTGATTACTCTGAAGATTTCTTAAATGAAATTATAGAAAATATTATCTACTTAAAATCATTGAAATTATCTAATCCAAAAAATAATGAAATGGACCTAAAACTTAGATCAATTTTAGGAAAAAACATTGAGGAATTAGAACTGAAAGAGCTTACTTCACTAAATGATATACAATTAAAAGAAAAAATAAGAGAAAAATTTCAAGAATCTAGGAACCAAAGAACAAAAATTCTTGGCGAAAAAAACTCTAAAGAAATAGAGAAAAGAATTTTCTTACAATCTATTGACATGAATTGGAAATCTCACATTCAATACTTAGAGCAACTAAGACAAGTCATTGGATTAAGATCTTACGGACAAAGAGATCCTCTAATAGAATACAAGAAAGAAGCATTTGAATTATTCGAAAATTTGTTAATTAAGCTTAAATTGGATTTTATAACAGTCCTATTTAATCTTAAAATTGTTGAAGCTCCACCTAAGGAGGCTGAAACAGTGAGAACATCAAAAATTGACGCAAAATATATTGGTAAGAAAATGAGTAGGAACGAGCCATGCTTTTGCGGGTCGGGGAAAAAATATAAGAAATGTTGTGGAGCTTTATAAAAAGAAAATTAAAGATATTAAAGCAATTAATGCTAATGAAACTATTGATATTACTTTTTTGGACTTAATTATCTGGTCTAAGTTATTTTTAGTATAATTTAATGGACTCAAGTCATCTGAATTAGTCATGAAACCTTTATTTCTTCCAATTCTAAGAAATTTATTTTTTCTTTCATTGTAAATTTCATCTTCGGACATGGACTTAAAAAAGTCTAAGTTTTTGGATATAGATGATTTTAAATTCTGTAACATTAAATTTTTATCTCTATGTGCGCCACCAACGGGTTCTTCTATAATTTCATCAATAATTTGAAGCTCCAATAAATCTTTAGCTGAGAGTTTCATTGCCTTTGCTGCGTCGAGCATTTTTTTTGGATCTCTCCATAAGATAGTAGCACACCCCTCCGGTGATATTACAGAATATATAGCATTCTCAAACATTATAACTTTATTCGCTGAAGCCAAAGCAATAGCGCCACCTGAACCACCTTCACCAATTATTATAGCTAGAGTAGGAACTTTCAAATTCATGCAGCATTCAATTGATTTTGCAATTGCCTCTGCTTGCCCTCTCTCCTCAGCTCCTACACCTGGATAAGCTCCTGGTGTATCAATTATCGATAATATCGGGATTTTAAATTTGTTTGCTAACTCCATTAACCTAATTGTTTTTCTATATCCCTCAGGTCTCATCATTCCAAAATTTCTTTCAATACGAGAGTCCAAGTCGTCACCTTTTTCTTGACCTATAACTAGTATTGATTGTCCCTCAAATTTTGCAAAACCAGTTAAAACAGATTTATCTTCACCATAATGCCTATCACCTGCTAACGGTATAAAATCTTCAAATAAGTTATCAATAAAGAATTTTGATTTTGGTCTGTCTTCATGACGAGCAACCATAGTAGTTTGCCATTGATCGAGGTTTGAATATATTGATTTTAATTTTTCATCTAATTCATTTTGAATTTTTGAAATCTTTTGAGTGTCAACCTCAGAAAGTCCACTCTGATTATAAGGATCTTTGAGATTTTCTATCTCTTGTTCTAAGTTTTTTATTTCATCTTCAAAATTTAGATAGTTTTTCATTTATAAAATAATTAATATATATCTATGAAAAATGACAGTATAATGTCAATGGTACTATTATGCATTTGACTTAGTTTTTGAGGTAGTTTTAAATATTAAAATGCCAACTAAATATCGTAAAATCCACAATCTTAAAGTTTCTGAAGATCTGTTTTTATTTGTTAATGATGAACTGCTTAAGTCTACTGATATATCAAGTGACAAATTCTGGCTAGGGTTTGATAAAGCTGTGCACGAACTTTCTCCCATAAACAAAAAATTAATCAAAAAAAGAGATGATTTGCAAAAAAAAATTGATAATTGGCATATTGAAAATAAAGGAAAGGAAATAAATCTTGAAGAATATAAAAAGTTTTTAAAAGAAATTGGTTATCTTGTAGTTGAAGGGCCAGATTTTAAAATCGAAACAGATAATGTGGATGAAGAAATTGCAAAAATTGCAGGACCACAATTGGTCGTTCCAATAATGAATGCAAGATACACTCTTAATGCTGCTAACGCGAGATGGGTAAGTTTATACGATAGTTTATATGGAACAAATATAATTGAGTCAGATGAAGGCGGAAGTGAAAGATACGATCCATTAAGAGGACAAGAAGTAATTAAATATGTAAGGGAATTTTTTGATAAATACATACCGGTTGATGGGACAAGTTGGAAAAATATAGCGGGCCTTAAAGTTGTAAATAAAGATTTAGTTATATTAAAAGATGATTACGAATATAAATTAAAGGATAAAGATAAATTTGTTGGTCATAGAGGAGAAGCAAATAAACCAACAGCGGTAATCATTAAAAATAATAATCTTCACTTCGAGATAATCATTAACCCTAAGGCTTTCAGTGCAGCGCATGATATTGCTGGGATCAGTGATGTAATTGCGGAGTCAGCCGTCTCAACAATTTGTGATAATGAAGATAGTGTGGCGGCAGTAGATGCAAAAGATAAAATTGTTTGTTACAGAAACTGGCTTGGACTTATGAAAGGAGATTTAAAGATTCAATTTGAAAAAAATGGAAAAAACCTAGAAAGAAAACTTAATCCTGACAGAAGCTATATATCTAAAGATGGTGAAGGACTTAAGCTTCAGGGAAGGAGTTTGCTTCTGATTAGAAATGTCGGTCACCTCATGACAAATTCTTCCATTTTTTTAAAAGATGGAAGCGAAATACCAGAGGGAATTATGGATGCTTTTTTTACAACTGCAGCTGCTCTTTATGATTTAAAAAGAAAAAAAAATTCAAGAAAAGGATCTGTGTATATTGTAAAACCAAAGATGCACGGTCCAGAGGAGACTGCTTTTACTGATTTAATTTTTTCAAAAGTAGAGGAACTATTAAATTTGAAAAAATATACTTGTAAAATTGGGATCATGGATGAAGAAAGAAGAACATCAGCAAACCTAAAAGAATGTATAAGGTCACTTAAAAATAGAGTTTTTTTTATTAACACGGGCTTCCT
>MDTA01059997.1_pt1 | contig 11717 bp, 9 predicted proteins | sample 811151 | NCBI WGS metagenome assembly MDTA01 (sample SAMN05326648, study PRJNA326480) | marine metagenome | isolation source: seawater | place: Indian Ocean: South | collected 2010 | reverse complement strand
TTAATAGATTGTGAAGATTCAAAATTAGTCTTTGAACTTTCCAGTGCCTTTGCAGGACATGGTAGGCCTATTCTGGTGATTACTAGAACGCACCCGAGTACACTAAACAGAGAATTCGATTTACCTCTGAATTCATGTTTGTGGCTTAGTTCAAAAAATGAAAAAGGCTCGATAAATCCAGATTTAGACCTGTTGAGAAAACAAATAATGAATTTTTTATGGGCTAACAAACAGGCAATTGTGACTATTGATGGATTGGAATATCTTGCCAGTAGATCTGATTATTCTTCACTAATGCAATTTATTAGAGATGTAGCAGATGAGGCTCGAGCTGAGGACCATGCAATATTACTATCCTGTGATTTATCAACTTTTGACTCAATATCTAGACATAACCTAGTGAGAGAAGTGGATGAATTATCTGCTAGCATCGCTAGATTATGGCTTATGGAAGGTGAATCATTATTTGACCACCCAATATGTGTTGAATTGAGTGATGAAGAAAATATTTGGATTGAACAGCAATTAAATTTATTTTCTTCGCGTAGTGGTGATTTCATTGAAACGTCAAGTGGAGAATTTATTGGAGGTAGTAATGTCATTCATTCTGAAGATATCGCTTCGGCAGGAAAGAATCTTGCTCAAGTGGTTGAACAATGGGCTGAAAAAGATTCCAAGATAGTCGAAGATCCAGAACTGAAAGAGGTTTTTGATAAGGCTTTAAAGGAGTCTAAAATCGCTTTAAAAGATGATTTCGAGAGTTTTGTTGATTCGTCCAAGCAGGTATTAATTTCCAATTCTGCACAATTTGATGAAGTTGAAGAAAAAACTACAATTCAAGAAGAGATACAAGTTGAAATAATTCAAGATCCTCCTAAAGAAGTAACTAAACGAGTAATCCAACCAAGAAAGGCAATCAAAGTTAAAAGACGTAAAGCCAAGAAAGCAAGAGTGCAAAAATCAGAGGCTCAAGTTTCTAGAAGTAGTATCTCTGCAGCAGCCCAAAATTCTACTGAATTAGGTAAAATTGAAAGTTACAATAACTATGTGCCAAAGAAAGTAGGTATCGCTGAAAATTTAACTGATTATTCTAATCGTCAAGATTTGGCCTTTGAAAAAACTTTCAAGGCTAAACAAGAGAAATTCAATGATGTTTTTACTCAAGCGAGTAGGCAAAAAGTAGCAAAGAAAATCTTGAAACTTCCTAAGAGTGAGTATAAACAAGAAGTTCACTTTCAAATAAATGAAGGTAATAATGGCTCTAATAAACCTCCACTTTCGTCTTCAGATATTAAAGCTGGATCTAATAATTCCAAGTTTTCAAGAGAATCCGCATCTAGGAAACAAAACCATGTATCTGTTGAACAACATTATCAGAATTGGACTAATGAGAATTTATCCAATGAGAAGAAATCTACAAGTTTATTTGATAGCAAAGGTAAACCATTGAACAGAGTTGGAGGTGAAGAAAGTGATGACTCGTAAACAACAACTCAACTTGGCTCTAGAAAATGCTAAGAAACATCTAGAGAAATTAAATCCTAAAGAAAAACAGATTTCAAATGTTACAATCACTGAAAAGCCAATTGCTGCACGTTCAAAATTAAATAAAATATTAGGACGAACATCAGTTGAAGATACAAGAAAATCAAGGTTACTTCAACGCGTAGGCGTGTCTTCTAGGCCAACATTTGATATTTTGGCAGACCATGTTTTGGGGCGGGAAAGTAGAAAATTCAAACCATCTGTGGAACTAAATAATAGAGGCGAAGATATTTCAGATATCGTTGCATCTAGGATACAAAATTTAAGAGATCGAACACTTTCTTCGATGGAAGAGGATTCGAGAAATAATTTCTATGAAGAAAATGACTATTTTGGATATGTTAGTGATGGAACTCCTATTTGGAAAAGTGTAGTAAGTGGTCAAAGAAGAGATAAACGACTTACCCATGATGAATTAGAACAAGATATTTCTTTACTTGCGCACCACCACAGTGTTCATATCCCTAAAGAATTTGATTGGCCCAAGAAATTAGATTTTGAAACACATAATACCTTCAAGCAATGGGTGACAGTTGTAGAAAATCGTAGAGCAACACAATTAGCTGAGGGTGTTATCGATTCAACCGGTAATGGACTAAACCCTTTGTTGATTGTTGGGGCGAGAGAAACAGGTCGTTCCCATTTGATTCATGCGATTTCACAAGCGGTTCTTCAAAGACATGAAGGCCATGTTTTCTTGATTTCAGGTGTCGAACTAGAAACTATGAATTCTCTTCCTGAAGGATGGCAAGATTCCCTAATTGGATGTAGATTACTTGCTATAGATGACTTAGATTTTATTACCGAAAATAAGACTATGTCTAATATTGTCGGAAAGATGCTTGACTATGCGTTGAATCTCAATGTTCATGTTATTTTATCTTCTTCCAGTTTACCTGAGGAATGGCCAGCATCCCGTCTATGGGATTTATGCAGGGGGAGTGTTAATGTTACAATCAAATCACCAAGTCCTGGTAGTTTGATGTTATTTGCTAGAAGGAGGTCAATAGCACTAAACATAGTACTTGATGATGCACAATTGGCGACTATAGTAACTCATGATTCTCCAAGTTGGAGGTCGACAAAATCGAATTTAGAAAAAGTTGCAAATGCCATTTTATCAGGTGAAAGTATTGTCGATGCTCACGATGTTTCATCGATACTATCTGATATTCCTCTAGACTCACAAATGAGGCATGATGAGATAGTTAAAGAAAGGGTTGAAGATGTTGCTAAAAGATTAATTTCTAATGCGGTTGATGTAGTTTATAGTGACAATGAAATTGGTGGTATAGAATTAAGCAGCGATTTACCTACATTGACTGAAGATTATGAACCGCCAAATTGGGATGAAGAAGATTTGTCCAAGTCTCAAATTGACTTAGTGGAAAGACATGTAAAAACTACTCTTGAAGATTTAACTCCTGAAGCGCCATCTGTTCTGGATTTACATGATAGGGACAAACATTTGATTGCGCAAAGAAAACGAATCGAAGTGAGCGACATTGGCACTGCTGCTGAAATATTAACCGATATTGAAATGAATATAGATGAACAGTTCGAATCAGCAGAAATGGAACTGGCTGAAAATACTATTATTTTACAAGATTTAGAAAATAAGATGATACAGTTATCCCAAAGAGCTAGCGAAGCATCTTTGGAAGATTTAATTTTGATCGCAGATGACCTACGTGAACTTGAACATAAATTAGTTGAAATCGACCCAGAAAAGGCCCCTCTTCCCGAATTTGTTGAAGCTAAATTAATTAGAAAACCTGCCGTTAGACGAAAGAGAAAAACTTCCTCAAATATCCTCAAGGCCTCATCTAATATTTCATCAATCTTGGATAGTCATGAACCTGAGGGTGAATGGGATATCGATAGTAGTAAGGTGTCTGCCGAAGATTTACTCGAATCAAACGAGAGTACTTCACTGGTTGCAATCAAGAATACTTTGCAACCCCATCCAGAAGGAATTATGAGGACTTCTAGTTTAACTCCTAAATCAGTTTTACTTCCAGGTGAAGAAGAATGAAATCACCTTGGTGGATGAAAGGAGTACCATTCTCCTGTCAACCTAACTGTGGGAAATGTTGTGATGAACCTGGGGGCATTGTATATCTTTCAACCTCTGATGCTCGGAGAATTTCAAACCATTTAGGCATGGAAGTAGAGGAATGGTTGTCAAGAGATTGTAGGAAAACCCTTGATGGAAGATACATATTGGAAAGTCGTAAGAGTGATGATGTTTGTATATATCTTAATGATTCAAAGCAGTGTGATATCTATCAAGTTAGACCACAACAATGTGCTGCATTTCCATGGTGGTCTGAAAATCTTTCAACAAATCGTTCCTGGAATGAGGTGAAAAAGACCTGTCCGGGACTAACAGCTGAGGATGCAATATTGGTTGAAGGTGATAAAATTAGAATTCAGATATTTTCTGATAGACAAGCAACAAAAGGATTTCGTAAATGGCCAGAACATAATTAGAATTTTTGTCTAATTTTGCTAAGGCCGTCTTTATACACAAGTGGTAACTCGGATTGTTGAGGGGGGAAACAATGAGAGATGAAAATGTGTTATTTGAGTTAACAAATAGCCATTTGAATATCGGTCTTAGAGGTGTTCCTGTCGGCACATGTAGGACTTCATTCGTTACACCTACTGAAGGAGTCCACTATTGCGGTTACCCGATTAGCGAACTATCAAATTTTGAACCCGAAGATATTGTTTATTTATTGATGAATAAAGAATTACCAACTCCAGAGCAATCACTTTCGTTTAGAAGTGATCTATCCAGTCGAGGTAAAATTCCAGGAGATTTAGAGTCTGTTTTACTATCTCTACCAAAGACCGGCCATCCTATGGATTGGCTCTCTGTCGGAATCCATACATTAGGTATGTTTGAAACTACTAATGATTGGAAAGAAGACGCATTGAATTTAATTGCAAGGATGCCTCGCTTAATGGGGCTAATTTTCAGGATTCGCGAAGGTCGAGAGTTGAATATACCCGAAGATGATACTTCCCAGTCTCTAGTTAATCGATTTATCAATACAATCGAATTAGAAGGTGTTGACCGAGAAGTAATGAATAGAGTTATTTCAACTTATTTGGTTTTGCACATGGATCATGGAGGAGGTAATCTTTCAACATTTACAGGTAAGGCTGTAGCATCCGGTAAAGCAACAGTATATTCTTCGATTGCAGGTGCTATGAATGCACTTTCTGGACCGCTTCATGGCAGGGCAAATCAGTCTTGTCTAGAATTTGTTTTGAAGATAGGGACTAGTGATGTGAATGAAGTTGAAAAGTTTGTAAGATCAGAATTAGAGGCCGGGAGGCCAATTTTCGGATTCGGTCACGCTGTTTTAAGAGTCGAAGATCCTAGAGCAACTGTTCAATTTGAACTTGGAGAGGAAATTTGTCCTAATGATGAAAACTTCAAAATTATTCGAACACTTAGAGAGGTAGCCCCTAGAGTTCTTGGTGAGAATCCTAAAATCAGTAATCCTAATGCAAATGTTGACATCGCTAGTGGAGCGTTATTATTCCATGTTGGACTCACAGATCCAACATACTATACCACCTTTTTCGGATGGGCAAGGGTTGCTGGAATTGGAGCTCAAATAGTTGATGAACGTTCAGTTTTCCGAGGTGGTAAAGGCGTGCCAATTTATCGTCCAAAGTACTTCCCTGAAGAGCAAACACTTCGTCATATTAAATGATTTTTTAATATCGGCCTAGATGTTTTTCCTGAACCCCTATGCCCAATCAAACGAATACTTTGCCACGGTGGAGAGTTTGTAGTATTGGCTAATATGTCATCAATTTCATAATCCCATTTCCACTTTTTCCTCCACCATTTCACCAACTCTATTCGTCTATGTTTATCACATTCCTTCCATGTAGGAACATCCTCTTTGAGTTGATTGATTATTGATATGTGGTTTTCTTGGTTTGCAGAATTTAATAATTCCAACTGAGAATTATCCAATGGCATTGTACCAGGTTTATTCCATCTAGCATTTCCACTGGGTAACCAAGTTAGTTTGGGATCTAGATAATCAGTCAATCCAGTCAATCCAGCATTCAAAATTTTATGTTCAAGTTCTGGTTTTGCAGGCCAAACATATGTTGGCATCCCTCTTTGACAAGTTGAAAGGTAGTCGTAATATTTCTCACTCAATCCCACTTTTTTACCAATTAATGCTCTTCCGTATAGGGGTGAAAAATACTCAATTGCGCACGGTATCATCGACGCACCGCTATTTCTATGACGTTTGACAAGTCTAGAAAATGGCATTGTCATGTATTGTGGATAAGCGTAAGCTCTTTTGAAAGTTCGATTTCCAATGGATGGAATGGAAGGCATTAATTCTGCCCAATTACGTTTAATTTCTGCTCCCTCAATAACTTGTCTCATGCCTCTAAAAAAAGCATAGAAAACTGAATTTTCTTTTGGAATTTCATTTTTATCTAATATTTGTTCCGCCAGTTGCATCGCATTAGACATATATCGATATTGTCTTTTTTTATTTAGAAATCCTCTTCCATTTGGAGACAGTAGATGAGGTCTTTTGAACTCCAAACAGGCCATTTTCCCCTCTTCTATCCATTGATTTTGCACACCTGGATCTTGGATAAAATCCTCAAAACTAGTAACCCCTACATCCCTGAGTTCATCTAAAGACCATGAATCAACCCATTTGGGGCGTCCTTCAAATTTTTCTTTAGGTATTGAAACAACAGAATCATGATGAATAACCAATTCTCCATCATTAGAAAGTCGAAGGTCAAATTCAACCCCATCTGAATTAATTATTCCATGTTTTAGACTTTCCAATGTATTTTCTGGGGCCTGTTGCCATTCCCCGGACATATATGTTGGATAATGTGGTTATTTGTAAATGTGTTATCCCCGTTGATTACTTAACATTGGTTAATGTATCAAATTTTAATCTCACAGTGAAAAAGGATATATTATTTAATGCTACGACCAAACCATGAGCCCATATAGAGTTATGATGTATCTAATTCTATTTTTGACTCCAGTTATTTGTTGGGCATTTACCGTACATATGAAAGGCCGTAGAATTCCAATTAGGGAGTGGGCAAAAGAATTTCATGAAAAAAGATATTATTTACACGCTATTGGTTATATCATTATTATTCGTTGGAAAAGCATCACAGATTCACTTAATGAACCGATTAAAATGAATGTAGGCCACTGGACAAGTTGGCTATATTCTATCGAAGGAGAGTTTACAAAAGGAATTCAAGATTTATTTTATAACGATACTTTAACCTCTATTTTGAATTTCCATTATCTATTTATTTACTTATTTTTAATTTATGTAACTACAGTATACTTCGCTTACAGCGGAGATAGAGACATGACTGATAAAGTGACAATGAATTACCTTCTAATTTATGCTTTAGCAGTTCCTTATTATCTATTTTTCAATGTTGAAGTTACTTCATCATGGATTCCAGGAATGGATGCATTGTTATATCAGGATGGAGCATATACTACATTTTATGCAAATAATGATCCGTTGGATAATGCGGTTCCATCTTTACATGTTGCGATTCCATTTGGTATACTAGTTTTGAATTATTTACATGTCAAAGAGAAAGGGCAAAAGATGAGAGAATGGGATCATTGGCCATATCACCTTTTCATTTTAATCAATACTATACTATTTTGTTTCTCGATACTTTATTTGGGTATTCATTGGTTTACCGATATTCCATTAGGTATGATAATTGGTAGTTTAGGTGCTCTATTTATACATCATCTCCAACCAAGGCTTAGAAATGATCACGGTTCATTTTTCAAAGGAATTAGTAGAATTAAGGTTAGGAGACACGCCGTTGTAGAAGGCATTTGTACCTTATTTATGCTTACCATTATTCTAATGGCTGTTAATTTCCAAATGGATAAATCCGACGAAAATGTTTCATTTCGTTTAGGTCCTCAAGATTCTACATTCGAAATTATTCAAGAAATAAGTTATGGAGATTATGTAGATTCTACAATAACAAATTTAGATGATAGTTTGACATTGGAATTGGTATATTTACAAGTTGAGGATAGTATTCCCTCAATGGATAAAGGAATTATTGATTGGGAGATTATGAAAACACTCGGTACTAATTATTCAATATCTCCCGGCTCTTCAATTGATATTGAAACCACTCAAAATAATGTATTCCATTTCATAGTTTTACATAATCCAGCAGATTCTTCTAGTGATTCTATTCTTGAGGTTAGAATTGTCAATGATTATCACGAAAATTCTATGCCTATTGCTATATTAATGTCATTACCATCTTTATGGATGACAGCATTTGTAATTTACAGATTGGTAAGATTAAAGAAAAATAATCGTTCATTAATTGATTCTTCACCATCTCATATTTGGGAAGATGAGTAAAATCGCTTGTGTTATCAGTCTGTGAGGATTGGGGGGTACATGGCGGAATCTAATGGGCTGACTCATACGATGAGTGAGTTGATTGATTCGCCCGGTGGCCAAATAGTTAGGGATGCTAGAGATTTTCTAATATCTCGAATAAAATTCATAGTTGGAATATTTTTAGCAGGAATAATAATTGGTTTCCCTTTGACTAAGTCAGTAATAAGTTGGTTGATTGACCCATCTAGACTCCCTGAAGATGTGAATATAATTGTAGTTTCACCAGTGGAGTATATTTTACTTCAATTTCATGTTGCAACCAGTTTAGGTGCATTTTTGGTCATGGTATATTTATTTGTAGAGATTTGTCATAAGGGAGTAAAAAATGAATCTGTTAAAAAACGAATTGCAGAAATTAATTTCAAACCTCCACCATTTGGTATGACGATTATTATCACTATGCTATCAGTTCTGATTCTAGCAGTTGCCGGTTTGATATATTCTTGGGACTTTTTGACACCAATGATTTTACAGTATCTTACAGATGATGCTCAAAGTTCCGGTATAACTACTGAATGGAGATTATCTAGTTATGTCGGTTTTATCGTAAGTTTAGCTTTGGCCTCAATTATTGGTTTTCAATCTCCAGTTATAACATTGCTAATACTTAGAATGGGGATTTTTGGGCGAACACAAATCAAGGGTTACAGAAAGCATATTTGGTTCACATCATTTCTTCTTGGAGCATTCCTTTCTCCACCAGACCCGCTTTCATTATTTTTAGTAGCGCTTCCAGTTGTTGTTTTATTTGAAACCGCACTAATTCTAGATTCATTGACTAGAAGTGAGTAATTGAATGTTAAGTTGTTTTTTCGGTGTAGGCATAAATCCCGGAGTATGACCATGGGCATTACCGTGAAAATCCGAACCACACGTAACAGAAATACCCTTTTCAGTTGCTAATTTCCATAATTCAAATCTATATGAATCTGGATGACTACCATGAAAAGCTTCAATTGAATCAACATTATTTTCATGACAAAAATCAATCAACTTTGAGGGAGGGATTCCGTAGTATAATGGATGAGCAAGAGATACAAATCCTCCAATTGAATGGACTGCTTTAGTGGCCTGTAAAATAGAGGGTTTAGGTTGAATATGGTGGGCAGGTAAACCGTCTCCGATCCAAATTTCAAAAGCCTCAGACTTTGATTCAACATAGCCCATTTCAACCATTACTTCTGCAAGATGAGGTCTCCCTACCGAACCACCAGCTTTTTCCAAAACTCTTTCAATTTCAATAGGCATACCCAAATTAGATAATTTTTCAATCATTTTTTTCATTCTTGGTAATCTTCCTTCTTGAAGAGGAAGAAGCCATTTTTCAAATTCTTCAACCCCTGTATTTGACTTTGAAAATTTCGGGAAGTATGCTAACAAGTGCCACGACTTAGACGCTCGTTCTCTATTCATTCTATTCAGTTCTTCTTCTTCTGCTTCTAATCCGGGCTCACAGGTAATTTCCACACCGGGTATGAAATTTAATTGGTTATCTTTGGCAGCGATTCTTGCTTCTTCCCAACCACTAATAGTGTCGTGATCTGTAAGAGCCCAAAATTTAACATGTGATTGTTTCATCATTTTGGCAACTTCGTCGACCTTGTGAATGCCATCACTGTGGACTGAATGGCTATGCAAGTCAAACTCTTGAGTCCACACAGAATTAACCAACCCCTCAACATCTATTGAACTTGTGTTTCAAAATAGATTATCGATGTCCGGTAGTTCAGGTGTTTTTGAATCCGAACCAGGTAATTTGATAGATTCTAGTTCAATATTTTCAATTTGTAAATCGGGATTTAGTAAATCATCGATATCCGGTAAATTAGGAGTAATGGTATTTTCTTTTTCTGAAATTTGTGTTTTTTTCTCCAAATTTTTGGGAATTGGAACCTCTTTAACCGATAATTCGGTGATGAATTGTTGTTCCTCCTCCATCCATGATAAGTCCGGAGTAGAAATCTTTTGTTGATTCGGTAATGGAATATTTTCAATAATTGTTCTTTTTTCAGTAGCCTTATTATTTTCATTAGAAATAACAGATTCAAAAACTTGGGTGGCATTTCTGTGTGGTGCAGGATTAGCAGAGGCTTGGGCAGAAGAGAATTCCCCAATTTCACCTTTGGACAGTGATTCGAAGGCTGATTGAACTTCAACTCTGTCAGGCTCTATTTGAGTTCCAACAATACTTTCGATGATATTTCTAGTTTGTGAATTGATTGTTTCAAAACCAAATTGATCAGTTGTGGTTGAAGAAGATTTGAAACTTGAAGGGGTTGATTCTAAAGCAGCAAACTGCTCTTCAACGGACGGTTTACTGCCTAATTCAGGAATTTCTCTATCTCTAGAAGCAAAAAAACTTACAATAAATGAAATACACGAAATTCCGATTAAACTGTAAATAATCATATTTCTTTTTTCACTTGACAATATATCCTCATCGACAAGTATCCAAGATAAAATACATACTAGAAGAAGCAAAAAACCGACAATACGCCCCGCAATCGCTAATTTTGGAGCTCTAGTTTCCATGTGACCACGACTATTGTTACTTGGATTTGAGTGTTATTGTTTTTCAATCATTTTTTTCTCTGCAGATCTTACAGTATTTTCCATCAACATAGCAACTGTCATTGGTCCAACGCCACCAGGGACTGGTGATAACCAAGATGCAATTTCTCCAGCATCAGGTGAAACATCTCCTGCTAATCTCCAACCGCGTTCTCTCGATGAATCCTCAACACGGTTAACCCCGACATCAACAATTACAGCACCATCTTTTACCCAGTTTGCTTTAACCATTTCAGGGCTTCCCACTGCGGCAATAATAATATCAGATTGTTTACAGATACTTGCAATGTCTTCTGTTCTTGAATGAGCAACAGTAACGGTAGAGTCAACGCCTCTAGCAGATAACAACAATGCTTGAGGCATCCCGACATTTCTTGAGCGGCCAATTACAACTGCTTTCTTACCTTTAGTTTCAATTCCCGCCCACTTAAGTAGCCTCATTACTCCACTGGGAGTACAAGGTAACATACCGTCACTTCTTCCTTGGACTAGTCGGCCAAGATTGGTAGGGTGAAAACCATCGACGTCTTTGTCAGGATGAATTAGATCGGTTAACCCCTCTTCATCCATGTGCTTAGGTAGCGGTGATTGAATTAGAATACCATGAACACTACTATCATTATTCAAATTCTTTACAATCTCTATCAATTCATTTTCTTCTGTATTTTCCGGAAGTTCGATATGGGTACTTTTGAGATTTAATCTTTCACAAGCCCGAATCTTAGCACCCACATACACATGGCTAGCTGGGTCATCTCCAACAATAATAACAGCAATATGTGGAGTAATGCCATTTTTCTGACAAATCTCAATTCGTTTTTTCAACTCGGTTTCAACCTCTAAGGAACAAGCTTTCCCATCTAGGCGTTTAGCCACCATGAACATCCGACAAGTATTTGCTCCTTGATTATTTCTTAGACTATTTTTCCGCCTCCAATTTCATTTTCCGAGCCCAGGCCGGTTGCAAATAATTTTTTATCATCTAGAAATGATTTGAATTCAATCGAATTTCCAGAAGGGTCATCTATGAACATAGTAGCCTGCTCCCCAACCTTACCACGGTATCTTATATGCGGTTTTATTCTAAATTCAACCTTATTGCTTACAATACTTCTG
>MDTA01045282.1_pt1 | contig 11717 bp, 17 predicted proteins | sample 811151 | NCBI WGS metagenome assembly MDTA01 (sample SAMN05326648, study PRJNA326480) | marine metagenome | isolation source: seawater | place: Indian Ocean: South | collected 2010 | reverse complement strand
TTATTGCAGACAACCCCGAATACTACAAAATATACATCGCTGTTTTTGAGGCAGAATTGACTCGCCTCACTGAAACATTTATCCTTAACAAAGTGTGATACAGGAGAAGATAGTATGACTAACCGATGTGTGGCTAAATACTTTGATTCCGAAAAGGGCAAAGAGGTTCGTTGTAAGCGACCCATTGGAACCTTAGAACGGGACAAAGGTTTGAAATCTTGCGCTACTTGTGGAGATAGAATAACCAAGAAGAATGCTACGATATGGTATGTTCAAAATCATTCTTACGCCCTACCCATGACGAAACCTTATCTCAAAGAAACCTACGCCACTAACGAATACGGAGAGCCTATGCACTTTGATACCGAGTGGATTAACCATGACGATTGCGGAAGGGTGAAGATTCTCCCTTACATGGGAGGGATTTTCATGTTGAATGAACAGGGAGAGCCTATGATTACAAGTTTAGGTGAAATGAGAAGAATGCTTAATTTACTATTTGATGCAGGGGCTATCCGAGAATTAGGAATGCCTATACCCGACCTCATAGAACAAAATAATGAACAAGTCGTGAAGATGGGGACAAAGGGATGAGGGATTTTGATGCGAAAATTATTTGTTCTCCTAATGCCCCTTCTTTTCCTTAGTGGTTGCATAGGTTCGGCAGACACACCCGAAGAAATCCCGTATGAACCTCAAACAGTCCAAGAGATTTACGATAACCGTTCTCATCAGTATTGGAATGTCGGCCCTATGGGGATGGGTAATTCGTCTTACATTGAATTGAATGGAAGTGGGAACCTCAATTTCACTCTCGATTTATCAGCCATGTTCCATGAACCTTTACTTTGGGAACAAGGATATGTGAATTATTCCATCATTTACAACAATGAAACGGTATTTTCCGTTGAATTAGTGAACGGGATGGAGGAAATGTATCATTACAACATGACCAATGTTTCGGGCAATCTCACACTTCAAATCCAATCCACAGGTTCAGATAATCAAACAGATGATAAACCCGGCGACTACTATGTGGCAAAGGCCCATATTTCGCTCAAAAGATAGGAAGCCTTCATATACCCGTTGGTGATTAGAGAGGGTCATGGTAACGGAAACTAAGTCGAGTCGAAGACCTAACGAAGTGAAAAATACCAAACGAAAAGTGAGGCGTGGAAAAGACGCTCAACAGAAAATTGCAGGTTACTGTTCCTGTGGTCGAAAAGCAGGGACTTATCGGCAGAATCCGAATTACTGTTCTCGCTATTGCTATTTGTTTGAGAATACCGTAGCAGAAGGCTACAAACAGAAAACTCTCTATGAATGTTGGAGAGGAACGGGGAAATACTCATACAATCCTCCCTACCCTAAATTGACTGTTCAATGTGCGTGGTGTAATGAGGACTTCCAATTAGGCCGTGCCGTCAAAGATGAGAATAGGTCTTATTGTGGCTCTAACTGTATGCGACAGGCCACACGGTCTGCCGTTGGAACATCAGCGAGAGTCGGCTCAAAGAAGGTGGGCGATAGGGTCAGAATTATGCGTATTCTGCGATGGTTCAAAGACCATCCCTTGACCTCGGCGGAAATTGCCGACTATTGGAACAAATGGTTCAGAAATACTTCCTGTTCCTATCACAAAGCGGCCAATTTGTGCAAAATACTTGAAGCCAAAGGAATTGTTCGTCATATCCAAAATGGAACGGATAAGCGAACCTATTTGGCTACGGATTTCACCACCCCTCTCAAGAGCATTTTTGGCGAGGAAGAAATACTGAACAATAGGTGAACAAAATGGCTCAAAAGTGTCCTGTTTGTTCTCGCACCCTCAACAACCACAATCCCCAAAAGGGAGAAGTGGCATGGGAAAGTGTGTATTGCTCTCACTATTGTCGGCTTTTTGACGAAAGAGGTTTAACGAAAGTCCCCTTCAATGGTGGCAACAAACATCACAATAACAAATTGCGTTGGCCGATAATCAAAATCCCTTGTGATATGTGCGATAAAGAAGCCACTCTCAAGCACGACATAGAAAGAGGGAACGGAAAATACTGTTCTCGGAAATGTTGGGCAGATTTGAAGAAATCTCAAAAACGGAAGATTCATCGCACCCTCAATGCTTTGCACTATCTTGAGCATTCTTACAAGTATGAAGGCAACCGATGGCTTGCCCCAAGTGCCATAGCCGAAATGATTAGTGTTCAAGGTTCCTCCTGTGGTCGAAGCAGTATTGGTCTAATGATGAAGCGATGGCGAGAAGCAGGGATTGTGGAAGCACAAGAGCGCACAGGCGAGAGAGGTTTTGAATACCGATTCCGCCCCGAAGGATTGCGAGGCATGAAAGTATCTCAATTCGTTCACCATTGGAACACCCTGTCCTATGCCGACAGGATGGCCTTCCTCAAAGAAGGGGAAAAGAACCGCATTTTTAGGGCGAAAACTTCATAAGCGAATACTCACCCCTTCATTTCGGGTCATTGGCGCAGTTAGGTAGCGCAACGGGCTTTTAACCCGTTGGTCGTGGGTTCAAATCCCGCATGACCCTCATTCTTAGATAGTGGAATAGTTCATATTCAGTCCATGCGAGCGTATCTCATCGCATTGATTCTTCTTGTGGGTTCGTTAAGCGGGGGCTTAGGCGAATTAGAGCGTAGTGGAATTATCGTGGATTGCGAAAGAGTCAATCATCAAAATATGACTTCTGCCACGCAAGAACTGATGGAATGCGAAATTATGGAACACGAAGAGGCAAGTCACAACCGACAGAAGAAGACCAACAGCACCGGGGTTCAGGAACGAAAAGACGAATATAATCCTTCAAATAGTGAAAATGAAGCAAATAAAAACAATTCTCTCGAATCCGAGAGTGAAAACAGGGCAGTTGGAACGGTAAGTGATTTTAGATAGCAAGGACGGCCAATCTCAATTATGTTCGGACATGACGCTTTGAGTCACGGCAACATTGGTTCGCTTTTGCACCGAGCAGAAGCAAAGATTTTCATGGGAAGTCAATATGACCAAGATGTAACAGACGATTCAATGGATGTTAAGGTCAGATGGGACTACGATACGGAAACCTATCATTGGTTGGCTTCGCCTTACACTACTTGGCAAGATTCGGGCGTTTCTAAAGCCACATCAGTTCAAGGTGTTGATACAGAAGTGAGTGGAACAAAGGGTATCAAAGGACGCTTAGAAGAAGGCTACGGCCTCAAGTTTGAATCTTTGAATCCCGATGATATGGAAACTAAATCCACAAGTTCAGCCTTGAGTAGTTTCACCAAACATACTAACAAATCTCTATATCCGGGATTGGGCAGTTCCGACCTGTATAAGCCCGATGAAAGGAAGGCCATCAAAGGTGTCGGCAATTGTGCTGAAAAGTGCTTGGAAGACCCCGATTGTATGGCTTTCCATCATTGGTATGACCACCCCGAAAAACAACATGAGGATTTCTGCTACTATTGGTCAAAAGCGATGGATGTTGCCGAGCAAATCGAGAGTTTAGAAGACCGTTTGGGCGAAGGGGATGAAGGAAAGGGAAGTGGCTATCAAGTCAATGCCTACATCAAGAAAGAGGATGATGGAACGCAGAATCAAACAAATAACAACAAAACTCCCCAAACCACGACAGAAGATTCATCAAAACTCTCCACTATCGGTCTTGTTGGCCTTATTGGTGCAATCGGTTTCGGGATATGGCATCACAAAAACCGCTAATCGCTGATTTTAGATAGTAGCGGAAGCAAAGACAATACATGGCTAACAAGGCTATGCTTCTTGCAGGTGGGCTTGCCGTTGTGGGGGCGATATGGTATTCCACTAAAGAAGAAGCCCCTGTTACAGACCTTCAAGACACCCAAGCCAAGTCCTTTGTTCAAATAAGTGGTGGCGGTGATGCAGACGATAGAACAGAAACCATCACAAGTGGAACAGATTTTTTGGATGATTGCGCCCTTAACGAGAATGGTGAAGCCACAGGTGGTAACACCGTCAATACTTGCGTCACGCCACTATGGAAGGCTAATGAATCCATTAAAATTGAGCATCCCATAGCGACTGATACTCAACTACCCGATTCCTTACGAGCCAAATATGAGCCATATTATTTTACTGTCTATATTGAATCCGATGTTACCATTTCCATGACTGAATCGGCATGGGAGAGTTACGGCCCCGATAAGATTCTCGGTGACTATCAAATCAATGTTGAACGAAGTGGCTCAAACAATAATTATTGGACAGCCAATCAGCGTCCCGATTTTGGAAATGGTAGTAGTAGTAAGGGGGCTTACCTTACCAAGTCCAATGCCATGAACCCTGCGGATTCCGTTTTGCCTACATGGAATGAGATTTTGAACGCTTACGGAGGTTATAATCCCGATTTTGTCGCCGCCATTGGCGAACCCATCATTTTTGAACAAGGTTATTTTGATGATGTAGGTTCCTTCCGATATGAAAAACAACTTCAAGATGGAAGTCCATATCCTGTTACCACAAATTATTTCGGGCTTGATATGGCAGGTAATGAAGTCCCATTGTATGCTCAATTACAATACCGTTGTGGATATAGCAATTCTTGGAATGATGCGGGCGGAAGAGTCCAAGTCACTTCTCAAAATACCGTAGTGGATGGTGACTACAATCGTTATCCCGCTACGATTCCTACAAGCGGAGTCGCATTAGGTTGTTCGTTACCAACAGTTTCTATCTCCTACCCACCCAAGATTCATGTTTATTGTGACGAAGAAGCGGGACAAGATTGTTCCAATGTATTATTCACCAATCAAACGGATTATCAAGGAAATGCTCTCCGAACCTACCAAGAATGGTGGAACTTGAATACCAATGTGACTACCCCCACCACCATGCAAAAAGGAGGTTCCAAAACACCTTCGGGTGCAGTTTGGGCTAAATTATTCAACGCTTACGGAACACCGAGAGTATATTCAGATAATCAAGGATGGTATATCTATCAAGCCAACCCGAAAGTCAAGCACTACATTGATACCGTTCTTCCCGGATTTAAGGCGGCATATACTCGTCAATCAGTAACTTGCACTTGCCCTTCGGACACCAATTTGGAAGGCACACCATTTACACTTTACGACAAAGATAAGTGTCCCGGAATGATACTCGGCGTATATGGTGGAACGCAACAAAATGAATGGAAAACTACTTATTGTGGCGGTTTGAAGCCGAAATATGGTTGCACCGATAAAAGAGCAAACAATTATAGCGAGTTTGTCGTCAAAGACCCTACGGATAATGATGTCTGCAATCCGAAATACTGCGATTATGGTTTGAATCAAATCCTTCCCGAATGCCAAGATTTAGGCGGTGATGATTTGCCCGGAACAGGTGGCGGATTGGGTGAAGCCCCTGCCGATGATACAGGAGATTCAGACGAGTCACCACCTTCGGGCGGAGGCGGAACAGGAGGTGGCATGGGAGGCTTTAACCCTCCAAGTGGCGGCGGAAATTGGGGCGGCGGAGGCAACAATTGGATGGCTGAAAATGTAATCCGCCCCTCTAAACTGATAAATACTTCTCAATCTTTCCTCAATTGGTGATACTATGATTTTTGGCAATCTCTCCACAGGAACCGAAATCTTTGAAGGTTCAGTTTCCAATGGCAATTGGACACCTGCCAAAGAATACGCCTTAGTCAAGGAGAATACAGGTAACACCAAGGCGCACACTTACACTTACGCTCTATACAAAGTGAGTTTTGAAAATGTCGAAGGAGGCTTTGATAACCCCGAATGGCGAATATACGGAGAAGGAAAGGTTGATGTGATGGGTAGTAATGTTTTATACACCTACGATACCGTATCTCCCTCAATCACGATTTCTGATGCTGATGGTGAAAATGCACTCGTATTCCCGATACCATATATTGCTACCTATGCTACGGAGGCAGAAGGTTTGGAAGCCCTCGCTGAAGCCGTTCCCACATTAGGTTGCCGTGATAAAACCGCCACCAATTATGATTACACCGCTACTCTTGATGATGGCACTTGCACTTACCCTGCCGAAGCCGACCCGCCCTTGATTACAGGGACAATTCTTGCGGCGATTGCAGTTAGCGCATTTATCATTTTAGGATAAGAAAAGTCATATACCCGTTATTCCCCTGCCTTCCACATGGCAAGTAGTAATCGAACAGGTTTAGGAATTAAAAAGCGCAGAAGTCAAGAGGTCTTGAAGACATCTATTGATGTTTTGAAAGAGTATTCAAACTTCTGTGAAATCGAAGGTGGCGACCCTTATCTCGCTATGAGAGATTTGTATTCGATTGTCTATGATGAATGGCGTGAAGATAACAAACAAGTGTCTTGGACACAGAAGGAGTTTTCCTCTTTGCTTGCCACCCACATTCGCCAACCTTTAGACGGCTATGAAAGGATAGAGAAGAAGCGCAAAGTTAATAAATATGGAAGTCGTGAGATGCACTACAAGGTGAGCGAGTGAGTGATTTATTGTGTGGGGTCTGCAAAGTCCCTTTGAACTTCGTAAAAGACCGTCCCGAAAGGGGAATGAAGAAGTTATTTGGGTCTGTAAGACATAATGGGAATGAAACATTCTGTTGCTCTCAATCCTGTATGGATAGGGTGATTTGAAATGAGTGCTACATTTACACAATTATTGAACGCATCTGATGATGCCAAATATCTTCAACGACTCAACAAACAGGAGTTTTGGGATTTGCTTTTCCCTCATTCGGAACAAACCTATGTGGATAATAAGTGGGAATTGTGGCAAGAGGGAAAAATGGAGTTTTTATGGTCATGTTCTGTGGACAAGATTAAAATACTCGCTCAATTCATAGACGATTGTAAGGGGAATTGAAATGAAGTGCGAAATATGCGATGGCACATTTGAAACCATCCAAAGAAGGGATGAAGATGCCCCACCTGCGGAAGATGGCACACCCTTTAACCGTGTTATTGAATATCGAAGGTGCAATACTTGTTTTTCGGGCATGGTAATCTATCATACACCATTCCCGAAGTGAGGCTTAGATAGCAAAGCCGACAAAACCATTCTATGAAGTGGTTGCTCTTAGGCGGAGGCATAGCCCTTATCGCTTTACATTTCAGCAATCGTTCCGAACCTGTGGCGGTTCTTCCCGAAAATCCCGATAACTCTTTGGCGAAGGAGATTCGCCAAGAATCATTCTTAGAGCATCAGAAGGCTAACGAGGCATATTGGAATCGTTGGAGAGCCAAGAACATTGTAACCATGAGCGATAAAATGTGGGACTATCAAATGGAAAGATACCAAATGTATGAAGATGGACACCTTGATACCTACCGATGGAACAATCCAATTATGCCACCAAGTATATTCTATGGATAAATCGTAATTTGGATTCTAAATGTGGCTTTAGGTCTTCCTACCGTTCCAACTGCGCTGATTTGCGCCTCGAATCCGAGATAGTTAGACGGGCAGTTCTTAGATAGTCGGGACAATAATCCATACTCATGTTTGAGGATTTTGAAAATCGTAGCGGTTTTTGGAAGGACTTAGGCTCTAACTTCACCATCAATTATTCGGGTGATGCACCCTCTTTCCTTACAAGCGGCGAAATGTGGCAATCTATGGATTCGGGAACCACTCAAACGCTTGCGGCTTGGGAAGATGGATGGGTTCTGACTAACAACCCCGATGGAACCATTACGGCCAATCCGAAATACACATCGGGACTTCCTTCTGAAACCCTTGTTCGTGTCCCTGTTGGCCCCCAATCACCGAAGTCCTCTCCAACAAGCGGAGTAGGAGGCGTTCAAGTCGCATACACCGCAGAAGACGATGCCACCGAATTGTTAGATGGTTGGGAGGAAGAAGATTGGACATTACAGGAAATCAATGAATTGTGTCCCGATAGAGAAGGTGGACACGAAACTTGTGATAGTGGGCCATTCACCGAGTTCACCATACGAGGAAATGAAGGAACTGAACAAGACGATAAGAAATGGTGGTGGGTTAATCAAAACACACTTGGATTATCCAATTACGAAGGAGATACATGGTCGGGTGCGGCAGAAATACATATTCGTGAGGGCTACCAAGTCCAATTAACAATCGAGTGGGAAAATGAGGGCGATGATGATTTTCACAGTGATTTAACAGAAGAGGTTTCCACATCTGATACAGGCGTTCTTAGCCTTGAAGGAAGTGATGATGCCGCTAAGAGTTCACTTACTGTTCTAATGAAGGGTAACGACCAACTTTCCATAGACATTGATGGCGAATGGGCGGGAACCGCTAACTTCTATCTCAAGGTTCAAGGTAAGGAATTGATTCATAATACAGGTAAGAGGATTGATGATGAAGTGTGGATTACCTTAGATGGTGTTTGGTATGACCCCGAAGACCCGCCGTTGGATGATTCGGGCGATGATAAAGACCGAAAGGAGAAAAAGAAGAGTTTAGACGACTATTTCTCTAATCCTGTCCATATTGCAGGGGCGGCACTGTTTGGCTTGGCTTGTTTGACTATCATCACAGGTGGTCTGCGCCGATGACCTTTGGACACGATGTTTTCGGATTCAACGGTTATGGAGTCACCAATCGGATTTTTAACGCCGCAGGGACAACAGATGATTTCACAGGCGACAAAGTAAAGATTTGGCAACATTGTATGGAAGATGCTGACTTTTCAACAGGTTGGAAGTTAGAATTGGGTGAAGGCGAATATGATAGAGAAACTCTTGACCCCGATGGCAAAAACGATAACATTTCTGCAATATGGATTCCCGATGGATATACAGTAGTCGCTCATCAAAATTACATTGACGATGCTGAAACAGGGACTACATGGACATGGGTTGGCCCAATGATGAAAACCTGTTTGGTTGATGATGGGGCAAATGATGAAATCTCCTACCTCAAAATTACTTACGAAGAACCCGATGCTGACCCTAACGATTGTGCAAGTGAAAATCGTGCGGTTAATACGGATAAAACCTGCGGGGCTTGTTTAACAGGACATAGCCTTGTCGGAAATGAGTGTGTCGCTGACGAGGATGAGAATGGCATCTTGGGTGTTAGCCCTGTCGTCATTATTGGAGGCATTTTAGGTGTCTTACTCATCAAGGCGTTGGGATAGAAATGTTTAATAACCCGTTTTGAACAATAACATTTCATGGTCAAATCTCGACCCAATGAAGATTGCCTCTATTGTGGGGCAAAATTGACTCGACCACCAAGCCTTACTCGGTCATACTATTATTGTAATGATGCCTGTTGGCGACCCTGTAATCGCTCTCTTAACTTCTTCAATCCCGAAATCTTACGAAGGAATGGAACTCCGATGCAATTGTTGGCGACCTTTTGGTGGATATTGAGAAATGCCAAGACCCCACTCCCTGCTGATGCTATCCATGAGCGTATGCACGACCATTTCGGATTCAATGAGCGTTTGTTGAGTCGCAAACATATTCATCGGTTAAAAGGATGGTTCAAAGCAGATATAATTCGGAAACATGATGCGAAAAAGCCTGTGGAATACGAAGCCACGCAGAACATTCCCTTCAAAGACGCATTGAAACCAAAATACGCTTCTGTGATTGCTCAATATGAACAACAGGTGGCGGGAACCAACAAGAAGTGACCAAACCTTTATTAACCCCCTTCGACAACCGATAATTGCGAAGTAATGGGGTATATCACCTCTCCGCATGAGGGTTGTCCTCCTTGACCCTGTGAATGCGGAACTTCGTGGGTTCGCAACGGCTCGTCATGCCGACCCCGCCCACACCTTTATTTTCACACGAAGGCATAGATACTTCGTAAAACAATTGTTCCCTAATGGCGACAACAATCCTTCTCGATGGCGGATATTTCGTTGGTCGTTTGCAGAAACATTGGTCGCCCAAAGGTAAAATGCGTAGGGCGCATAACCAATTTAAGCGAAAGAAAATCAATTGGTTTCAACGCCAATATCAATTCCAAAAAGCCTTGAACTCCGATATGGGTTACATTGAAGTCCTTCTTTCACGGATGAAAGTCAATCCCAAATACGACAAGTCGTGTTCCCTCATTCTGTGTTTCGATGGCATCAAAGGTCGTCAATTGCGAGGCTCATTGTATGATTCCTACAAATCCAATCGGACTTATGCCTCCGAAGGTGCATCCACCCATGAAGGGCGAGATGTGAGAGAAGTATTTGCATCATCGGGTCTTGAAGTCAATGAGTTGAAACCACGATGGACGGCACAATATGACGAAAATAAGGAGGCTGACGACTTAATTGCGGAATTATGTCTTTCGGAACTGCTGAAGGGGAACAAAGTCGTTATACTTTCGGGCGATACTGACCTCTTTCAAATGCTTCGTTATCCCGATGTTCGCCTCAACAATTTCAGACAAGAAATTACTGCGGAAGATGTGGTGGAGAAATACGGAGTATCACCCGACCATTTCGCAGATTGGAAAGCCTTAGCGGGCGATGCTTCGGATAACATTCCGGGAGTGCATGGTATCGGAGAAAAGAAGGCCACTGTCTTGTTAGAGCAATACGGTTCACTTGAAAATATCCCTTCGGAAGAGTTTAGGACATATTCGGCAGGGAATATCAAAACATTGGCCGCCAAAGTGAAACGAGTAAGGGAAGATAACAAATGGTCTATTTCAAAATGCAAAAAGGAGTTCGGTTCAGCATGGGAGAAAATCGAGAATGGGCAGAAAGTCACCTTGAATGCAGAACAGGTTAGAAAATTAACAAAGGCTTTCGATATTTCGGGCTATCTCATCTTTGATGACTATTATCATCGAGCCTTGATTTGGAAGCGTTTAGTCCGATTACCCTTCGGAGATGGGCAACCGACAATTTAGATAGTGAGCGCACTCATAATTCCTTATGAGCATTGAATCGTTCCCCTATACCATATTCAGTGAGGATTGGTGGTATGACGAAACGGAAGAAGGGAGAATGAATACTTGTAGTGAGGTTTTAGAGTATTTCCGAAACACACCCAATTTAGAAGAACTTCCACTTTCCTTTGATGCGAACTTGAGTTCCACGCAAAACTTGTCGGCCATACGATATGGCATAGGCACGATGCTTGAGGCTCTCAATGAGGGTGAAATGGTGGCCGTTGTTCACTGTATTCCTATGGATGGAAGCCCCGATGCTAATTTCGGTGTTATAGTTTTCGATGGGACACAGAATGAACCTTTTTGGAATCACTTTGGTATTACAGTTTGGGATGGAGAAGTTAATGATTTCAGCGAAACGGGAATCAGGATTCCCCCGAATCTCGATAAAGCATTTTTCGACAATCGTGGAATGTCTAAGGTGTGGAAAGATGATGATGGGCATTACATTATCTGCCCCACTGAAGCGGCGGATTTTTTCGATTTTATAGGATTTGATAAAAGAGTCGCATTCAGACAATCAAAAAAGACGATGGGACACGAAAACCGAGTGTATCTTGATTATCGAGATGGCTCTAATGGAACACTTACGATGTTCGTTCAAACAGGCAAACCCCCTCGGATTTACCCTGCGTCAAATGCACCCTATCCTAATTGGCTATTGAAAGCGTTTGAAGATGCGAAACTATAAATACCCCACCCACTCACAGGGCAATATGGCAAGCACCCTTTCTGACCATCAAGATTCCGAGCATTTCACATACGATAGGACTTGGGAAGAAATCGAGGATATGCTCGATAAAGCGGAACGCACTCTCAATCATCACGAATAT
>MDTA01151881.1_pt1 | contig 11718 bp, 11 predicted proteins | sample 811151 | NCBI WGS metagenome assembly MDTA01 (sample SAMN05326648, study PRJNA326480) | marine metagenome | isolation source: seawater | place: Indian Ocean: South | collected 2010 | reverse complement strand
GGTCTCCAGGTAGCCGTTCTCTTTCATTCCCAGTTGCCCCTTGTACAGGTCGGTCCCGGGACGGTGACCGATGGCGATGAACATGCCGGTAACGGGAAGTTCAGAGGTCTCGCCCGTCTTGACGTTCTCGACCTTTACCCCGGCAAGCGACTGGTCGCCGAGGTACTCCGTGACAACCGTGTCCCACAGGAACTCGATCTTCGGGTTGTTGAACGCTCGGTCCTGCATGATCTTCGATGCCCGCAGCTCATCGCGGCGGTGGATGATCGTGACCTTCTCCGCAAAGCGGCTGAGAAAGTTCGCTTCCTCGAGTGCGGAATCGCCGCCGCCGACCACGGCAATGTGGTGATCACGGAAGAAGAAGCCGTCGCAGGTGGCACAGGTCGACAGACCATGACCGATGAGTTCGGTCTCCCGATCGAGGCCCAGCATGATCGACTGCGCACCGGTGGCGATGATGAGGGAATGGGCCCGATAGGTCGGGTCGGCCGAATCGGGATCGCCGACCCACACGCCGTAGGGCGCAGTGGAAAGGTCGACCCGGCTGACCTTGACGGTCTGGATCTCCGCCCCGAAGCGCTCGGCCTGCATGCGGAAGTTCATCATGAGCTCGGGACCCATGATCCCCTCGGGGAACCCTGGGAAGTTCTCGACGTCGGTGGTGAGCATCAGCTGCCCGCCGGGCTGATCGCTGGTCGAGCTGGGCTCACCCTCGAGCACAAGCGGGGCAAGGTTCGCGCGAGCGGTGTAGATCGCCGCGGTGAGGCCGGCGGGGCCGGAGCCGATGATGATGACGTCGCGTACGTCGGACATGGAGTGCCTTTCGAGAGCGTTCGCTCGGGTGCATTGCGGGCTGCCGGGGGACCGTAGTGGCAGCCTCAGGACGGGTCGGGAATCTTCAGGGTGGACCAGCTCAGCTGAAAAGGCCGTAGCAGACGACCACGACGATGATGACCAGATCCAGGATCGCGGCACCGAGCAGTGGCCGCGAGCTGGAACGACGCGACAGCCAGGCACCGAGACCGAGGATCGACAGCAGGCTGCCGGCGAAGAGGTGGGCAGCCCAGGTGGCATCACCGACACCGGCGCCGATCGGCAGGTACGCATCGGCCATGCGAACCACGGCGACCAAGAAGATGGTGGCGGCCGCCACACCAAGCACGGCGATGACGACCCCGAAGACGATGGCTCGCAGGACGGTGACGGCACGATCCGTGGTCTGTGCCTTGACCTTGTCGATCACGTCGATGACGCGATCGGTCTGCCTCGCTGCCCAGTCCGGCTCGGTCTCCTGCTCGGTCGTCATGGACGCCGAGCCTATCGCCTCCCGGCTAGGGCGATTCTGGTGAGACCATCGAGCTTGCGGCACAGTCGTCGACTGGGTGCACGATGATCACGCGGCCACTCGTCTCTGTGCCGGTGATCGCAGCGAGGGCGACCAGCACAGTGACGCGTTCAGCGCCGATCTCCACCATGGTCGCCTCGACGCTCACGGTCGTGTCGCCCTGGACCTCGGTGATCAGTCGGATTGCTTCCGGACAGATTCCGTCGAAGGGATCGCTGCGGTGGGGGATACCGATGACGTCGGCGTAGGCCGTGTCGACGACATCGACGATGTCGTCGACCGTCTCGACCGGCGCCAACTCGTCCGGCAGGACGTCGACACTCGGCCCCGCCATCGTTGCCGCATCACTGGTGCTGTGCTCAGGAGCGGCGTCGTCGCCGAAGTCCGCGCCAGCCCAGTCGTCGGTCTCAACGGCGGCGGATTCGGCCATGTCCGCCGCCTCCTCAGTTGCCCTGTCGTCGGCGAACATCTCCAGCGCTTCGTCGGCCGCTGCGGCGCTGTCGCCCGCGTTTTCGGTGGATTCCGTGGCGACGTTGTCCTGATCGTCGTCGTCCAGATCGGCGCGTTGGATCGCCGTAAACGCAACGGCAAGCAGCACGACGGCTGCCGCCACCGCGACAAACCGGTTGCGTCGCTCGATCCTGCGGGCCCGGGCTGCCGAGAGATCCGTGATCCCGGTTGACGTTGAGGTTGCGTTGAGTGCGACGGTGCGCCGCTGGTCGAGATCGATCATCGGAATGTCGACCGGGGCGGCGACGGCCTCGATTGCCGATCGCATTGCGTCGGCACGCGCCAGGAGTTCTGGATCCGATTCGACGAGCGCGGCCTCGTCGTCGGTGACCTCGGCATCGAGGTACCGGCTCACGAGTTCGTCGATGGCGTCGGTGTTGTCGTTCATGTCATGTGCTCTGACGTTCGTCAGGGGGGCTGTGGTTCCCGGCCATGATGTCGGCAAGCCGACCGCGCCCACGAGCGATGCGACTCCGCACTGTTCCGGGTGCGAGGTTGAGCACCTCGGCGATCTCGGCGTAGTCGAGCCCGGCGAGATCTCGGAGTACGACCGGCGCCTTGAATTCCTCGGGGAGTTGCGCGAGCGCATCATCGACATCGATGCGGGCGGTGACGGCCTCGCCGGGATCGAGCGACGGGCGACGACCGAGGGCCTCATCTGCGATGTCCTCGTGATCAGGGAGGCCGGGTTGCGGGCGACGACTCCGGCGACGGAGCTCGTCGAGACAGGCGTTGGTGGCGACCCGGTACGACCAGGTCGTGAACGCCGCGCGGCCGTCGAAGCGATCGAGTCCCTTGACGATGGCGATCAACGCCTCCTGGGTGGCGTCGAGCGCGTCGGCGTCGTTTCCGGCGAGTCGGCGACAGATCGCATAGATGCGGGCCTGATGCTTCTGCAAAAGGGCATCAAGAGCGCGGCGATCGCCGCGCTGCGCGGCGGTGATCAGCTGGAGATCGTCGGGATCGGGTGCGATGCCGCGACGCTAGCGGCGCGACTACTCCGGAACGGTGAACGCGTAACCGACGACACGAGGACCACCGTGGGTTCCGACCACCGGCCCGATGACCTCGGTGCGAGCGTTGCTGACGTCGGCGACCTCGCTGATGAGCGCAACGAAGTCGTCGATATCGGGCGCTTCGCCGTGCATGATGGCCAGGTTTTCGATCTCGCCGAACTCGGCGAGCTTGTCGCGCAACCAGATCATCGACTTCTTGCGGGTGCGCTGTTTGCCGGCCTCCTCCACCTCACCGGTGGAGATGTCGATGAGCGGTTTGATCGAGAGCATCGAGCCGAGCAGCGCCTGGGCGCCGCCGATGCGACCGCCCTTCTGGAGATTCTCGAGGGTGTCGAGTGCGCCGAAGACATGGGTGCGGGCCGACATCGACTCAGCGATAGCCACGACCTCGTCGGCCGACGCACCGTTTTTGGCGGCCTCGGCGGCTGCGATCACGATCGAGCCCAGACCGACGGTGATCGATGTGGAGTCGACGACACGAATGTCGGCATCCATCGAATCGGCAGCGGTGATCGCCGACTGCATCGTGGCCGACAGGGCGGCGCTGATGTTGATGCACACGATGGCGGTGGCGCCGGCGTCGAGATGACGCTGAAACGATTCAGCGAACCGGCCGGGTGACGGCGCGGCCGTTTCCGGAAGTGTGTCGGAGCTGGCGAGAAGCTCGTAGAACCGGTCGACCGACAACTGTTCTCGGTCGGTGTATTCGTCGTCGCCAAAGCGGATCGACAAAGGCACCACCTCGATGTTGAGGTTGGCGACCTCGTCGCCACGGAGGTCGCAGGACGAGTCGGTGACGATGCGAACGGTCACGATGTGGATTCCTCGTTGACAGAGACGGCAGGGTTCCCGTCGTCAGCCGACGGGGTTGACGACACGGTAGCAGCGCGCCGGGATCGGCGGACACGGAGGATCGTGCGGAGCCACCAGGTCAGCAGGACCGCAAGTGACACCAATGACACCGTCAAGCCGAGACCGGAGATTGCCGTTGAGCGCACGTTGACCGAACCATCAGTGAGGTCAAGGTGTCCATCGGGCGAGGTAACGGTGATGAACATGCGAGCGTCACCCGACGTGACGGCTTCAATCGGGATCTCGAACTCATTCAGGCCCGGCTCAAGGGTGATCTGAAGCTCTTCGCCATCTGGGAAGCGCAATTTCTCGCTCGTCGTCTTGACGGTGACGTTCATCGCAAGGTTGGCGCCGTTGTGGATTGCGACCGGAAGAGCGGCTGTCTGCGACGCCAACGTGATTCGACTGGATTCGATCAACTCCACCTGGGCAGTGACATCGGCAACGACATCGAAGATCACGTCGGCGAAGATCCGGCGGGAATCCGCATCGAGTTCGTCCGACATTGCCGCAGTGAGAATGTCGCGCAGCGGTGCCAGTAGCCCTTCGGCGGGGGCCAGCATGGCGGCGTAGGAGTCGAGCACGGCCTCGGCCAACCGCAGCCGGAGATCGCTCGCGGCGAGGTCGGTGCTGCTTGGCGGAGTCGCCAGCAGCCCAACACGGAGCACCGAGCCGGTGTCGTCGCGGGCTGGGGGACGCGTCAGGAGATCGTCGACCGAGGTCAGGCCCAGCCGGTCGGTGGTCTCGAAGAGATCGATCAGTAAGACGAGCGGTACCCGGTCGACGGTCGAGAGATCGAGCAGAATGCCGCGATCAGTGCTCACGGTCTTGGCCTCGAACAGCAACTCGGTGAAGCGGTGTTGGGCGATCAACTCGGGATCTTCACCGATGAGGCTGGCTTCGAAGGCACGGTCGACGACGAGGACGGGCACGGTGATGCCGTTGGCGTCGAGGACCTCGATCGGACGCCGATCGGCTTGTGTCAGAGCGACGTCGTCGATTTGGCTGGGTTCAACGACGCCGCCGGTCAGCCCAACCGACCGGAGGAAGGCGACGGTGTCGGCGGTTGTGTCGGCGTCGATGCGGGCGATCGGCATGGGCGTGCGACCGAGCAGCTTCTCGGTCACCTCCCGGCCTTGGGCGAAGAGCTGGATGAGTCGTTCGGGATCGCCGGTGAGCCGCCAAGCCTCTTCGTCAATCGATACCCAGGGTGAGAGTGGAATGAGATGACCGTCGAGAAGTCGGCGGATCCGGTCAAGCGCGAGTTGGCCCCCGTCCGTTGTGGGGTCAGCAAGCGCAGTGAGCGTTTCCGGAGCAAACGAGATGAGTACCGGCGCTGGCGCGTTGTTCACGGCATCAGCGACCCGATCGACCGCATCTGCAGGATCAAGTTCGATGGAGTCGGCACGCCGAGCAAGCGGCGACTGGGCGTCGGCCACGAAGCCGAGGTCGATCCGGGCGGACAGCGTGGTGTCCTCGGCGATGACGAAGGTGACGAGCGTGTCGAGGATGGCTTGGTCTTCGTCAGTGAGATCGATTCGAACCGGAATGGCCCCCGGCGAGCGTCGCAACATCTCGCCGACCTCGTCGTCGGGCAAGGTGATCATGAACAGATCACCCGACCCGACTGCGATCTCGCTCAGGTCTTCGATGACAAAGTTTGCGATTTCCGGGTTCTCCGTCGGCGGGTTTGTGATCGTGTCGAGAATGCGCTCGGGCTCGTTGATCGGCCGAAAAACCCGAATCTGCATGTGTCTTCCCGGCTGCAGGTTCGGCAACCGGACGGTGAGCGATACCTCGGCCTCACTGACAAAGGTGGTCTGGGACACGAGGTCGATGCGGTCGGGTCCACGCTGGGCGCTGGCGGCTCCGCTCGTGACGCCGAACGCAACGGCGACGACCGCCACGAGCAGGAGCGTGAAGCGACGGATCACAGGTCTCGCCGAAGGACGGTCAGTTGATGCGCAGCCGGCACAAAGCCCAGCCTCGTATAGAGCGAAAGCGCCGCGGCATTGGCCTCTTGGGTGTTGACCCAACAGGTGGTGACGTCGCGGCGGCGTAGCCAGTGGAGCGCGTCCGCAACGAGGTCGATCCCGAGTCCGAGCCCTTGCCGGCCGGGGTGTACGGCCAGACGCTGGAGGTAGCCCTGGGCGCCTGCCCGGCCGGTGACTGCGTAGCCGACGACGTCGGGGTCGCGAACGACGCGAAGGCGGGTCGTGGGCGTTGCGTTGATTGCCTCGTACAGCCCGTCGCGGTCGAGTTGCCAGAACGCCTCGAAGGTCTGCTGGTCGACGTCGAGGATCGCATCGACGTCGCGGCGGCGGCCTCGGCGGAGTCCTTGGGCTCGGCGCGGGCGTTCGGGGAGCGGACCTTGCAAGTCGTGGCGCAAGAGATGAAGGGCCTCGTGTTCGGTGAAGCCATCGGCAGCGAGCATGTCGCGCTCGGAGGGGCCCACCGCCGCAGTGACGACCGAGCGGAAGCCGTCCTCTCGGAGATGAGCCCGGATGCGTTCGAGGGTCGAGGGGGTGAGTGTCGAGGCACCCGAAAGTGGCACGAGATAGGCGAGGTCGTCACTTCCTCGCCAACTCCCGGCCCGGACTCGGGCCGAGTCGATGGTCAACGCATTCATCCCCATGCCGGAAGCAACGATACGCCGTCAGGTCCGAGGGGTACGCTCGGCAGGGTGCTGTTGCTGGTGAGTGACGAACGGTGCCTCGAGCACACGGCAGGGACGTCTCACCCTGAACGTCCTGATCGGCTGCGTGCGGCGATGGCCGGCGTGGCCGAATCGGGGGTCGTCGATGCGGTTGACGCTCGGCTCCCGCGGCTCGTGACCGATGACGAGATCTGTCTCGTGCATGACCGTTCTCTCCTCGATCATGTCGTGGCTGTCGACGCCAATGGTGGTGGTCGACTCGACCCGGACACGGTGATGAGCGCAGGAAGTCTGCTCGCTGCGCGCCTGGCCGCAGGGTCGGTGCTCACGGCGGTGGAGGGTCTGCAGGAATCGGACCAGCACCACAGCGCCTTCTGCGTCATTCGCCCACCGGGCCACCATGCGACCCCCACCGACTCCATGGGGTTCTGTCTGTTCAACTCGGTTGCGATCGCTGCCGCGACGCTCGCCGATGCAGGTGAGCGGGTGGCGATCGTTGACATCGACGCGCATCACGGCAACGGCACCCAGGACATCTTCTACAACGACCCGCGAGTGTTGTTTGCGTCGATCCACCAGTCGCCCTTGTACCCCGGCACAGGAATGCTCGACGAGCGGGGGAGCGGTGGCGCGGTCGGCACCACCATCAATGTGCCACTCCCGCCCGGCGCGACCGGCGACATTGCTCGGGCTGCAGTCGACGACATCATCATTCCGGCCATCGAGGCCCACCGGGCATCGTGGCTGTTGATCTCTGCCGGCTTCGACGGCCACCGGGCTGACCCAATCACCGACCTGGGCTATTCCTCGGCCGACATGGCTGATCTGGTCGGGGCGCTCGCCGCCACGGTCGCGCCGGGCCGAGTCGTCGCTGCGCTCGAAGGCGGGTACGACCTCGACGCCGTCCGTGATTCGTCTGCGGCGGTCACAGCGCAACTTGTCGGTGAACGTGTTCGACCCGAGTCGCCCACGAGCGGTGGGCCTGGCATTGAGGTCGTCCGTGCCGCCCACGACCTGCATCGCGAGCGGTGAGCCTGGAGCCATGAGTTCTGTGCCGGGATCCGCTGTCGCCATCGCCCGAGCGGCCGTGGCGCCGCTCGCTGCCACCTTCTCCGGGGCGGGGTATCGGCTCTATCTCGTCGGCGGTCTCATCCGCGACGACCTCCTCGGCCGCGTGCGCGACGACGTCGACTACGACCTCACCACCGATGCCCGTCCCGAGACCATCAAGACGCTCGTCGATCCGTTCGCCGATGCGGTGTGGACTGCTGGTGAGCGATTCGGCACGATCGCCTGCCGCATCGACGGGGCCGTCTACGAGATCACGACCCACCGGGCCGATGCGTACGACGAGTCGTCACGCAAGCCGATCGTCGAGTTCGGCGACAATGTCCACGACGATCTTGCTCGGCGCGACTTCACCGTCAACGCCATGGCGATCGATCTTGCGGATGGCGCACTCGTCGACCCGTTCGGTGGCGGTGCCGATCTCGAGGCCGGCCGGTTGCGCACGCCCCTCGATCCCGAGATCTCGTTCTCCGATGATCCGTTGCGGATGCTTCGTGCGGCGCGCTTCATCGCCACCCTCGGTCTTGCGCCTGAACCCGCGCTCGTCGCGGCGGTGGGTGCCATGCGCGAACGCATGGCGATCGTGTCGGTCGAGCGTGTGCGAGACGAACTGCAGAAGATGTTGTTGCTGCCGGACCCTCGTCCGGGCTTCCTGTTCCTGTCGTCAACCGGCCTGCTGGCTGATGTGCTCCCGGCGATCGCTGCGCAGGGACTCGATGCGGATCGCGTCGCCGCGCTCACCGTTGCCGTCACTCCCGAACCGACCGACCGCTGGGCGGCCCTGCTTCTCGACGCACCGGCTCCCGATCGTGAGGGCGAACTTCGTCGCCTGAAGCCCAGCGGGGAACTTGCCCGGTCGGTGGCGTGGCTCACCGATGCCGCGTCATGGCTTGAGGTGGGCACGGTGCCGACGTCGCCGGAGGCGCTGCGGCGCTTGGCGGCAGCGGCCCCGGATGGCCTCACCCTTGAGGCCCGTCTGTCGTTCGTCATGGCCCTACGGGCGGACGCCGACACGACCGATCTCGAGACCGCGATGGCCGAAATCGGCCGGTTGCGCCAGACGGAACCCGATCTCGACAAACCTGTCGCACCGTTGTCAGGCATCGAGGTCGCCGCCGTACTCGACATCGAGTTCGGACCATTGATCGGGCAGGCCCACGCTGCGCTCCTCGAGCACCGGTTCGTGCATGGCCCCCTGCAGCGGGACGAGGCGATCGACGTCGTGCGACGGTGGTGGGCCGAGACGTCGGCCTGATCAGGCGCCGAGCCGGCGAGCTCGGGCGAGCAACGTGACCGGTGTGGAACCGCCGTGGTGACGTTCGAGGAGGACGTCGACCGCGAAGTTCGTGCGGGTGAAGGCGGTGACGAGATCCTCGGCGGTGTGCACGTGGCGTTCGCCGATCGGGGTGCGGGTCTCCCACGACTGCGCGACACGGGTCGGGTCGTCGGGATCAGCGGTTAGGAGGGCCGGGTGGGGGAGCGAGACGACGACATGCCCGCCGGCGCGAACGCACCGGTGAACCTGACGGAAGACCCGGTCGAGATCTTCGACGAGGCTCAATGCCCACACCGATACGGCGAGATCGATCTGGTCGGCCCGAACGAAGGCGAGCTCGGCCGGACCGGCCTCGTGAAATTCGATCGCAACGCCGTGTTCGGCTGCGAGGGCGCGGGCTGCAGCGACCTGTTCGGCGTCGCTGTCGGTCGCGATCACGCGCGCGCCGCGTCGAGCGAGCCCGACGGCCGTGTGGCCGGCACCGCAGCCGAGGTCGAGGACCTTGCGGCGGCGAGTATCGCCGATCAGGCGACGGTCGATGTCGTCGACGAGTCCGGGGCCGAATTCGACATAGTCGAGCGGGCGTCGGCTCGGCGTCCGCGGGTCGTAGCTCGACATGGTCGACACGGTAGGCCGCAGCGACAGGGGCAGCGGGGGAGGGGTACCCTCGCCGGGCATGACGGCGCGCACCAAGCTGGGCCTCCAGCATGTCGCCACCTCCGGTGGGATCGACTATCGGTTGGCGCGCGAGGCGACACTGGCGGCGTTTCGCGACGGTGATCTGAGCCGAGAACAGCTGTGCGATGCACAGCGGGAACTCGTCCGCAATGCGGAGTTCTGCGGCACACCTGCCAGCCGAGACTGTCCGATGTGCGAGCAGCCGACCCTCGTCGAGGTCACCTACGTCTTCGGGCCTCGGTTGCCCAAGCACGGACGCTGTGTCACGTCGGACCGTGAGATGGATCGGATTGCAAGCCGCAAGTCCGTCAGCACGGGCTATGTGGTTGAGGTCTGCCCGGCCTGTCGGTGGAATCACCTCACCGAGAGCCGCGCCATCGGGGGCGCCTGAGCTCGCTCCGTAGACCCTTGTGTTGGGGACTGCGGGGTCGGTATCGTGAGGGCGTCGCTGGCAGCCGAAGGGCGCTGGACGAGTCAAAGGAGTCAGTCATGGGCCTCCCTGCCCCTGCAATCGCTGCGCGCAAGGTGCGTGATGGTGGTGAGCCGCTCGTGATGGTCACGGCGTACGACGCACCCGGCGCTCGCATCGCGAGCGAGGCCGGTGCCGACCTCATTCTCGTCGGCGACTCCGTCGCCATGGTCGTGCTCGGGTACGACGACACCTTGCAGGTGACGGTCGACGACATGGTGCACCACACGGCGGCGGTCGCCCGGGCCAAGCCCGACTGCCACATCGTCGGCGACCTGCCCTGGATGAGCTACCACGTCTCGCCGGAGGAGACAGTGCGCAATGCTGCTCGGTTGATGCGTGCCGGTGCGCACTCGGTGAAGCTTGAGGGCGGGCGTAAGCGACTCCCGATGATCGAGAAGATCATCGACGCCGAGATCCCAGTGATGGGCCATATCGGTTTGACCCCCCAGTCGATCCACACGATGGGTGGCTTCAAGGTGCAGGGCACCGAGCCCGAGCACGCCCGCAAGCTCGTTCAGGCCGCCAAGTCGCTCGAGCACGCCGGCTGCTTCTCCGTCGTGCTGGAGGGTGTCCCCGTGCGAGTGGCCGAGATGGTCACGGAGGCGATCACGATCCCGACCATCGGCATCGGAGCCGGTATGCACACCGACGGGCAGGTGCTCGTCTATCACGACCTGCTCGGCATCGAAGATCGTTTCGTGCCGAAGTTCGTGCGCCGCTACGCCGACCTCAAGGGCCAGTCGGTCGAGGCGATGAAGGCGTTCGCCGACGATGTGCGTTCGGGTGCGTTCCCGAACCACGAGGAGAGCTACCACATGGCCACGTCCGAGGCCGAGGAACTCGCAGGCCTGTACGGCTCGTAGGGGTAGGCGGTCTGGGCGGGCACGAGATCCCGCATCCTCGCCTCGCTGGTCTCACCGCAGACGCAGGAGTTCGGTGATCAGTTGATCGATCTCGGCCTCAGTGTTGTAGTAGTGCACCGATGCTCGGATCATCGGAGGAAGGTCGCGCTTGCGGGTGTCGATGAGGGCACTCGCAGGCGGGACAATCGAGACATTGATGCCGGCGTCACGCAGCGCAGCGTGCACGGCGGCGAGGTCGGCTCCGTCGAGAGAGAACGTGACGATCCCGCACCGCTCCCGACCCAGATCGCGCACCGTGGCCTGCGGAACGTCGTCGGTGAGACGGCCACGAAGTGTCTCGGCGAGACCCTGAACTCGAGTGGCGATGGCGTCGAGCCCATGGTCGAGCGCCTCCTGGACGGCGTGTCCGAGGCCGAGCAGTGCAGCATGGTTGCGCTCCCACTGCTCGAACCGCCGAGCCGTCGGATCGACCTCGTAGTGATCCGGCTCCAGCCACTCGGCCGTGGAGTGGTCGAGCATGATCGGCTCGATCGACGGCAGGATCGACGCCCGCACATAGAGGAAGCCGGTGCCCCGCGGCCCCCGGAGGAACTTGCGGCCTGCGGCGGTGAGCGCATCGCAGCTCAACTCGTCGACATCGAGCGGGATCTGACCGGCGGACTGACAGGCATCGAGGAGATAGGTGATCCCGTACTCGCGGGCGATCGCACCGACGCCGGCGGCAGGATTGATCAGGCCGCCATTGGTCGGGATGTGGTTGAGCGCGATCAGCGTGACGGGCCCGACGTCGGTTCGTCGGATGCTGGCCTCAAGTGCGTCGAGATCGATTTCTCCGTGGTCATTGGAGGGAACGACCTCGACTTCGATGCCGAACCGCCGGGCGAGTTGGAGGTAGGCGACGAAATTCGCGCCGTACTCGGTTTCGGTCGTGAGGATGCGATCACCAGGGTCAGGCGCGTGGGTCGGTGAGATCGCCCACGAG
>MDTA01169434.1_pt1 | contig 11720 bp, 10 predicted proteins | sample 811151 | NCBI WGS metagenome assembly MDTA01 (sample SAMN05326648, study PRJNA326480) | marine metagenome | isolation source: seawater | place: Indian Ocean: South | collected 2010 | reverse complement strand
TAACCGTTACGTGAGTGAACCCTATAGCAATCTCGTGTGACCTGGCAAACAATGACTTCCTTAAAAGATATCCACACAATGATGCACGACACCTTCTTACATACAGCACGCAATGGCACCGCCATTCATTGCTTTCGTTGGATACAAGAACACCCGCGAGCGATCATTTATATCGCTCGCTGACTAGGTGAATAACACCTCCGATACGCCCGGCTGGCGAGCGCACCGGATGACGCTGGCTATCTGGTCGTCAGCAGTGACCAACCAGGGCCTGCCACAACGCAACCCACGCATAGAGCAAACTAAAAGACTTCGGACAGAATGGCTGGAACCCGATGCTAGAGGGATATGCGCGACATCATGGCGGACTACTGCAGGACGGGTTCAAGCATCCTACTTGGACACGGTAAGTGGTCGTTGTTGGCGTAACAGTTTGTCGCGCGGTATGGCGAGCAGCTTAGCACGATCCAAAAACTCTACAGCAAACCCCTCACCTAAGACATCTTGCATGAAATATTCAGCCTACTCGCCAACTAATCTCGCCATATCCATTCCATCGCCTGTGGCAAGAGTTGACCGTGCATTTTTGGATCACAGTGGAACGCATTACGTACAAAACTAAACTGATAGTCGTAGTCTTTCTCCGCTAGAACACGCGCCATATGCTGGTTGGCCAACACCCAGTCGTGCATGTCGTCACGCATAATATTCGGGTTGTACAGATCCTGATCAGCAACGCACATCCAGATTCGAATGGGTTTAGGAGGTGATTCCGGTATCAGCGTAGTATGATACCCCCAAGCGCCTTGCGGTGTTTCCGGGTTCCATGGCCATTGTTGATTGATATAGGTGCCTGAAAAACTCAGTATCCGATGGTAGAGATCATTGCGATACCAGGCCATGCTCATGGCACACGAAGCGCCTGACGAGCACCCCATCGTGACTCGCTTATCAGGGTCTTTGGTTAAAGTGAGACCCGCTTCTGCTTCCACCCGAGGCAGGACTTCCGTTTCCACGTACTCAGCGTAGAGACCTGACATCGTATCGTACTCGTGTCCTCGCTGGCTGCCTTGCGCGTCCCCCCCACCATTGGCCATTGAGATACCCACCACTGGAGGAATCCGACCCTGATGGATCAAATTGTCGAGAAGCTTGAAGAGCGTGAAGTTGGGTCCATCGGTACCAATGACAAATGGTGCATCCGCACCCTCAGGCAACTGTTGAGGTATGTAGACCGCCACTGGACGGCTGTAAGGAGCAGGATGACTGGTCTTTACAATTAGCTTCGCTGGATTGTCTGGATCCGGCGTACCGAACGTGTCCTTATCGCGCGCGATACCCGGGTAGATGCTGGAGTCTTTGGAGTCCATCGTAAACTCAACAGTCCGCCCCTGAGGAACACCATCTTGTTCAAATAGGTACTTCGAGGTCACGTGGGTGGGACCGACTATGTAGTTTCCGGTCGTATTGATCGGCGGAACATCGCCATCCGCAAGCATAGTGGCAGAAACATATCCCGGTGACTGGGGGTCACGAATGGGGGGTGGTTCGCGTTTCGGCATGCTTGCTCCTTATTACCGCTGACTTTTGGGCGGGAACATAATAAACATGCCATATGGCGACGTCACTTCGTACCGAATATGCCACTACACTCAGTCAGTCGCAAGCTTGGGAATATCAAGCATCGCGGCCAGTTGGTGCACACAAAGATCAAAGATCTCGAGATCAAATTGCAGTCCCCGCAGTATAGTCATCAGTTCAATTGCTTCTTCCTCGAGCGTCGCTGACTGGAAGACGAGAATCTATCTAGGATGATCTTTATCAAGGTCACGTGGCTGTCAGCGTTGCGATTGTCTACGGGACGACGATTCACCAGGAACAGATTTATCGTTGGCTGAGTGTTGCCTGGTGGAAGAAGTGGTCGTCGATACGGCGGCACGCGGACGCAAGGTGAACTCCGAGTTTATGGGAGCCGCGCCAGGCCGCGTGCGGCACCGGAGTTGCGAGGAGGCCTGAGCCTACGTGGTCGACGACACGAGCGAAAACCATCCCTTCTAAAAGGGGTTCGGATTTGTCCAGGTTGGTGAGGAGATGCGTCAGCACCTCTATATCTGAGCTGTAGTCGTCCCACTCTCAATCTGTAAACGCAAACTGACAAATTCCGCGTCAATAGACTTGTCCGCCATTCCGCTGTTTGAACCTGCAATGCTTTAACCTTTTTTACAAAACACACTTTTTGGTTTGACGTATCACAACCCATGCCTTTCAATCTGCCCACTATTGAAACGATGGCGGAAAGGACGCAACTTGAAACAGTACTACCCGGACATCGGACTGCATGTACCCACGTTGCTGCTTCCCCGGTCTGATATTGATCTCACGAAATGGGCTGTGATCGCCTGCGATCAGCACACATCCGAACCAGGCTATTGGCGTGCAACCGCGGACCAGGTGGTTGATTCACCTTCAACCTTATCGCTGGTCTACCCAGAGGCGTTCCTAACGGCAGAAGATCGTAAGCAGCGTATCGTCGATATCAATGGTGCGATGCGGACGTACCTCGACGAGGGCATACTGGAAGAACAAGCCCCCGGGTTCATGCTTGTGGAACGAGATGTCGGTCGCGATCACAAACGTCGCGGTCTCATCGTCGCACTGGATCTGACCCACTATGATTATAGTGACGGTGCGAAGAAGCTCATCCGCACAACCGAGGGCACCGACCCTACCCGCCTGCCACCGCGGGTTGAGGTTCGCCGTGATGCCGCACTGGAGGTGTCACACATAATGGTACTGATCGACGATCCCAATCAGACTGTCATAGAACCGTTATTCGAGGCGGGATTCGATGAGACCTATTCGGTGGACCTGATGCAGGGTGGCGGCAACGTTCGCGGCTGGCATATTACGACAGGTATTGAGGACATCGCGGCAAAAATTGCGGACCTAGCGCAAGGCACTCCTCCAATGATTTATGCCATGGGTGACGGCAATCATTCGTTTGCCACAGCTCAATCGGTGTGGGACGAAATTAAAACCGAGGTCGCGAGCGATCATCCCGCACGCTATGCGACTGTTGAACTGGTCAACCTTCATGATCCTTCCCTGGTATTCGAGCCTATTCACCGCTTTGTTGAAGGGGTGAATCCAGTCGAACTCATCAGCCAGATGAAACAGGCCGGTTTTACCCTAGATCCCGGGGGTCAGAGATTCCCCTGGCAAACACACAATGCGAGTGGCGAGTTGTTTTTGCACAACCCAAAGATGCATCTCGAAATAGCATCGCTGCATGAATTTCTCGATCAGCAGGGTGCAACGGTCGACTACATCCATGGTGCTGACACCATCGAACGCCTGGTCAAGACAAGGGAAGACAGCATTGGTTTCCTGCTACCAGACCTCGACAAGTTTGAGCTGTTCGAGTCCATTCGACGTGACGGCGCCACACCGAGAAAAACGTTCTCCCTGGGGGAAGCCTACGAAAAACGTTATTACCTGGAGTGCCGCAAGATTCGCTGAGGGGACACTGTGGCGTTAAACGCCTTCGAGCAATCGCCCCAGATGATTGGCAAACTCGGGACGGGCGGCCAGTGATGTCAGGTGCCGATAGGCACGTGGATAATCGTCCTCGAAACCCAGACTGATCGGCTGAAACCCATTTTTTAATAGCGCTTCTTCTGACCGGCGTTCGCGGAGGAATTGACCGGTGTCACAGACATACGCAATGTCCGCGATTGTCAGTTCGTTTGTTGCGACGTAGTCCTGGTGCTTGAGGGCCTCGTCTATACCACTCACGTAAAATTCGTAGGCTGCCGCCATCCGCGCATGTGTTTCTGCAGTGATGTCATTCAACCCCAGCAGGTACACCTGTGCTTCCCTGCCAAAGACCAAGCCGGCATCCAGGAAGCTGTCGACACGGGACGCTTCAAATTCAGTGCGTCCATACAGTCCGTGATCCTGCATGCTTGCGCGCACCGTGGCGCGCAGGATGCTATTGGATTCAAACACCCCGATCTCGCCGTCAGGACTGAAGGCTGCGGGCACGGTACCGTAGGGGTGCGCCTTCATAAATTTGTCAGTCTTATAAAGAGTGCCACTGAATCCGCGGCGCCCGGTCCGCGCATGAGAGCTATCATCAGTCCGTTCGCTGTCAGGCAGTTCGCGTGCATCAAAGTCCCACAACCACTTACCGAGATTCGTCGGTCGATCACCGACAACCTCCACCTCCACACCGCAAAATTCAGCTGCTATCAGGGACTTCCAAACGCGAGGATTAGGTAAGTACGAGAAAATCCGTATATCACTCATTACCAGCTCTCTGCTTTCTCAACTCGCTCCACACTCATCACTTTCACCAGGTCTCCCCGTAGGGACGGATCACGGACTCGAATGACCATGCACTAGGCGGTTGATGCGCAACGCGATAACACTCTTCTGCTATATCCACAGGTTTGCAGAAAAAGTCGTCCGGTCGATCAGGCATCATTTCCCGAGTCCAAGGCAGGTCAATGACGGCGTCAATGGCGATGTACGCCGCGTGAATGCCTTTGGGACCTGCTTCCCTCGCAATACTCTCAAGCAGGATGCGCTGTGCGGCTTTGGTCGGTGCAAACCCAGCGAATCTCGGGCGCCCTCGGTAGGCCGATGTGTTTCCGGTACAGATGATGGCGCCGCCACCGGCCCCGATCATGTCGTCAGTCGCAAGTCGCGCCAGTTGCAACAATGACATGGTGTTGATCTCAAAAGCCTTACGCATGCCATCGGGATTGATGTCCATATATGTCCCCTGCTCAGCGCCGACGGCGTTGTGGACGATGACCGCTGGCGCACTCAGCTCTGACTTGATCGTAGCGTAAGTTGCGTCGAGCGCGCCAGGATCGCTGACGTCGCAGGCGTAAGAGTGCGCGCTATTCATCTCATCACTCAGTGATTTGAGCCGGTCCTCGCTGCGCGCCAGCATGGCCACGTCATACCCACCCTCGGCGAAACGTCTTACCAAAGCTGACCCAGTCCCAGGTCCAACTCCGGTAATGAGGCACGTCCTACTCATGCACATCTCCTTTCTATCGGCGCTTCAATCATCCAGTTGTATCCGAGACGCCTTCACCGGATCAAACCACCACCCATCTGGAAATGCCGGCCAATAGTGTGGTTCAAAGTCCGGTATCCCAAAACGGTCCCAGTGGACAGTTCTCGGCTTGTCGACCATGTAGAGGGGGATCTGGAAATACTGCCACAGCAACACGCGGTCAATCGCTCGGCATGCGGCAACAATATCGGCAAGCGTCCTGGATGCCTCCGCCTGATCGACCAAATGGTCGAGTACAGGATGGCTAATCCCCGCAGGATTACGCGACAATGGTTGCATGACTGACTCGGAATGATAAGAGGAGCGCATTTCGATCATCGGTGGCATCAAAATGTCACCATTGCGAAGCATGGCGTCATACTGCCAATTTCTCAGTCGATTGATGTATTGACTCGACTCTGCGAGTCGGATGTCCGCTCTGATACCTAATTGTTCTAGCTGTTCGAAATACGGTAGGAGGATGCGAGCGTCTTCCGGGTTCTGCGAAAGAAATGTCATCTCAAACGCATCACCATCAGCATTCGTCAGAATCCCGTCTTTGACGACCCAGCCGGCATCGATCAACAACGCCCGAGCCTGTTCCATATTCGCGCGATGGTGAGCCGCGCTTTCAACCTCGGGAAGTCGAAAGGGCTCAGTAAACAGTTCCAGCGGCAATTGGTCTCGAAAAGGATTTAACAAGGCGAGCTCAGCACCACTCGGCAAGCCATTCGCCTCAAGGATGGTGTCGGGGAAGTAAGAGTTCGCACGCGTTCGGCTGCCAAAGTGCAGCGTGCGATTCTGCCATTCAAAATCCATTGCCAGCGTCAGTGCCTGCCGAACCCGTCGATCCTTGAAGCGTTCGAGCCGGTTGTTGAACGCCAACACCCGTCGGATGCCAATCTCAATCCCGTAGCTACGGCGGATCTTCTTCAGCCAGCCTTTCTCAGTGGCTGGAATATTAAAAGAGCTGTGCCAATAACGCACATCCTGTTCCGTCCAGATGTCAATCAGTCCTTTGCGCAAGGCTTCGCGGGTCACCGTGGCGTCGCGATAAACCTCATAGCGAATATGATCAAAGTTATAGCGTCCTCTGTTGACCGGAATTTCCCTCCCCCAGTAGTCAGGCACGCGCTCATAGTCAACATACCGACCCTGGCTCACACCGCTGACGCGATACGGTCCGCTACCTAGAGGCGGTTCCAGACTAACCTTGGTTGGATCATGCTGTTTCCAATAGTGTGCAGGCATGATCGGTAAAAATTGGATGATGATGATATTGTTAAGCGTCAACGGCGCGTTCAGATGGATAGCAACGTGACGATCATCAATCTGCTCTACAGCCTTCACAAAACCGTACCAGACTTCCCCGCCGACCTGGGAAAGTCGATACTCCAGAGTGAACGCGACGTCAGCCGATGACACCGGCAAGCCATCATGCCACTTGGCGTCAGGATGTATACGGAAGACAATGGCCATCTCATCTTCGGTGATCGCGATACCATCTGCCAGCCGGCCATAAAAGCCCGTCACCTCGTCGCCAGCCCGAATCAACAACGTATCGAGTGTCCAGTTCAAACCTGGCGCCGTGAGCGATTGCGCATTACCCGGTGACAAAGTGTTGAAGCTGGTTTGTGTGGGCAGCACGAGACGTCCACCTTTCGGCGCATCTGGATTGACGTAGTCAAGCTGGGGAAAGCCGGCAGAATATTTCAATTCATGAAAGAAGGCGATGCCATGTTTGAAATCCAGCTCTTCAACGCTGGTCGCTGCCATCGCCGGGGCCACCAGCGCCATCGCAAACAGCAAGAGAATACGCATCATGTCAGGCCATCACCGATCGGATTAGCGACCCATCTGAACCAGTACAGACTGAATATCTGCGCCGCGAAGGTCCTGTTTCACCTGGCTGAATGCACCTGGATCCAGCGATGCCAGGGTTTCCGCTTTCTGCATCGCCTGGGCACAAAGTTCCGCGGGTGACACAACCTCATCTAGAAATCCTGCATTCACAGCCTGTTCATGGGTATAGATCGAGGCATTGAGTGCAGATCCAGTAAGAAAACGATTGTCCAGCCGTGCCCGTGCCAACATAAGTGCAAACGGTGGGAGAGACATTCCAATCGCAACTTCGTTCAAACCGACATTGAAATCTCCCGTGATGCCAATCCGATGGTCTGCAGCCAATAACAGAAAGCCACCCAGGGCAATCGCGTGTCCAGTGGCCGCGATGACCACGGGCTTAGGGAATCCGTAAAACCGGAGCGCCAGGTGAGCCCCAGCCGTTGTCATCTCGACCTGCGCTTTGACATCGCCTGAGCGAATAATATTCAGGTCGAACCCACCGCAAAACACTCCATTGCGACCCATCAATAGAACCGCACCGGCTTCCTGCTCCGCACGATCCAAGCCCTCATTCACGGCTGCAATCATATCGGGGTTCATGGCATTGGCTTTGCCATCGTCCATAGCGATTACCGCAACATCGCTTTCCAAAGTGTATTCAATGGCCGACATGATTCCCCCTTTTTGAGACCTACGGCTTTATGCACAGAAGTCGTGACGATACAGTGCAATCCTTCAAGGGAATAGAGTCAGATCCATTTCATCTCAGATCAAACGTGCCTATCTTTACGCTGCTTTCGCCGTAGCGGCCTGGTCGACCGTTGCAACCGCGTTCAAATTGACGCTTGCAACCATCGATATCTATCAGACCTTGTTCTACGCAAATTTGGTTTCCTGCATGGTTTTGTTGTTTGTCCTTGCGATCCAGCAGCGGCTCTCAACCCTCGCCAAAGAGTTAGTACAGTATTGGCAAAGGTCCATACTGACAGCACTGATGAATCCATGTCTGTACTACCTGATTCTTTTTGCCGCCTACGAACGTCTGCCTGCCCAGATCGCCCAACCCATCAATTACAGCTGGTCAATTGTTCTGGTTTTTCTCTCCGCGATGGTCCTGGGTCAGAAAGTCACTGCTCGAGATTGGCTCGCAGCACTGATCTGCTACGCGGGGGTCTTTGTTATCGCCACGCAAGGACATGTCGACCAGTTAGTGGGTGCTGACTGGTTGGGTATCGGATTTGCGGTCGTATCGACCATTATATGGGCAGGATACTGGACAGTTTCGATTCGTGATCCGCGATCCACAGAGACTGCCATGGCAGCCTGCTTTCTAATGTCGTTACCAGCCACAGCCATGCTCTGCGCGACCCTGTCGGACCTGTCTGTTTCCACATATGGGTTTGCTGGCGCAGCCTACATTGGCCTCTTTGAGATGTCGCTGGCATTCCTCGCATGGGGAACTGCCCTCAAATTGACCGATAGAACGGCTCGAATCAGTAATCTGATATTTCTGTCACCGTTAGCTTCGCTGTTAATGATTCACTTTGTACTAGGCGAAGACATCCAAACCACAACAGTTATCGGATTGGTCCTGATCGTTAGTGCACTCATCTATCAACAACGTCAAGGCTCCGCGATTCAGTAGCAGCAAGACCCTATAAAGACCAGCGCCAGGGGTGCAGGCACCGGTACGGGTGCCAGGTGACAATGTTGATGTCGCCAAGGTAGCGATCACCCAAGTTACGAATACAACCGTAGCAGGATGCGAACTCGTATCAGATCCAAACTGCAAAACCGAGATTGTTATTCTTCGCAATGGCCTTGTTGGTGCCATATTGCGGATCAGGGGGTCCGACCGTGTCGATCAGGAAGTGCTGGCACTCGCTGCCGACCCCACTGAAGATTGCTGTCGCACCGTCAACAAAAATATCCTAGTAATCCAAGCGATCAGAAGTGGTGGTTGATCGCCGACGTGGCTTCAAGGTCAATCGCGGCAGAACCTGCAATCTGCGCGCGCCGATTCAACAAAACAAGTAAAGAAAACTGACGGGCTCCGATCACTACCCACAAAACCAGGGATTTGTCGACTTAAAGTCAACAAATCAAGTCTCTTACCACAGCAATATTAGTCTTTAGTTCAATAGGTTTTAAATATTCATCATCGATCTTACAAAATATATCGACATGATATTTTGCGTTAATCAAAACCTACAAAATTCACCACATCATCGACATCGCGACGCGTGGACACGACGGCATTGGCTGAGAAGCTATCATCAGGGAATCCCATAGCCACGCATGACATGATGATCTGATCTTCAGGGATCCCTGCGTACTCTCGGACCACCGGAGACTGCATGATGCCCTGACCATTGATGACAGCGCCGAGACCCCGAGACCAGGCTGCGTTAACCAGTGCATTAGTCACCGCGCCACAGTCAAAGATAGCAATGTCGTTGTTCTCCAGATCTTTGTCGAATGTCACGACAATCGACACGGGTGCATCAAACTGTCGGAAACCACGAAGCACCCAGTCCTGTCGTCGCTCTTTGTCACCCCAAGTAATCCCCATGGAGTCAAATAGCTGTACTGCGATGTGCTTCTGACGATCCCGATGGACACCTTCATAGCGTCCGTGCTGACGAATCTCCCGTGACGCAGGTACCCCGGCCATATTACGTTCAGTGTTACCCTCGCGGATACGGTCCAGCGGCTCACCGGTAACCACATGGAAATGCCAGGGTTGGGTGTTCATCGAAGACGGAGCCCGACCCGCCATTTGTACAATTTCACGAATCAGATCCTTGGGCACGGGCTCTTTCTTGTAACCCCGAATACTGCGTCGTCCCATCACCACTTCATCGTAATCCATGATCATTCTCCCGTTCTGTTGATTCCGTACTAGTCGTTGTTAGTTGCATCGGCTCAAGAGGGATGTGCAGGTGCAGTCATGCCTCGCAGTCGGTAAATGGCTCGCTGGTCAATGCTGCACAGAGCCTCATCATTCGCTTCGTCAAACAGATTGACGTGGATGTCCGCAAACATGTGTCCCTTTTTCTCGAAGGTCCCGACCACGGACATTTCGGCAATTATAACCGTCCCTTTCCTCACCGCACGATGATTCCGAGAAGTGGTCTCTAAATGTACCCACGGATTCATATGTGCGTTCGCAGCAAAGATCCAGTTGGCTATACCCAAAAGAAAAGACATATGGGCATAGCCCTCCTCATTGAGTAAGGAGGGAACGCGCGACATATCACTCAGGTAACTATCGTTGGCTTGCCATGTATATCGGAACGCATGACAACCATCGGCCTTCAGTTCTGCGAATCGCTCAGGACTCGCAACGTCACCCATATAGTCGGGCGGAGCTATCAAATCGCCGCGCCTGACGGGTGCAGGATCCGAATACTCAGATAGAGAGACCTCAGCATGCCCACTCAACGTGCCATCCAGGCGACGCAATACCGCGTCGTACGACTGATCTGAAGTCGTCACATCCACGTCAAACGTCTCGCCATCATAAACGGGACGATTGATACGCACGTGGGCACGACCACGATTCAGCCACTCTAGCCCCCATTCACTGATGGCCGGCTGCACGAGGTACGCTGATAGCGTTACACCCGGCACCAGACCACCTTTGAACCCGTACTGTTGTGCCATCTCATCGCCATGGATCTCGTTCCGGGAATTTGGAGCAGTGTTGAGTGCAATACCTTGCCAGCCTTCAATCATCGAAGCCGCCTCGAAAAAGGCGCATTGTTGGCATCCCTGTGATCAAAAGCAATCCACAGACGGTCAAAGTAATCTCTCGCCAATGCCATCACGCTGGTGCTCTCGAATCTCTCTTTGCCATATATACAGTTTGTGTATGAGAGTTGGGACCTATTGAACTCGGACCATGGTCTGCATTGCGAGCGGAGTCTGAGTTTACCTGGTCAACACCCATAGATAATGTATTACTTTCAACACTTCGCGACTCGGGACCAAATCATTCGCTGGATTCGCGCGCTTTGACAGGAGCTGAGATGAACAAACAGGAACACTTACCACGGGGACCTATGGGACCGGTTGCGGCCTCAAGGGTGGCTGATCGAAGAGGCCGAAAAACCGTTGCGGAGTCCATTCTGGACCAGGACGCAAACCTGGTCCGCGGAAGTTTTGAACCCGCCGTTTATCAACCTATTACGGGGTGTGGCATTGACATTAAGCTTGAGCCGGTACCACCTGCGCTAGGTACCATCGTCCACGGACTTGATCTGCAGAAAGATATCGAGAATCCCGAGATCATCACGTTCCTGAGGCAACTGTGGCTAGACCGGCGGGTGATCATGTTTCGTGATCAGGCACATCTGACCCGACTGGATCAGGTTCGCTTCGCTGAATGTTTCGGAGAATTGGGTTCACACCACGGTGAACGTGATCATGTGCCACTAGTACCAGATTGGCCACCAACACCATAAGAACACGAAGATATACTGCTGATCATATCGGATGAAAAGAACGTCCAGACCGTTGCCAGCCAATGGCATTCAGACGCCACCTGGTCGACGCGACCGCCGATGGGTTCGATCCTGCTATGTCGTGAAGCACCCCCGGTCGGTGGCAATACTAATTTCTGTGACTGCCACGGACTATGGGAGGGACTGCCGGACGAGCTGAAGGAACTGGCCAGGACGCTCAAGGCCAAGCACAGAGGTCATCCTCATCATGCGATGGATGGTACCCTGCCTGAGGCCGTTCATCCCGTAGCGCGGACCCACCCCGAGACAGGACGCACCACTCTGTTTGTAAACCCCATATT
>MDTA01229532.1_pt1 | contig 11722 bp, 13 predicted proteins | sample 811151 | NCBI WGS metagenome assembly MDTA01 (sample SAMN05326648, study PRJNA326480) | marine metagenome | isolation source: seawater | place: Indian Ocean: South | collected 2010 | reverse complement strand
TAAAGGAATAGATTTTAGAATTAATCTTACTATCCAATTTATGAAAAAAAAAATGAAGGAGTACGACGAATTAAAATCAGAAATATATCATGAAAAATAAATTATGTGGATAGTAATTAAATATAAGAGAAATGAACAAAATTTTTTAGTTAATGAATTAAGAGAAAAGTTCGGAGACGACTTAAAACACTATATCCCTCAAATAAGCTTAAACTATTTTGTAAAAAATAGAGTCAAAAATACAAAAAAACCCTTGTTAGGGGACTATATGTTTTGTTTTCATTCTAAATTTGTGGACCAAAAATACTTGAATATTTTAAATTTCACAAAAGGTGTGAAGAAAGTCTTAAAGGATTTTTTAAATTCACAAGAAGAAATAAATTTTTTTGTTAATAAATGTTTAACTTATGAAAATGGAAAAGGTTGTTTAACTCAAGATTTTTTTGATTTTAATAATAATAACACATTTAAATTTTGTTCTGGTCCTTTTACTAATATGGTGTTTGATATAATTAAAAGAGAAAATAGAGCAAAATTAAAATGTTTGTTGGGAAATTTTAAATTAACTATTACAGGTAAGCACAACTTATATTTCCCAGCCTAAGTTTAGAAAGTATGTTAATGTAAAAAAATATGGTTTTTACATAGTGCGGAGCTATGGACAAAAGTATGAAATTCATAAAACAAAATATTAAAAACTTATATGTAATTAAGCCTATATTATTCAAAGATATTCGGGGTTCATTTAGAAGAAGTTTCTGTTTAAGCAAGTTTTTAAAAAAAAAAATAAAATTTAAATGTGTTCAAATAAATACATCTGAAAATAAAAAAAAAGGTACATTAAGAGGATTTCATTTTAATAAAACGTTAAAAGCAGAACCTAAAATAATAAGTTGCCCTAAAGGAAAGGTTTTCTTATGTGTTATTGACTTAAGAAAAAAATCAATAACTTATAAAAAAAAAAAAAGTTTAATTTTGAGTTCAAAAAATAAATATTCTGTTTATATACCTCCTGGTTGTGCTAACGCTTTTTTGACTTTAGAAAATAATACAATTGTAAATTATTTGATGGGTGATTATTATAATAAAAAGTATGACTGTGGATTTAACTTTAAAAGTGAAGATTTTAAGGTTAAGTGGCCACTGAAACCAGTCGTAATAAGTAAAAAAGACTTGAATTTACCAGATTTTAATCAAAGATTTAATTAAATAAAAATTTTTATGAAAGCAGTAATTTTAGCAGGAGGCAGAGGTTCAAGATTGTCAGAACTTACGGACGTCATTCCGAAGCCTCTTATAAAGATTAATGGCACACCAATGTTAATTCACATAATTAATCATTTAAGAAACTATGGAATAAAAGAATTTATTATTTGTACAGGATATTTGGGCTATCGTATAAAAGATTATTTTTTGAATTATCGTTATCACAATTCAGATATTAAAATTGATTTTAGTAAAAACAAAATTTCTTTATTAAAAAATTTAAAATTGGATTTTTCTGTGACTTGCATTGATACAGGTTTAAAAAATCAGACTGGGTCAAGATTAAAAATAATTGAAAAATATTTAGATGATACTTTTTTACTAACATACGGAGACGGTTTAGCAGATTTAAATATTAATAATCTTATTAAATCCCACAAAAAATCAAAAAAGCTAATGACTATAACCGCTGTGCCTACTCCTGGTAGATGGGGAAATATAAATATTAAAAATAACAAAATTAAAAATTTTAGTGAAAAACCTACTCAGACAACAGATTTTATTAATGGAGGTTTTTTTATAGTGAATCCAAAGACCCTTAAATTTATCAAAAAAGGAAAAAAAAATATAAGATGGGAAAAAGAAGTTTTAGAAATTCTTGTCAAGAAAAAACAAATTAACCCATTTATACATAAAGGTTTTTGGAAAGCTGTAGATACAATCAATGATAAAGAGCAACTAGAAATACTTTTAAAGAAAAATAAATAACATTGAATAAAAAACTTTGTAGAGTCTGCAAGACAAATAAAAGAATTTTCACTTTAAAATTAGGTAAATTGCCGGTTTCAAACGCTTTAATTAAAGATATTGAAAATGAATCTAATAAATATCCATTAAACTTATTTATATGCAAAAACTGCTACCTGGGTCAATTAGAGGACTATGTGCCCAAAAAAAAAATTTTTAATAATGAATATAAATATTTTAGTTCTTTCTCGAAATATTGGGTCAATCATTCAAAAAAATTAGTTAACAAAATTGAAAAAAAATTCAATATAGATAAAAAAAAAACATTAGTCGCAGAGATTGCTTCAAATGATGGATATTTGCTACAACACTTTTTAAAAAAAAAAATTAAATGTTATGGTGTCGAGCCAAGTTCAAGCGTTGCCAAAATATCCGAACAAAAAGGTATAAGAACATTTATAAAATTTTTTAATGAAAAAACAGCCTTACATTTAAAAAAAAAAAATTTATCTGCAGATATAATTTTTGCTTTAAATGTAGTTGGACATGTTCCTGATCTTCTCTCGTTTATAAAAGGGATAAATATTTTGCTTAAAAATGATGGAGTACTAATAATAGAAATTCCCTATTTTATCAATTTGATAAAAAACAAGCAATTTGATACAATATATCATGAACACTTTTCATACTTTTCAGTAATCTCAATGGTTAATGTTTTAAAGAAAAGTAATCTTCGTGTTTTTGATATTGAGCATATCAACACTCATGGTGGTAGTATTAGATATTATGTGTCAAAGAATTTTTCGAAATACAAACAAACATGTAAAATATCAAAAATTTGTGAAAAAGAAAAACTTTTTTTAAAAAATAAAAAAAATTATAAAAAATTTTTTAATGAATTGAAAAATATAAAACTGACTATAAAAAAATTTTTTTTAAAACTTAAAAAGAAAAATAAGCTAGTCGTTGGCTATGGTGCTGCCGCCAAAACAACAATTTTAACAAATCTTTGTAATATTAAGAATACCGATTTATCTTACGTGGTTGATAGAAATAAATTCAAAATAAATTATAATATACCAGGCAGTATGATTAATATTAAACCTGAGCACGCTTTAAAAAAAGATAAACCTGACACAATTATTATATTTGTGTGGAATTTAGCTAAAGAAATAAAAAGACAATTGGCTTACACAAAAAAATGGAAGGCTAATATTTATACTTTATATCCCAAAATTATGAAAATTACCAAATGACAAAGCTTATACCAATTGCCAAACCTCAGATTTTAAAGTCAGATGTTAATTTAGCTTCGAAAGCTATAAAAGATGGCTGGGATCATAAACACGTTTTTTATGTAGATAAGTTTGAACGTAAATTTAAACAAAAAGTTTCTGCCAAATATGCCATAGCAACTTCTAGTTGCACAGGAGCTTTAACCCTTGCATTAGCAAGTCTTAAACTTAAAAGGGGATCTGAAGTAATACTATCAAATTTAAATTGGATAGCCACAGTCTCACCAGTTGTAACCTTAGGCTACAAACCGATTTTTTGTGATGTAGATTTAAAAAATTGGTGCATTTCAATAGAACAAATTAAAAAAAAAATTACTAGTAAAACAAAGGTTGTAATATTTACACATTTATATGGAAATTTGTGTGAAATTAGCAAAATAAAAAAATATCTAAAAAAAAAAAATATTTATATCATAGAGGATGCCGCTGAAGCATTAGGCTCCAAAATAAATGGATTATATGCTGGAACATTTGGAGATTTTGGCTGTTTCTCCTTTCATGCATCAAAAGCCATTACAACAGGAGAAGGTGGTATGTTAATAACAAATAACTCTAAACTTAATAGAGTTGCAAAAAAATTGAGTAATCACGGAAGATCAAAGAAAAACTATAAAGCTTATTTTGCAGATGAAATAGGATACAAGTTTAAGATGACCAATTTCCAAGCTGCCATGGGAATTTCCCAAATAAGAAGGTTGGATAAAATTATTAAAAGAAAAAGGCAAATTTTCAACTATTATAAAAAAAATATTAATCATGATTTTATAAATTTTAATTTTGAAGAAAAAGGACTTAGAAATTCATATTGGCTTACTTCAGTATTTGTTGTAAATGAGAATTTTAACTTAAAAAAATTTCAGAATTACATGTTAGCAAAAGGTGTTGATGTCAGAAATTTTTTTCCACCATTATCTACTCTTCCAATGTTTAAAAAAAAGGAAAGTTTCAAAAATTCAAAAAAATTATTTGCAAATTCTTTCAATATACCAAGCCACATAAGTTTAACTAAAGCAGAGCAAAATAAAATAATTAATTTAATAAATAATTATTTTGAAAGATTGTAAATTAATACTGAAATATTTTGAGATTTGTGAAATTTTTTTAGTTTTCCAATTTCAATAAAATCATTTCTCTTAAAGAAATTTAAATGGACCGGGTTATTATAAATAATTAAATAATTTCTATTTTGAAGTTTTTTTATGATTTTACGCAATAAATTTAAATTAAATGGGTTGTATAAAAAAAAAATAGTTTTCACATTTTTAAATTTAAAGTTAACAACATCTTTCATCTCTACTTTAATATTGTTTTGCAAACCAGATATTTTGAGATTTTTTTTTGCAATTTCAATTAATGGTTCGTAATAATCAAACCCTGAAATATTCATACTGATTTTATTTTTTTTACAATTTATGCCCCATGAGATTAAAACTTTACCCTTTCCACAGCCAATGTCCACAAACTTAAAATCTTTAAAGTTCTTATTAAGTTTTTTTTTACAAAAATTAAAGGACCAATTTATAGCATCCGTCCATGCTGCCATATACAAGACGCCAAACTTTAAATTTCTAAGATTTTTATTGTAACTGTGTTTAGGAAGCCAAATTTGAGTATCAGTTTTGTGCAATATATCAAACAGGTGTACATTCAAAAAATATAGTATTGGTAACTTTACACCTCTTTTTTTGAACATCCTGTAATAATTTTTAAGCATTTATATCCATAATACAGATAAATTAAAATGAAACTAGGTATTATTTGTTCCTCTGGTGGATCATCTATTTTTAAAGCTCTATCCTTTTTTAAATATAAAAGATTTAAGTTATTTATTGTAACAGATAGAAATTGTAAAATTATAGCAAAATGCAAAAAAAAAAATATTTTTGTAAAAAAAATAAAATATAATAAAAATTTTGATGAGAAGGTAAAAAATATTTTTAAAAAAAAAGGTGTAAAATCAGTTCTATTACTATTTACAAGGTTGGTAACTTCAAAAATTTACAAAAATTTTCAAACATTTAATATCCATCCTTCTTGGTTACCTAAATATAAAGGCTTAAATGCATTATCCAATCAAATTAAAAAAAAAGAAAGATTTATAGGTGCAACTTTGCATATTGTCGACTCAACAATCGATGGAGGAAAATTCTTGTTTAAAATAAAGAGTAAATACAATATGAAAAATTATAAAAATATCTCATACATTCAAAAAACGTTTTTATGCTTACTTTTGTTATGCTTTTTGAGTAAAAAAACTATTGATTTAAGAAAAATCAATAAAATGTTTTTTTTTAAAAAAATAAATTGTGCTAAAATAAAAAATAATATTTCATGACGAAAAAAATAGGAATAATTCAACCTCATTTCTTCCCTTGGTTAGGTTTTTATTGTTTAATGAAAGAAGTTGATACTCTTGTATGGTTAGATGACGTCCAAATCGGTCAAAAATCATTCCAAAATAGGGTACAAGTGAATACTCCTCATGGACTGAATTGGATTAAAGCTCTTTATAAAAAAAATATTCCTAGAAAAGAAAGATTATTTAAAAATTTGGAAATTTTGAAAAATAGTGATTGGAAAGAAAATAACTTAAATATTTTATCTGAGGGTTATAGAAAAACCAAAAATTTTGAATTAATTAAAAAAATTTACAATGATACTGTTGAAAAAGATCAATTTTTAGAAATTTTAATTTCAAGCTGCATCAAACCAGCGTCTATTTTAAATGTCGTTCCTGCGAGCATATTTTTGTCATCTGACTTAAAAATAAAGAGTACATCAAGCAATAGAATTTTAGATATAGTTAAATATTTAGATGGAAATAAGTATATTACTGGTCATGGTTCATTAAATTACTTAGACCACGATAAATTTGAAAAAAATGATATAAATGTTTTTTATTTAGACTATAAAATAAATAGGTGGCCTCAACCAAAAAATTATATTTACCCGTATGTTTCAATTTTAGATTTTATAAGCTGCTCAACTAGCACAAAAAATTATAAACTAAATTATAATTTAGTTAACTGGAAATCCTTTAAAAAAAACTTTACAAAATCTGACAAAAAAGATTAATTAAATTAAATTAACAATAGCAAATGATTATAAATAAAAAAATAATTGATAAATTCAGAGAAAACGGTTTTCTTGAGATAAAATCTAATAAAATTAAAAATGAAATATTACAAATAAGAAAAGAGATAAAAAAAATTTCTATATATCTTTTAAAAAAAGATTCAAAAATTAAGATAAATGAAAAAATTAGTCTCGAGAGCTTATTGTACAAAATTGCGAGTAAAGAAAGAAAAAAATTATCTAAAATTTACGATATTTGTAAAACTATTGAAGGTTTTCACAAATTATGTGCTAATGATAAGATTTTAAAGGTTGCAAAATACTTACTTAAAACTGATACAATTTTTTTCCAAAAAGATTTTTCTGGAATCCGACTTGACTCAAAATTAACAGAAAGTCAGTCAACTTTAATTCATCAAGAAATTCATTCATTTCCATTTTCAATTAATGGTTTGGTTGTATGGATTCCAATAAGCAAAGTTAATAAAGAAAATGGCTCAATTATATTGTGGCCGAAAACCCATAAAAAAATACGTAAATTTTCTGGAAACGAAAATAAATTTGTCAAAAATTTTAAAGAAAAAAAATTTCAGCTTGCAAATAAGTCTGGCAAAATTAATGTAAACTCAAGTCTTTTAAAGAACCCTTTAATAGTAAATTCGAATATAGGCTCAGTTTATTTGCTAGATGTTAGATTAATACATGGATCTTATAAGAGCTCTAAAAATAATAAATTAATGAGAATTACTTTTCAAAATAGAATCTTTGATTTTAAGGACCCCTTTTTTCAATGGAAATTAAAAAAATATCATGTGAATCATGGGTTAAAAAACCCTTTCACTGCTCAGAAATTATTTACAAAATATAACAATGAATTGTAATATTTGTGATCAAAAATTAAAGTTTATTTTAGAGCCACATAAAAATAAAATCGGAATCAGTTCAGAGAGTAAATTTTTGGAAGTAAAACTTTCAAAATTATTTCTCTGCAAAAAATGTTATTACTTTCAAAAAAAAACACACCAAAAAAAAAAAAATTTTTATTCGAAATATTACAATCTTTTAATGAAAAATTTTTACCAAGATCAAATATTATTTGTTGGTAAAAAAAAAACTTTTAGAGCAGAAATTCAAAGAGATATAATAGTTTCAAACTTAAAAAAAAATGAAAAAAAAATATTAGAAGTTGGTTGCGGCAAAGGATTGACTGCATTTAAGATTAAAAAAGAAAAAAATATAAAAATCGATTTGGTTGATGAAGGAAAAGAAAAATATATTTTTTTTTGGAACAGATATCTAAAAGGTTCAAAAATGATGAAAAATATATCTATGGTAAAAAAGAACAATTATTCGTTAGCGTATTCTTTTTTTGTTCTTGAGCACGTTCAAAATCCCTATCTTTTTATTAAAAAAGTTTTAAATACAGTTGAAATCAATGGCAAAGCAATATTCTTTGTACCTGATATAGAGAAAAACATTGGCGATTTATTGACAGTTGATCATCTAAATCATTTTTCTGCCTTTGCCTTAGAATGCTTAGCTTTGAAAATTCACAAAAACTTTAACTACGATTTCAAGGTCACAAAAAATGAAAGACTTAGAGCACTTAATCTTACAATTTTTAAGAAAATTAAAAAAAAAAATACAAAAAAAAAATTTAATTTAAATAAATCTTTAATCATTGAAAAAAGAATCAAAGATATGTGGTTTTTTAATTTAATTGATAAAAAAAAGATTATGCCTTACGAAAATGTATTTATATGGGGCAGTAGTTTTTATGGTAAATTATTTAACCTCAAACATCCAAATACAATTATGGGAGTTTTGGACTCCAATTCACATTTTGTTGGACGTAAATTTGAAACACTAAACAAAAAAAAATTAACCATCAAGCCACCTTTAAGTATAGAAATGATTAGTTTGCCAATTATATTATGTATGTCTAAAGAATACTTAAGCAAAAAAATAATACAAAAACAATATAATAAAAAAAATTTAAATTTTGTAAATTTATTTTAATATCATCAAGCAAATTATAATAAGTGAAATAAAATAAATTTTGATTTAATTTTTTAATTAAAAGTTAATAGCATGTTGAGAAAAATTAATAAAAATAATATAAATTTAAAAGAAGTGATGATTTTTTCAGATAAAAAAAATATACTTAACAATTGGTTAGATTTTTCAATTTATGCACTTAATTCAAAAAAAATATCTTACGTAACCAATTTTCACGAGCTCAAAAAAAATAAAATTATTGTACTTGATACTAATAAATTTAAGGAAATAGAAAATTCGAAGATCGACCTTAAAGAATATTTTTTCATAGTTCCGTTAAGAAATTGTTACCTTGACTATATGAGATATAAGACAAGATTTAAGAATATTAAAAATTTCAATTATAAATTTATTTTTAGTAGCAATTATTTAACCAATATTGAATTCTACACTAATGATTTTAAAACCAACTTTAATAATAAAGTTTCAATTAAAGATGTTAAAGGTTTAAATTTTAGAGAAAAAATAAAATATTTTTATCCTTTAATATTTTTATTAATAATAATTTTAAAAAAATTTAATGGTTTAAAAAAATATTTGTTTAAAGAAAAACTTGTTTTTTGTGGAAAAACTAGCCATGAAAAAAATTTTAATAAAATTTTATTAAACAAATATGGGTTTTCGAAATTTTCAATAAACAAACTCTCCTTCCTATATGAGGAAAATAATCAAAATGTTAAAAAAGTAGGAATAAAAAAATTTGAAAAAACCTTAAATGAGAAAAAATTTAAGAAATTGCCGATATATGAGAAATATTACCTAGTTCAATGTTTTTATAGATCTATTCTGTTTAACCATTTAAAGAAATTTAATTTTTTTGAGGTTGAGGAAAAACCAAAAGTTGACCTTCTAAAAATCAAAAATTTAAAAAATGTTCACCAGATTTATTTAGACCCTTTATCTTGCAACTCTAGAATAAACTCTAGATACATGGCTTTAAAAAAATATTATAAAAATAGAGCATTTGATTTAAGTATTTTTTCTAATAATTATAATCATTCTAATAAAAATTTTAATAAAAGAATTAAAAGCAGTATAAATTTTCTTTATAAAATAAAAGAAATTCAAGATTGTGATATAAATTTAAAATCCTTTTTAAAAAGATTAAAAATAAAATTAATTTAGATGAGTTATATTGTTGTCATTCCAGCAAGATTAAAATCTACCAGGTTAAAAGAAAAACTTCTGATAAAAATTGGTAATGATGAAATTCTTAAAAGAACTTACAATAGATGTTTGAAGGTCATATCGCCAAAAAATATAATTATTGCAACTGATAGCAAGAAAATAATAAAATTATGCGAAGAAATTGGAGCTCGTTATTTTTTTACTAAAAACAACTGTTTAACTGGTACAGATAGAGTTGCTGAAGTTGCAAAAAAAATAAAGAGAAAATATTATATTAATGTTCAAGGTGATGAGCCTTTTTTGGATCCTCACGACTTAAAAAAAATGATCAATGCATTGAGACTTCTAAAAAAAGTCGACGTAATAAATGGTTATTCTTATATTAAAAATAAAAAAGAGTATTTAGAACCAAGTATTCCCAAACTAATATTTAACGAAAAAAAAGAGTTGATTTATATGTCCAGAGCACCAATACCTTCATCTAAAAATAAAAAATTTACCTTTGCCTACAAGCAAATTTGCATTTATGGTTTCAAAAGGAAGCCACTTCTTAATTTTAAAAATATTTCAAAGAGCAAAATTGAAAAAAAAGAAGATATTGAAATATTAAGATTTATAGAAAAAGGTTATAAAATTAAAATGGTCAGTTTATCTGGAAAATCATTTGCAATAGATACAATTAAAGACCTAAAAAAAGCCAAAAAATTTTTAGATAAAAAATGAACTTAATACAATTTACATCTGGAAATAGATTGTCTTATGCTATTTTGAATAAAATACTTAATTGGTTTTATAATAGCAAAAATGATTTTGATAAGAAATTTAGAGATTATGGTTATGAAAATGTTAATTTAGATAATTTGAACACCTTAAGTCTCATTAAAAAAGAAATTAATTTACAAAAAGATGATAATCAAACCAGCCTAATAAAGTTTGAGATAAATAATAACTTATTTAACTTGTTATCAAAACTTATCAGTGAGCAAAAAGATTTAATTAAAAACTTAAGGGAATTTTATTCTTGTCCAATCGTAGTTTCTAATATTGAACTTAAAAGAACAAAGTATTTAGATAAATCTGTTGAAATTAATAAAAATGTTTATTCAGAAAATTATCATATAGATAAATATCTAAATACACACGTAAAGCAATTTATATATTTAACAGATGTTGATGAGAAATCAGGTCCATTTACTTATATTGATAAAAAAGATACAAAAAAATTTATAACAAAATATAAATATAAAAATCGTTTTTCAATAAATGTTAATGAAAGTCAAAATCTAGAGAAGAAAGAATTTGAAAAAAAATATATTGGAAAAATGGGATCAAGTTTAGTCGTAAACACAACTGAGTGTTTACATAGGGCAGGTATACCCATTAAGGGTAATTTTAGGGACATAATAACCATTACTTATGTTGCTAGTCCTGAAGCAAAATATCGAAATGAAAAACATTTAATTGAAAAATTTGGTATTGATTTTTTTAAAGAAGAAAATAACTTTTCAAAAAAACTTGCTAAACCAAATTCTAAAAAAGAAATAATAATTTTTTTATTAAAATACTTAAAATTTAAGTATTTTAATTAAATAATATTAAAATTTATTTATCTAGAATAATGCATAAAAAACTCAAAGTAATAGCATTGATACCTGCCAGAGCAGGTTCACAAGAAATAAAAAATAAAAACATGGTAAAAATTAAAAACAAGCCTCTAATTTTTTATACTATTCGTGAAGCAAAAAAATGTAAAAAAATAAATGAAATTTACGTATCCTCTAATGATAAAAAAATATTAAATTATTCAAAATCCTTAAAGGTAAATATTTTAAAAAGACCCAAAAAAATTTCTACATCAAAGTCACATCCTAAATATCTAGTTTTACATTTTATCGATTTTTTATTGAAAAAAAATTTTAATACAAATGATTTAATAATATATCTTCAACCAACATCGCCTCTGAGAAATTCTGAGGACATATCAAAAGTAATTAAATTAATGAAAGCTAATAATAAATTTAAGTGTTTAAGTGTAACGAAAAATCAAAAGATAATATTTAAGTCATTATTCTTAAAAAATAAAGTATTGAAAACAGTATTTAATAAGAGATACTTAAGTCAGAGAAGACAAGATTTAATGCAATCTTATCACATAAATGGCGCAATATTTGCATTTTCAATCAAAGAATTTTTAAAAGAAAGGGATTTTCCTC